>Ga0172368_10003183_pt1 | contig 20164 bp, 13 predicted proteins | sample Lak11m_FD_114540 | JGI IMG/M metagenome (GOLD analysis project Ga0172368, IMG submission 114540) | Freshwater microbial communities from Kabuno Bay, South-Kivu, Congo - kab_022012_11m | ecosystem: Environmental > Aquatic > Freshwater > Lake | place: Democratic Republic of the Congo: South-Kivu...
AGTATGCAAGATGCCACTCAGCGTGCCGCGCCACCATGTGCAGCGCGGGGTACCAACAAGCCACCGCCGGGGTCAGGGGGTGCTCGCAGCGACCGTCGCTTCAACGATCCGACGATGCGCGAAGAAGGTCTGCACCAGGACGTCTGGTCTGGATACGGGCCGCAGCTGGCGGCGACCGGCAGGGTGCTCGCCGTGCACGCCGTCGGTGGCTGGTGGAACAACAATCGTCGCAAGGACCGAGTTGAGTTGCCGGTCCGATACGCGCTGCTCGTCTCAGTGCGCACCAAGGCCGAAGACGTTGACGTCTATACGCCGATCGCCACTGAACTCTCAAACCCCATCGAAGCTGTCGCCATCGAAGTCTAACCAAGGAGCTGTGGTCCTATTGGGCCGGCGGATTCAGACCGAGGTGGCGAAATGCCAGCGCTGTGAGCGCTCGGCGCACCGCACTTAGGGGCGCTGTATCGAGCACGTGATGGGCAGTCCGTTCAGCCACCGCAACGCGTCACGGGCGTCCTGCGCGCTGGTCGACTTCGATCACCACGTCTCGAGGTGGGAGATGCGGATCGCCCACATCGCCCAGGCGTGCTCCGAGATGCACCTCGATGCGCACCAGCCGGAGGAGGCCGTGGCGCTGCTTCAGCGGGTCGTCCAGGTGTTGCCGCTCACGGAGCCGTTGTTGGGGCGCTCATGCGCGCCCACCTCGGTGTCGGTAATCGCACCGTGGCTGAGGCGACTAGCAGGCGTGCCGGGCGGCGCTCGATCAGGCGAAGCTCGGCGACCCAGAGGACTCCATCGAGGAGCTTCGCGTCGAGCTCTCGATGTAGCTTGAAGCATGAGTCAGGGCATCAGGAAGTCGTCGGGATCGAGGCGAGCGTCGACGATCTTGTCGATGGCTTTGACAACCTCCGGTCCGTCGATCGGCTCGTCGTCCTCGTGGAACCTCACGAAGAAGACGACGTGATGAGGCCCGATCACGTAGTGCTCCAAGACCTGCCAGGAGCCGTGGTCCTCGGCCAGGAAGCCGGCGAGCGTGGCTCGGTCGTCCTCGATGGATATCAAGGCGCCCTGGCCCAGGTCGGTTCGAGACACGAGCGTGAGAAGGCGGTCGAGCGCACTCTGGTGCGAGCCCATGGTCGTCACGGTCATCGAGACGTCCGTCAACCGGATGTGGTCCGGCCCGAACTCGCTGTCGTTCTCGCCAAGGTCGCAGCTGCGCCGAGACCGATGGGGATGGCGGATCGCAACGGTCTCGTCTACCGCCGGGTCATCGACGCGTGTGAGTGCCGGAAGGTCGCCACTCCTGTCACTCAGGAAATCATGGAGCATCTGGCAGATGTCGAAGTCAGGTGCAGGCGTGAGCGCCTCCTCTCGCTGGGCAGTGGTCGCGCCGAGCCGACCATCGGGGAGGGCGAGCAGACCGGAAATGGCGATTGACACCAGCCCCGCCAACCAGAGACGCCAGTCACGCAGTTTCATGGTTCTCCCCGGGGACGGCCTCGAGCGATGAGGTCTGGCATGAACCAGACAGCGACGAAGAGTGGCGCCACGACCCGTCCCGCTGTCTCGATAAAGCCCTGCCAGTCGTCCAGCAGGACAGGCTCACCGTCGGAGATCCCGGCGAAGTAGACGGAGGATTGCAGCACGATCCCGGCCACGACCGCCGCCACGACCAGCGTGACGACAAGCGCTGAAGCAGTCTCCGGACTCCGAGCCGCGTGCCGGTTGATGTCTTCGGCTCGAAGCAACGCCAGACCTGTGGCCACGACCACGGCGCCGACATACGCGCCGCGAGCGGGGATGTTGAGGCTGACTGCACCGAAGGTCGCCGTGGTGGACACCGCCAGGAGCACCGTCGCGGCACTTCGGTGATATGGGGCGGACGCGGCGTCCCGTCGACCGATGAGGAGAACGATGCCGACGAAGACGGTGAGAGCGATGTCGAACTCCTCGATCCCGAAGAGGTCGTAGGTCCAGTTGCCAACACTCCGAGCGACCGACGGCAGGGCGACCACCGCTGCGAGAGCCAGGCAGAGGGCCGGACCAGGCCTCCTGGCAAGGAGCAGGCCTGCTCCCGCCAGCGCGGCAAGCAAGCAAGGAACTACCGCGCTCGCGGTAGGGCCGAGGTAGTTTGGGTCGGCCAAGCCGGACACTGGGGTGACCACCCGGGGGAAGTTCATCGAGAGAAGGTGCAGCACCGCCTCGATGGCCACGTTGCTGAGGCTCACCACGGCGGCGACCAGCACCCACCACCGTGCCGACGCTAGCGCTTTGGGGCCGGCTCGACGGAGCAGAAAGCCCACCGCAGCTGCGGCAAGGACGGCGCCTGCGGCGAACGCGAAACTCTCGGGCCGGGCGCTCCAGACGCCGCGGTCACCGCCGATGACCGCTGGGAGCACCCCGGCGAACCCCGCCACCAGATAGGTGCCCTTGATGGCCAAGAGGGCCGAGGGCTTCTGCAGCGACGCTCGCGTGCGGAAGAAGCTGCCCACGCCATCGACGGCACTTCGAAGCGTCTCGAACACCTCGAAGCACGCCAGAGGGAGCAACAAGTAGAGGATGACCATGAAGGTGGCGTTGATCTGACTTGTGATCGCAGCGCTTACGGTGCCGGTGCCGACGGCCGAGACGAGCGCCGATTCGTCCCCGCCAACACCGAGGAGGGCGACGACAGCCACGCCCGGGAGTGCCGTGGCTAGGCCGACGCTCAGTGACGCGACCTGGGCCAGGCGACGGCGTTCAGGCCGTGCTCGGTAGAAGAGGATCAGGACCGGCGCAGCCAGTGCCGCCACCCGCAACACGAACGAGATTACGAGCCAGAGTACGAGCAGAGAGCGGTCTCGCGACTCGAACTCGATGGCATCGACGGTGGGCGTGACGACCACGGTGCCGATTACGCCGCGTACCCACTGCGCGTGGGTCGTGCTCCACAGAGCGATTGCGCAGATCGGAAGCAGCGCCAACCGGCTGTGGTGGGCGGCGAAGATCCGTGTGAGCGCTCCGAGGGACCATCCGAGCATCAGCATCCCGACCGAGAACACCAAGACCGAGAGCTGACCCACGCCCTCAATATCGACGACCGGCCCGATCGAACGAGTGAGCGGGTCTCGCGCCAGGAGCACCAGCGCCGGTGGGAGGAGGAACAGCGACACCAGGGCGATTCGCCTTGGCACGGGCGGGAGCCCCTGGAGCCGGATGGGCTGCCACCACTTGTCGGATTCACCATCGGCCTCGGGCGGCCGCTCCGTGACGGGAGTTCGGTTCCGGTCGACGAGTTGTCGTGCCGCGGCGAGGAGCATGGGCGCTCCGGTAGGGACTCGGTGAGCGCTGTCACGGAACCGATCGAGGGCTCGTCGGGTGGCCCCGTCGACTTGGAGCGGGTCGGCGAGGCCCGCCAGCTCGTCCAGTGCTGCCTGCGCTGACTTGTCGTCGGTCGGCAGCCGACGCTCGGCGGTCAGTCGCTCCACGGCCGCAAGGGATGAGAGCGCTGTGCCGGCGTCGCCGACCGCGAGTGACCGAAGCCCGGACTCGGCTGCCCCTCGCACCTCCGGATCCACGCCACCCAGGGCAAGTGCGGAGTTGAGGCGAGCGTGGGTGTTGTCGGTGACCTCCGCTGCTCCCCGGAGCGCACTGTATGGCTGCGCCCTAGCGCGAGCGTGGCCGGGTAGCCAGGCCGCAAGTCGGAGCACTCCGTCGTGGCCGGCCAACTGCGGGTCATCGAAGGGGCTGAGCGGGTCGTCGGCTGGCCACGGAGTCTCGGGTGGGATGTCCCTGCCGCACGTCCCGAGCACCCAGTTGGACAGGCTGTGGTTCGGATCGAGGAGGGCAAGTCGAACCAGAACTCCGCGAACCGGCTCCAATAGAGCCCCGGAAAGCATCGGGTCGGCGAGCACCGCTAGCACGTCATCGACGAGACCGTCGGGCGACTCGACCTTCATCGAGTCATACCGTCCTTTCGCCTGATGCTCTGCATCGTGCCCGCTCTCGCCCAGCCCCCGTCTAGTTCGTGAAGATACATGCGGGCGCTTCGCGGCCGCCTTCCATTGGCCCACCGGAGCGTTGCAGCTCGCCGCGTAGAGCCGGCAGAGCGAACCTTGCGGGCTACCGCTTCAGAGGTGCTGCCATCGTCATCGTGCAGTCGATGTTCGATGACAATCAGGAAGCCAGCGAGGGCGAAGCCTGCGCGGAGTGCGGCAAGGCCCGCGTGGGAGTCGCTGACGGTTCCGGCGTCCCAGGGGAGTCGTTCGCAGACGAGCTGCTCGACGGTCGATCCCAGGAACCCCACGGCGGCACTCCCCACGGTCCTTGGCGCGCCACATGCGGCGCCCTGGTCCGCAGGATATCAACGAGCAGAAGGTGCCGCACGCGTGTTTCCCCGAAGGCCGCCGTTGGACTCCGTATAGTGCAACATGGAGACCGAGCGAGTCTGATGCTGGAACACGTTGTGGCCTTCTCGTCGCATTGAACGGGCGCCGTCGGCAGGCCGTGATGTAGCGTCCCGACAGGTGTCGTCGGGCTGTGGGCCCGGGTCGAGGTGGAGGGCTCGCTGTGCATGTGGTCGGGGCTCGGATACGCGAATTCCGGTGTCTCGGTGACGTTGTCGTGCCGTTCGGAAAGTTCACGGTGCTCCTGGGTGCCAACGGCTCCGGGAAGTCGACGATCCTCGAGGCGCTCGGTCGCGAACCGCACAGCGAGGGTGAGGAAGAACGTGCCCTCGACCCTCGCCCGCGGGTTACCTGGTACTGCCGGCTGGGCGAAGGCGAAGTGACCGGCCATCCGGCGATGGCAGGTGGCACCGAGCTGGATGCATGGCTGCGCGAGGAGATCGCGTCCGGGTTCGACGACCGACTGACGGCAGACCGGATCGCTGTGAGACTCCGGAAGCTCTTCTCCCCGCTCGTGCTGGCGCTTCCCGGTGATGGCGACCCACTGAGGATCGTCTTCCACCGTTGGCTGCACCACGTCGCCAACCCCCCGAGGTGGATGTGCGACCTGGCCGTCAGCGCGGAGTGCCGGGTAGATCCGCCCCTGACGTGGGTTCATGGCGCCCTGCGCGAGATGGTGGGCCCGATTCCGGTCGACAAGCCGGGGACACCGTCGGCCGGCGTGCCCGACAAGAAGGCGCGTGCTGCGGCAGGTCCTGATGCGAGCGCCCCCTGGCTCGTCGAGCTCGCGGAGCTCCCGGGCGCGCGACTGCTGCACAAGCCGATGCCTGTGACCGTCTACGCGGATCCTGACGACGTGACCGAGCCACTCACGCGTCACTTGCCCGAGCTGGCCCTCGACGTATGGAGCCCTCTGCGTGCGGAGGGTGAGCCGTTCGAAGCCGCGTTGTCGGCGCTCGATCATGATGCTCTCGAACCGGCGAGGCGTGCAGGGCTCCTCAAGCCGGTCCTCGACGAAGTCGAGCGCAGGCTCAACCGCCTGCTGCCGGAGTTCGTGAGCGCAGCCGGCCCGGTTCGGCTGACGATCATCGAAGGCCCCGACGATGTGAGCGGTGAGGCGCTAAGCGCGCTCCAGCGCCTGCGTGACGACTGTCTGGGAACCGGCACCGACACCGACGGCCAGGAGGGTGTTGTTGCGGCGCTCGACCATGTGCTCGCAATCCTGAGAACCCGCACCGATACCATCGATGCTCATCTCGACGTGGTGGTCGATGACCCGTTCACGCGCGCGCCCGTCCCGTTCTCGCATCTCGGTCGGGGGACGCGCCGGTGGATCGTCGCGGCGTTGCAGGAGGCGTGCCGCGGTCTCGAGCTCGAAGTCACGTGTCCCGCCGGCACCGAGCCTCCCACGGTCGCCGAGCTCCGCGAGCACGTGGAGAGCGGGACCCTGCCCCTGCGGAATGCGACTAGTGGAGGCCCTGCGGTCTTCCTCGTAGACGAGCCGTCCGAGAGCCTCCAGCCCCGCGCGGTTCCCGACGTGCTCGATTGGCTCGAGGAGCAGGCCGGTGCCGACGGTGTCGTGGTGCTGTCGTCGCACTCGCCGCTCGTCATGCGTGGCTCTGCGCAACGCTGGCGCGCATCGACCGGACGGCCGGGGGTTGTCGTCGCAGGAGTCTCTCGCGACGGCGGTACGACGACGGTCACGCCGATCGAAGGGGACCTCATCGGACGTCTCGAATCGCTGGGCGACCGGCTCGGAATCTCTGTTGACGAGCTGCTCCTGATCGCACGCGGTCTGCTGCTGGTAGAGGGCGCCGACGACGTCAAGATCATCCGGCGGCTATATGGGCGCATGCTGCAGCGGGAGCTCGTGCTCGTTCATGCGATAGGCGGCAGCGACATCGGTGCGCTGAAGTCGATGCTGGGAAGCGACGTGCTCAGGAGATTGCACATCCCGGTGCGCGTGCTCCTGGACAAGACGTCGGACCCCGACGACGATGTGAACGGCGAGTGGCAGATCATTCGGGACGGGGAGACCCCGGAGCAAGGAGCGGTCGGAGCTCTCGCCAGTTGGTGCGACGAGCAGGGTCTCGATCACGTGCAGGCGATCCCCTTCGCCCCCGACGACATCATCTGCGGCATCGGGGAGAGGCCCATCCGGCATGTCTTCGCGGCCCGCCTCAGGACAGACCCGTTCCTCAGCTGGCCCGAGGAGTACGCCCGCTTCTCGGCGGACAAGGAGAAGTTCAGGAAGGCGGCCGAGGCAGAGGCGCTGCGCAAGGGCCGCGGTTCGGCTACGTGGGGCCTCAAGCAGCTGGCGTTCAAGGACTGGTTCGTAACCCGCGTCGGCATGACGGGCGAGGGCAACAACGCCTTCGCGAAGACCGTCGACCGGCTTCTCGAAGTGCTGGAGCCCAAGGATTCGAGCGGCTGGCTCGAAGCGTCGATGGCCCGGGTCTTCGCCTCCCTGACACAGAAGTAGCCGACCCGCCGGCCCCGCAGACGGACGGCACTCCAGAAGTGCTTGCGGCGCGCACGCCGATCGTGCATAATCGTTGTCCGAACACCGCACACGGATCACGGCCGAGGCATCGCCGACGCCCCCGGATCCCTCTTGAGTGCGCACCCCTCCCGGCCCCGGCCGGCGCAGCTCCCAGAGCTGGCTCCTCACACGGCGATCGTGTCCGTGTGACGCCGTGGGCAGGAGGCGACGAGTGTTCTACTTCCGACCGCAGCCGAACGACTTCGCGGGTCTCGACTGGGAGACGCTTGCGAAGCTCATCGAGTCGGATGACCCCGAGACGCGCCGGATGGCACGCGATGCGATCGCCTATCGCGCATGGGACCTCTGCGTCACGGGTGCCGCGGCTGCGTGCCGCCGGCTCTTCCACCGAAGCGGATCCTGTCGCAGGTATGAGTGCGACGGGGCCTTCATCTCTGCGCTCCGTGAGGCGATCGACTACCTCGCCGGGCACGATGCCGGAACCCACGGCAAGGCGCGCGTCGCCTTGCTCGAGGTGTGGGGCCGTCGTCGCTCCGGTTCAGAGCCGTTCGAGGTGTACGCGAAGCGGTGGTTCAGGAAGGGGCAGTTCTTCGAGACGGTGCTTCGCACGTGGAACGTTGATCGCGGGCTTCGCGCTCGTCCACGCGTGTCGAAGGCGATGGAAGTGGAGATTGCCGGCGTGTACGCCATGGTGATGGACAACGTCCCGGAGCTGAGGGAAGCGGCAGTCACGCTGGGCATCGAGTCACCGAAGTCCGCGAAGAAGCTCGCTCTCGCTCTCGCACACGATGCCGCCCAGACAGGGCTGGAGCGGGAGATCGACGTCGCCCGCGTCGCACGCCACCTCGATCTCGATGAGTGCGTGCTTCGCAGCGGTGGCTCCGCGTTCGCGAGCCTGCTCTACCGCTTCGACAGCGTGCTCGCCGCCGGATGGCCCGACTGGTACGACAGCTACGTCGCCAGTCCGCGCGACCTGACCCGGACGACGCGCGTGGGTGAGCGCAGCTTCGACATGATCGCGCACTCGATGGTGAACCCCGACGACCCCGACGGGGGTGTTGCGGTCGCTGCGTAGTGCGCCGCCATTCGCTGACGTCGGGGCTGCGTCTCGAGCCCCGGCGTTGCGGTGGCCGTCGTCGGGCGGGGGCTCGATGGCGGCCCAACAGCCGTCAGGCAAGGCGGGAGGGTGGGGTCTGCCATCGGAGGTGAGGCCGGTCGCCGCCGGCGATCACCTCCGCCGGCGACGCGGCGGCGACGAGCTGGCCGGGGAGTGCCGCGTCGGTCTCCCAACGGAGAGCGAGCACACCCGGTCGTTCGTCGCTCCGACGCGGCGGTAGGTAGTCGAGGACGAAGCAGTCGTCTATGACGCAGAGGCCCCGCCCCCATACCTCGCGGACCCAGTCCGGCCGCAGGTGCACGGTCACGTGTGCGTCGGACGGCGAGATCACGCCCCGCGCTCCGACGCCGGTGACGTCGTTAGGGTCGGGTGATGGTGACGGTACGACTGACAAGCCCCGCACCTCGTTCCGCGCCGGTGCGTCTTGTAGGCGTTCGGCCCACACGTCGAGCGACGCACGCAGAGCCGGCATCGCTCGTCTCACCGTCGCCACTTCGAAGGAGCGCTCAGTTGGGAGTCGGCCTGCCCGGGGGGCTGCGGGATTCGGTGCGGCGATAGCACGGTCGGCCCGGGCGGCGTTCACGACGTCGCGGAGCTGCGGCGGTAGCCGGTTGACCCGGCCGTTGCGCAGGTCATCGACGAGGCGCAAGCATCCTGCGGCGCGATCAGACGGCGTGGCGTCGAGTAGATCGGCGAGACGATCGGCGTGATCGAGGAGCCGGAGATGCCCGGAGCGCCACTCGATGATGTGCTCTCGCCCTTCGCAGCAAACCGGGATCTCGAACGGCGTCGCCGTGTCGAGCAGGCGCGATCCGTTCATGCCGTCGCTCGCGACGGGTGAGGCCCTGCGTGCCCGACGGTCTTATCGTCGAGATCCTTACGGTGGCTCATGCGGTCACCCTCCGTCCGGGAGCATCGAATTGGGAGTGGGTACCACAGCCGTCATGGGTAGCTGCACGACACATGATCGTTCTCAGCTCAGCAGTCGGGAACGGCGTAGTCGGTGTTGTGGACGTACGGCTGCCCGACGACGTCACCGTTCATGAAGGTGTTCGCCGCCGCGTAGTAGGCGCCGTTCCACGGGCTCGATGCGATGCGGTACCAGTAGCCGTCGGGATTGACGCTCGCGATGGTCGGGTCGTAGACCTTGCACGACACTTCCACGTACTGCCATGCCTCGATCCGTGGCCCCATCCCCGACGCGTTGTGGTAGTTCGTGAACGTGTTGACGCCGTGGCTGCCCTGCTGCTCGGTGTACGTAGTCGCGGGCGATGGAGGAGGCGTCGGGGCAGGAGCGGGTGGGGCCGTAGGCGGCGTGGAAGCAGGAGGCGTGGCGGCGGAGTCACCGATCGTGAACGGGACGCGTCCGGTCGTGCGTCCGCTCGCGGAGTCGGTCAGCTCGGTCGCATAGGTTCCGGACGGATCGCCCGCGCAGGGCCAGTTCCACACGACTGAACCATCCGCGCGGACCGTCCCGGAGGCACCGGCGTCGAGAGCGGTGTAAGGAGCGCCGTTCGGGTACCACGCGGAGATCGTGTAGCGGCCGCCGGGTGTGAAGCCCGACGAGCGGTTCGAGAGAGCCCCGCCGGCGCTGGTGCAGCTGCCCGTCACCTCGAAGGAGAGGCTCGAGGCCGGGCCCGGGGAAGGCGAAGGACTAGGTGAAGGAGCGGGTCCGGGCGCGGGACCGGGCGCGGGGGATGGGCCGGGCGCGGACGCGGGGCCGACGAGGTTGAGCGCGACCTGGTTGCCGCCCTCGGCGAGCGTCTGGGAGATGGTGTCGGACAGGTTGCTGATCGCCTGCTGCAACAGCGGCAGGACCTGCAGGATCAGGCCGAGGCGGGAGACGGCGCCGCCGAGACTGGTGAGCAGGGCGGCCTGCTCCTGCAAGGTCGCGTTGTCTACCGCGCTGCCGAGCATGTTGCGGGCCGCCGCCAGAGCGACGTTGGGATCGGCGAGGTTCTTGGTCGCATCGCCGAGAACGCAGGGGAGCGCGTCGGAGAAGGCCGCCAGGGCGCTACCGATGGAGGCCCCACCGATGTCGATGCCGCCCATGCACTGCTGAAGGGTGTAGAGCGCGCCGAGTGTGAGGCCGCCCGGCGCGAAGTGCACGGCAGAGAGCCAGGTGCTCGTCGCCTCGTCGAGCACCTGCATGAATAGGCCGAAGATGATCGAGCGCGTTGTCGGCGAGACCGACGCGACGTGGCCGGCGGAGGCCGCGGGGCGGCTGTAGCCGAAGGTCATGGTCGCCCCCGCGGGCAGCATCACGGTGCGTCCCGAGTCGGTGCCGAGAGCGCGTCCGATCACGTCGCGCACGGGCTGGGGCTGGCCTTCGACCCACGCGTACTCGGCGCCTTCGGGGATCGTGACCTCGAGGAGCGTGCCGCGGTTCGACTTGATCTGAGCCTCGGCGCGGCCGGTGCCGTCGGGAGTGGTCGTGAGACAGGTGTGCACGAGGGGGGAGTCGGAGGTGAGGTACGCCCAGTCGGGGGCGCCACCGCGGCAGTTGATCGGGTCGGTGCGCCCGAAGAACAGGGACGCCAGACGATCGCCGACCCAGCTGAGCCAATCCGCGGGGTTCAGCCACGCGGGCATGTTGAACGAGAGCTTCGTGGTGGAGACGACTATGCGGCCACGACTGTCGAGTTGAGCCGGGCGGACGTTCCACTCGCCGTTGTCGGAGCGTGCTGCAACCACGGGGATGGCATCGTCGGCAGGCTTGGGCCCGGTCTCGAACTGCATGGTGAGGGGCGATTCGAGGTCGGCGCCTGCGAGATCCACTTGCACGCCTGGCCCGGCATCCGCGAGGCCGCTCGGGAGACGGTCGACCTCGACGGCGCGTGCGATGATGGTTCCACCCGACACCGCCCCCGGCTCGCCGGAGATCCGCGCTACGCCGGGGATCACGATCACGAGAGGCTCGTCGGGGTGCTGCACCTTGTGGGTGACGGGCGGCCGGGACGGCTCTCGGCTCGCGCTCACTTGCGATTCGGCCGGTCCGCAAGCGGTTGCTGTGAGCGCGACGGCAACCGTCGCGGCCATCAGGGTGCGGGTGCGAGCGAGCAGCCCGGTTGCACCGCTCTCACGAATCCCGTGCTCGACCGTCTTCATCTTCGGTCCTCCATACGCCCCACCAGTCACGATCACTGATTCCTCTTGACGGACACGGCCACCCCCTGACGCCGGCCGATGGCAGCACGAGCCGGCCTGCACCCGGCGGTGCTCACGCACGCGTCGCGCCCATCGACCGCCGCCGGGCGTCTACCTCGTGGGGCGGGGGCGTGCCGGGGCGCGAGTCGGCGTCGGCTCGGACCACCTATAGGGTGATCTCGGCGTAGAGCCGGCGGACGATCTCGCCTTCTTCGCCGCTGCTGCGGGTGATGTCGGCGACGAAAGCATCGATGTCGTGGGCGCCGGCCAGGAATCGGATGGGGCGGCGCCGTCGCTCCCTGACTACGCGGAAGGGCGTGAGCTTGCCGGGTGCAGGGTGCTCGTCGTCAATGACGCGCTCCGCGGGGTGCGCGATGAAGACGATCTCGAACGGCGCGATGCCGGCGCGGCTGCGGCGGTTGAGATCGCCGTGCCGCCCGTGGGCGATGAGCGTCTCGATCATGTGGCGAAGCGTTGGTTTCGTGGATCCCCTGCGACGGAGCGCAGAGCGGCGAGGGAATCGGGGCCCGGCGAACGCCCAGTAGAGGCCTTCGGCAGCTCTGTAGCCGGGGACACCGGGAGGCAGGACGCGACGGAAATGCTGGACCTGGGCCCGGGGAGACTCGGCCTGGATCTCGGGGTGCTTCGCGACGGTACGCGTGGCCCAGCTGATGAGAGGGCCTGGATTGTTCGACATGCGACGGTCCCGGAGCATCTCGCAGATGGCTTCACGGTCCCGCCAGGTGAGGTCACCCTCGTAGTCGAGGGGATCGGGAGTCCCACTCACGGCGTGCAGCTCAGCGCGGAGTCGGGCACGTTCACGACGGCGTATGGCGACACGTGTCTTGCGGACAGTGCGGCGGGCGCTGCTGGTCGAAGCGGACCGGGCCATGTCCCGGGCCTTCTCGTTGTGGTTGCGCACGAAGCCCTCCGAGGAGGGCCGGTAGGGGACCGCGGTCAGTCCCTCTCGGTCACCGGCTCATCGCCTTCGCATCGCAACCACCTCTCGGACGGCTCTGGGGAGCCGGGTAGTGTCGCGCTACCCGTTCGCGATGTCCAGAGATTTCCTGCGGCGGGCGAACGGTCGCCCGATGCTGTGCGAGCCGCTCTGTGTCATCCTCGTATCGCGCGGGCCTGAGTGCAGTTCCATCTAGGTGCGCGGACGGGGCGCGAGCCGGTGGTGGTGTCTCTCGCAGTTGTCGGTGGCGCGTCCGTCATGCTGGAATGAGTGAGGGGTGGGATCGCCGGTCGGGAGGTTGTGGTGGGAGCTTGGGCACGTCGGCGTAGTGAGCCTGCTGAGTACCCGCCCGTCGATGGTGCTCTTGTTGAGCGTGCCGTCCCTGCTATTCGTGATGCGATGCGTAGGGGTGGGGCGATCGTGTGGTGTGGGGGGAACTACGGAGGTGTCCTGCGCGATGCGCAGAGGTTCGTTGGGGGGATCGATTCGGGCTGGCGGGTGATCGCTCCGCTGTCCGCGGAGCGATCCGAGGACGCCATCGACCGCGCTTTGGGGAGCGAGTTATGCAAGGCACTGTCTCCTGCAGCGGGAGTGGCTTTGGGTTTGGTCAATCCGCTTGGGGCGCTCCTTTCTGTTGTTGCCGATCCGTCTTGGCTGAAGGCGCTGCGGAAGCGCCATAGCGATCTGGCTATTAGGGCTGATGGTTGCGTGCACGTCTTCGATCTGTTCTGGGACCTGGTCGACAAGGTAAGCAGTGCGCGAAAGACGGTGGTGGTCATCGATCCGAGCGATATGGGGGCGGTACCGGACCTCATTCGCATAGTCGCGGCAGGTGCCCGCCGTCATCGTTTCGATGAGCGGCCGCTGCTGGTGCTCTTCGGCGTCCCTGGACCCGCGCGAGCGGTGAGATCGGAGGCGCTGCATGCGGAGGTGCTACCTCCCGAGCGCAGCATCGACATCACTTTCCCTCCTCTCGATGAGCGGCGCATCGCCCGATGGTTGGGCCGCGGCGATCGTGATTTCGTTCGCTTGCTGATCGACGCTTCCGGTGGTGACGACAAGGCCGCGGCGGAAGTCGTGCGCCGCTGGCGTGATCGCAGGTTCGCTACTCGGGCACGCGGCAAGTGGTCCTTCGAGCGGGGCTCGGAACGGGGGGTCGGTAAGGAGTACGAGCGGGCCCTCCTTGCGATAGACGAGGTTCGCGCTGACCTTGCCAGAGAGGCCTTGCAGATCGCAGCGCTGTTCGGTGGGCGTTTCTCGCCTGGTGTGGTAGCTGCGGCCGTGGCGCGCAATCAAGCAGTTGACGCGAGTGGTGTGGTCGAGGCGCTCGATGAGCTCCTGGTCCCGGTCAGTGGCCTCGCACCGCTTGTGCGTTCCGTTGACCATTGGGTTGCGCGCATCGGCGAAGCCGACCAGACGCTCTGGCGCTACGAGTGGACCGCCCCCACGTTCCGCTGGCAAGCGCTCCTCGATTCGGCCGCCGACGAAGCGAGCAACAGGGCAGCGGCCGGCCGCCTGTTCGACGCTCTGATCGTGCTGCCCGGCGCGCCCGATCGATTCCTCGCCGAGCTTGCCGAGCTCGCGCGACGCGCCGGAGATGACGACCGCATGGTGCGCGCCGCACGTCTCCACTGGCACCGGACCTCGGTGCTCGACTGGCTGATCCTTCTCGAGTCATCCGAGTGGCTGACCCCATCAGTCGCCCTCGTGGAGAAGTTGGCGTGGGCGGGACGCTCCGCTGCGGACGGCCGCTGGTTGACCCTCGGAGCGAGGCTCGCCCGCCGCGCTCTGATCACGCTGTCCCACCTATCCGACTGCGGACCTGCGACGTCGGGGCCGGTTCTCCTCCTAGCTGGGCAGGCACTCCAATTGGGCGGCTTCTACGACGAGGCCGCCGATGCGCTTCACGCTGCCCAGGAAGTGCAGGGGCGCATGTACGAAGCGACGCCGACGCCAGCGAACCGCCGCATCCTCGCGGTCACGCTGCACGCGCTGGGTGTGCTGCGCCGGGATCAGGGCCGGCTGGTCGAAGCTGACGAGTACTTGACGGAGTCGCTCGGCCACAGCCGGGCCCTGTACGAAGAGGATGCGACGCCAGCGAACCGCCGCATCCTCGCGGTCACGCTGTATGAGCTGGGTGTTGTGCGCCGGGATCAGGGCCGGCTGGTCGAAGCTGACGAGTACTTGACGGAGTCGCTCGGCCACGACCGGGCCCTGTACGACGAGGATGCGACGCCAGTGAACCGCCGCAGTCTCGCGTTCACGTTGCGTGAGCTGGGTGTTGTGCGCCGGGATCAGGGCCGGCTGGTCGAAGCTGACGAGTACTTGACGGAGTCGCTCGGCCACAGCCGGGCCCTGTACGACGAGGATGCGACGCCAGCGAACCGCCGCAGTCTCGCGTTCACGTTGTATGAGCTGGGTGTTGTGCGCCGGGATCAGGGCCGCGTTGAAGAGGCTGAGCGACTGGAGGAGGAAGCGCGTCGGCTTGGGAAGGACGACGGCGGTCACTGACGGCGGGGACTGCGTGAGCGCTGTCGATTCCTCCGTGAGCATGCAGTGGTGCTCGCCAAGCCCACGCTGGGAGCGGTGCTTGCCGACGGCGGTGTGACGCCGAAACGGCGGGCGTGTTGACACGGCGGGTTCGATGCCCTGCCGACGCGCTGAACGGTCTCGCGAGGCAGTCCCTAATGTGTCTGCAATCTCACCGGCCAGATCGGCAGCAGGTCACCGACGCTGGTTCGCGCTTCACCAGCATCCGTTGAGGCAAAGGCCTCGCCGAGTTCGGCGCAGACACGTCGATCGACTCGATCGGCGCCAGCGAATGCTCCGCCGACGTGCAAGGGTCTTCACTGTGGCGGTGCGCTGCGAGCTCATGGTCCGGACCAACGTCGATAGCTGTGAGCAGTAGCCGGATAGCCCTGCTCGACGAACGCCGACCATGCCCGGAACTCGTCCTGGGCACTCGGGAACCCGAGTGCCTGGCGCCGTGATTCCGAGATCCCCCACCAGGCGACCTGGGCCAAACAGGAACTGACCTGAGGTCGCACGAGGCGAATGTGGTATCCATCTCCGTCACCGGCATCCGTCTCCACATCGGCTTCGAGGGAGACCCAGGAGTCGCGGAGCCTTACCACGGCTGCGGCCCAACCGGGTCGGCTCGCCGTCGGATGCAGTCCACTGACGGCGACGACACCAACGATGTCCGCAGGAGCGAACGGTGCCGGCAGGCCGCCGCCATGCTCCTCGTGCGCGCCAGCGGGCTCCTCTAGCACCTCGCGCCAAAGGTCGGGATCGCCAAGCATCCCGAGGACGACCGCTCGTGCCGCTATCTCGTCGCGCTCCACTGACCGCACCCAGTCGAGGGTCCGCTCGACGTCGTTCGGGATTCCGAGGTTGTAGCGGGCGTTGTCGCTGAGTCCGAACAGCACGGCGTCGCTGAGCTCAGTCGAGGCATGGCCACGCGACCCGATGAAGATGAACTGACCGAGTGTGTCTTCTGTGGAGATGTTCATGGTCGCCCACGTGCCATTGGCCAAGCGGAAGAGCGCACAAGCGAACCCTCGGTTGCCTCGTGAACACGCAGCAGCGAATACATCGGCCACGTCACTCGGACGGAACGGCGCCCGAAGATCGCCCATTGGTCGCGCCTCCTGGCACACGAGGCGAGCGGAGCCTTGCCTCCAGGACTCGTAGCACGCGGGACCATCGAGAAGGGGAGCCAGGTGCCTGAGGGCGTCGTGTTCGAAACCATCCATCTGGGCCTCCCCCAGGATCGTGGAGGGCTTGGCTACGCGGCTCGGAGCGCTGGGAGGGTAGCCGTCTCGTAGGCGATGGGCGGTGGGGCATGGTGAGGCTCTATGGAAGCCGTGCATCGTGTTGTGTGGTGACCGCCGGGCCGGTGGGACGGATGACCGCGGGCGGTTCGGGAAGATGCCAACGACGTCGGTCTTCCACCCGGGGCTCCCTGTTCGGGCGTTCGCGGTGATCCCTCGATCTGATGTGACCTCAGCGCCTCGTGGGGAAGAAGGTGTGCCGTTGTCAGCCGAATGCGCGGACGCGCTCGCACAGCCGTTCCGCGAGCGTTGGATCGAGCTCCGTGAAGGCCTTGGAGATTCCCGTCGCGACGAGGAACGCGTCGATGTAGGGCAGGTAGGCGTCGATGTTGTCAGGGGTGACCCCTGACGCGATGCCTAGTGGATGTCCACCTGCCGCTTCGTGCATCGTCCGGATCTTGTGGAGATCAGCGGCTTGCCCCGTGCCCGCACCGGACGTCGTGATCACGTCCATGAAGCGCGTCGCAGCCCTCGTGGTCGCGCCGAGATCGACGGGCCGGGTCTGGTACTTGAAGGCAACGCCGCCGAAGTAGAGGCCCGTGAAATCGCTTCGGGCCCGTGCGTCGAGGTCGCCTGAAGCGACCGACTGCTCCGCCGTCGGATTGCGCGTTCCGGGATTGATGCCGGCGTTATCAGACCAGTATCCGGCGACACCGTGGGGAAGAACACCGAACGCGTGCGCAGGGGAATGGTCGAGGAGGTTCAGCCCGACCCATACGTCGTGCTCGGCGAGCACCGAGTGCGCAATGCGCAACAGCTCGCTGCCCGCAATCGAATGGTTGATCAGAAACACCCCGTGAGCCCCTGCGACACTTGCGATCTCGACGTTGCGAAGCGCCTGTGCCTCATCCTCGACGTGGATGACGGGCAGCGCGACCTTGGCCGCTCCGAAGACCTCCGTGAGACTCGCCAACGCTGGTGCTCCCCCTAGATCAACCCGCCCACGCCACCTTGATCACTTATCAAGTTACACGCCGTGGTTCGATCCTCGGAGCAGAGTCGGATGCAGATTCCGATGAGTTACCGTCGCATCGGCCCCGGTCCTCTGGCCCCGGACCTCACGCAGCTATGTCCGGCGCCGATGAGGCCCGTTTGCGCGAGGCCCGCTTCGGACAGGAGCGGCGACTAGCATCAGCACCTGGCGGTTGGCGCTCGTTGCGCCGCCGCGTCGGTCCAGACGGCGACTTCGATGACCCTACGCACACACCTCGACGGAGCGGTCTTCGCAGAGCACTTGTCGGGCCGGGTGCCTGCCATTCTCGCTCTGCACGGTTGGGGCCGCGACAGGCACGATCTCCTTCCCGCGCTGCAGGGACGCGAGGTAGTCGCGGTAGACCTACCGGGCTTCGGATCGTCGCCGTCGCCGCCCGGCGCCTGGGGTGCGAGGGAGTACGCGGAGCGCGCGGCGAGCGCGATCGTCGAGATGGGCGGCGGACCCTACGTGGTCGTGGGCCACAGCTTCGGTGGGCGTGTGGCGGTATGCCTCGCTGCGGAGCACCCGGGCCTGGTGGCCGGCCTCGTCCTCGCCGGGGTTCCCTTGTTCAGGAGTATCGCCGGCCGGCGCCCGTCGTTGCGATACCGCGCGGTTAGGGCTGCGCGCCGGTTCGGGCTCGTGCCGCAGAGCCGTCTCGATGCGGCTCGCCAGAGGTACGGATCGGCCGACTACAAGGCCGCGACCGGTGTCATGCGAGACGTTCTGGTGCGGGTCGTCAACGAGGACTACCGCGCCGAGCTGGGCCGGATCGAGTGCCCGGTCGCTTTCTGCTGGGGCGCGAACGACACCGCCGCCCCTCCTGCAATGGCTCGGGAGGCGGCGGGCATGGTCTCGCGGGTCGTGCGAGTAGAGGTCGTCGAAGGAGCCGGGCACGACGTGCATCGCGACGCTCCGGAGCGGCTGAACGCAGCGGTCGACGCGGTCGCGGACGCCGCGACATGACGTTCACGGCCATCCTTCTCGGCGCCGCGGCGACGGCGATCGCGCTGCTGCGCTGGCTGCGCGTAGCACAGCGCGAGCATTACCTCGCTGGCTCGAGTGTCACGGCAGCGTGGCGCTGGATCCGAGTACGCCCGCCGAACGGTGCGCTCGCGCTTCTCGTCGTCGCGGGGATCGGTGCAGCCGTCGGCGTTGACATCGCTGGGCACTCGGCTGTGGCGATCGTGGCTTCGTGCCTGCTTGTGGTGATCGCGGCGGTGTTCCCTTGGCCGATGCGCGTCTTGGGCCGGCCCCGCCTCCGCTGGACTCGGCGGGCGGTGACGCTCCTCACGACCTCGGTGGTGATCGCTGGCGGCGCGGCGGCGGCACTCGGATCGGCGATGAGCGTCGCGGTCGCGATGGCGGTCGTCGCGTGCGCTGCCCCCGCGATCGTGGATGGCGCAGCCGCGGTGGCGTCACCGTTCGAGCGCATGGCACTGGAACGGCATCGCCGCAAGGCGGAGGCGCGCCTCGCACGAGTTGGTCCGTTCGTCATCGCAGTGACGGGCAGCTGGGGTAAGACCTCGACAAAGAACCACATCCGTGATCTCCTCGCCGGCTCGGCCGATGTCGTTGCGTCACCGGCGTCGTACAACAACACCGCCGGGCTGGCTCGTACGATGAATGAGCATCTCACCGACTCCACCGAGGTGCTCGTCGTCGAGATGGGCATGTACCGGCCCGGTGAGATCCGAGAGCTCTGCTCGTGGGTGAAGCCGAACATCGCTGTCATCTGCGCGGTCGGCCCCATGCACTTGGAGCGCGCGGGCAGCATCGACGCGATCGTCGCGGGAAAGGCCGAGATCCTGGAGAGAGCAGACGCAGCGGTGCTGTGGGTCGACGATCCGAATCTCGCGGCGCTCGCTGACGCTGCCACCGTCTCGAAGGTGTGGAGCGTCGGGGCTCGCGGAGGCGACCGGCTCGACGTCGAGGTGGAGGTCGTTGCCGACGAGGTGATCGTGTGGGTTGCCGGCGGGCAGATCGGAGCGTGTCCGCTCGCGGCCGGAGTGCATCCTGCCAACGTCGGTTGCGCTGTGGCTGCCGCCCTCGCATACGGAGCGACACCGCGCCAGATCGCTCAACGGCTACCGACCCTTTCTGCTCCTCCTCACCGGGCGACCGTGCAGTCGAGCGACTCGGGAGTCGTCATCATCGACGACACGTTCAACTCGAATCCGGCGGGCGCCGCAGCTGCGCTGGCGACACTCGGACGGCTCAGCTCCGGGAGGCGCGCGGTCGTCACGCCTGGGATGGTCGAGATGGGCGCGCTGCAAGACGAGCAGAACCGAGAGCTTGCCGAGGCGGTCGTCGCTTCAGGTGCAACCTTGGTGGTGGTCGGCTGGACGAATCGTCGGCAGCTGGTGACCGGGGCCAATGGTGAGGCGATCGTCGTGCGCGACCGCGAGGATGCGCGCCGCTGGGTTCGCGGGAACCTGGGTGAGGGCGACGGCGTCCTCTGGGAGAACGACCTGCCCGATCACTACGCGTGAACGGGTCGCGGGTTGCAGTCGGGCGTCTTCGAGGCAAGGGCCGCGGCGCCCCCGGCCACTAGAGTCGGGGTGTGGCCATGATCGGCGTTCTCTTCGGTGGACCGTCGCCAGAGCACGACATCAGCATCCTCACCGGGCTGCAGGCGGCGCGGGCGTTGCACGACGATGGCGCCGAGGTGTGCTGCCTCTACTGGACGAAGACGGGCGAGTGGCGCCGCGTGCCACCCTCGACCGAGGCCGCGGCGTTCCTCGAACCTGTGGTCGACGGCTCAGTGGGGGTCGAGTTGACTGTTCCCGGGGGTTTCGTGGAGCGGCGTCGCATGCGGTCCGCCCCAGTCGACGTCGACGTCGTCCTCAATTGCTGTCACGGCGGGCCCGGCGAAGACGGGTCGCTGAGCGCGCTGGTGATGCTCGCCGGGATGAAGGTCACCGGCCCGCGACCCCAAGCCGCCGCACTGGCGATGGACAAGCTCGCCACCGCGGCGGTGGCTCGGATCGTTGGCGTCCCGACGATCGAGACCGCGCCGGTAGCTGACGGGATCGAGGTGATCCTGCCGGCGACGCCATGGGTTGCGAAGCCGCGGTTCGGCGGGTCGTCCATCGGTGTCGAAGCCGGCATCGACGATCTCGAGACGGTTCGAGCCCTCGGGCGGAGCGGTGTCGGGCGCGCCGGCACGCTGGTGCAGCCATACCTCGAGGGATGGACCGATCTCAACGTCTCGGTGCGCACCTACCCGGCGGTGCAGGTATCGGCGATCG
>Ga0172368_10003188_pt1 | contig 20157 bp, 16 predicted proteins | sample Lak11m_FD_114540 | JGI IMG/M metagenome (GOLD analysis project Ga0172368, IMG submission 114540) | Freshwater microbial communities from Kabuno Bay, South-Kivu, Congo - kab_022012_11m | ecosystem: Environmental > Aquatic > Freshwater > Lake | place: Democratic Republic of the Congo: South-Kivu...
TGATAATAAATACTACGATGACTTCGCAGTCGCAGCAGTAAAACAATTTTTAGGGGCAAAAGAAACCACAAAAGATTCATATTCGGACTCCTCTCTAAAAATAGAAGGACAAGAAAAGACGATAACCATTCCACTAGAAAAGAGGTATCTCAACGTAAACTTTTTTGCAGAACCATTTAAATACAAGATGGTTTCTTTCATAGATGTAATAAATGGAGAATTTAATCCGGATACATTCAAAGACAAGATAGTTTTGATAGGAGTTACATCGTTCAAAGTTGGCCAAGACAAGGTCTTAACTCCACGCTCAAATACGACTCCGATGTCAGGAGTAGAATTTCGCGCTAATGAAATTCAGACAATTTTAGATGAGAAATTTTTGGTAAATCAAAGCGCATCAAGTCAGATCGCAGTAATATTTTTGTTATCACTTGCTTTAATAATTTTGGTAAATTATTTAGGGATTTTAGTTTCGGCAATCACATTTATTATTTTGATTGCTGGATATTATATAAGCGGGCATTTCTTCTATTCCAGAGGACTTATTTTGAACATGGCATATCCGTTCATAGCGATGGTGATAGCATATATCGCAGGATGGATTTATAAATATTTTGTTACTGATAAAAAGAAGAGAGATATAACTTCTGCATTTGGGAAATATGTAAGTGAAGATTTGGTAAAAGAAATTAGCAAAAATCCGGATGAAGTGAAATTGGGAGGAGAGAAAAAAGTATTAACTGTATTATTTTCAGACCTGAAAGGATCTACTGAGATTTCTGAAAAAGTGGAAATATCCGCTTGGGTAGGACAAATAAACGAATACTTTACTGTGATGGAATCGACTATAAAAAAATACGGAGGAACAGTAGATAAATATGAAGGTGACGCAATAATGGCATTTTGGAATGCACCTATCGCACAGGAAGATCATCTTGTTCGCGCATATATGGCAGCACTGGAAATGAAAAAAGTTTTAGGATTATTGAATCAAAAATGGAAATTAGAAAATAAAAATATTTTGGAACAGAGAGTTGGAATAAATTCAGGAGAAGCGATAGTTGGGAATTTTGGATCAGAAAATAGATTTGATTATACTGTGATGGGGGACACTGTAAATGTGGCTTCCAGACTGGAAAGTTCAGCAAATAAATCATACGGTACATCATTGATGGTGGCAGGTTTTGAAAAAATCACTGATAAAAAAACTTTAGAAGAAAAAATAGTAATGAGAGAAGTGGATCGTGTACTGCTTCCTGGCAAAAAAGAACCTGTTACTCTGTATGAATTGGTGTGCTTGAAGACAGAATTGTCACAACAAGTAGCAGAAAATTTAGCAATGTATGCAACAGGATTAGCCCTATATAGAGAAAAGAAATTTGTGGAAGCATATGATAAATTTAATAGTTGTAATGGGAGTGGCGCTGCAAAAATAATGGCAGACAGATGCGAGATTTTGAAGTCAGGTGAAAGTATAAAAGAGGTCGACGAAAATATGGTTTATAAAATTCTTCACAAATAAACACACCTTAAAAATCTTTGGGAATTTAGGTGAGGGCGGGCGCGTTTCGCGCCCGCCCTTTCGAATGCCACTCGGGTTTTTACCTACGGACTTGAAGGAATTCTGATGAGCACTCCTCCATGTTGCTCATACAAAGAAAAATTCCTAGTAGTTGTGGTAGGTGGACTTTCTGGACTTATGATCAATCCTCCATTCCAGTCTTTCCAGACAGAAAAAGGAGGTAGACTTGAATCAACGACAACTGCATTCAGAACTTGGTCTCCAGCATGGACCAGAATTGCAGCTGGCAGATCAGCGCATCTGAAGGTCAATGGAACGATGTTCAACATGTTCAAAGACAGCGTATCGTAAGAACTTCCACTACTTGCGATCTCGATCGAGAGTCCATTTGTATTCAGGTAAATGGTGTATCCGATAGCAGGATCGCACGTGCCGGTACTGGGCGGATTTCCGCCATTTGACTGTTTACACGAAGAGATTCCGGCAGTTGAGATACTGCTTTTCGCCACATCATACTTCCATGTGACAACTCCAGCATCTCTCTCCTTCAAGTCGAATTTTACTTCGAGATTTGGAGGAAGAGTAGTACAGGATATTTCGTAGTGGCCGTTCAGTGTAACAGAGGAGGAAGATGGGATTTCCTGCACTCCAACTCCGGAATGATCCGTAGAGTCAGTGATTTTACAATCACCGATATCCACAGGATTCATTACCAGATCATTCACTCGCAGATTTGCAGACGTTCCATTCGTGAGATCACATTTGATGTAAAGAACGGTTACTTCGCCTTCACACTTATTGTGATCTTGGACAACATGGCAGGAAACTTGAATACCGGAACTAGAAGTGTTTCCAGAAGGATTTTCTCCGCCAGTTCCTCCACTGTCATCTCCGGGATTCATGCATGCGAAATTTTCCTGGCTACAAGTGCAGCCATCTTCGCACACAATATTCCCACAGAAGCACGGAGACAGCGATGCTACCATAACAGCGAATTCTCCACGAAGCACTTCCTGATCAGGATAGTACTCGAGTGGATTTTCAACTCCGCCGTAATATAGCAACGTCTCCACATAAGAATATCCCCAATGCGACATGGAGATATGAGGAAAACTTCCAACCAAAGGAGTTTTCATCTCAATTACTCCCGCATACTCCGCAGATCCAACAAGGATTTTTGCGGCTTCGACGAAAGTAATCGAATCATTTGGACGGAAGTTGAGGTTTGGGCTAATCAGGTTTTTCTCAGATGCACAAGATACCACTTTGAAAAACCAATCATCACTGTCCACATCCGCAAAAGGCTCACTTTCTCCGCAGTCGGAAAGCAGTCCATACAAATACATTGGCACTTTGAGAGCTTCTGCACGAGTGAGATTATCGAGTGGGTGATATTTTTGATCACTTTTCCCATCGATAGCACACTCACTCCACAGATATTCAACAGCATGTCGTGTACGGCTATCCATAGAACCGAGATCCTTCAGTCCACTTCCGTAGTTTCTTCCACAGTTGGGACCAAGAGGACATCCGTCGAAAGTCCCACACGATTGGGTACGCCAGCCATTTCCAAGGCTCGGATTGCCATCATCAATACCGGCACAGTCATATCTGATGTCATTATCCAGAATCAGGAAATCGTAATTTCCGTCACCGTCCAAGACATCATCTCCAACCGTGCACATGGGAATTTCATTTCCATCCGTAAATCCACGTTCCAGTGGAAGATGGGTTTCACAATCTTCGAACTGAAAGTGCAGATGGAATCCCCACGAGTTTCCGGTATCTCCAATTTCGCCAAGCATGAGTCCTTGGCAAACCTCGTCACCCTTTTCCACAGTAATGGAATTGTTTTTCATGTGAGAGTAACGAGTGCAGACATTTTCTCCATGGTTAATGACTACGGTATTTCCCCATCCATCTCCATGAGTGACCTCTTCAACAAATCCATCAGCAGATGCGAGGACAGGCTTTCCCTGATCCAGATTTCCTGGCAGGTTGAAGTCCCATCCGAACTTGCAGCAGTTTCCCATGTGAGAGGAATTGCAGAAAGAGCTATTGGGATCGTAGTACTTGTAGTCGCACTGGCTGCAATGGCTTGCCCAAGACTGAGTGACCTCCCAGTTGTATCCCTTGGGAACGGGAATCTTGAAACTCTGAGAGTAACCGCCATGGTCGTAGGGCTGGAAGGACTTGTTGTTTTCCTGCACGCTGCACGCAGTCATGCCGAAAAACGCCACCATGAACGCCATCACGAACATCGTCACGAACACTTTCACGGTTTGCATGGCACACGCTCCTTTTTGAAACGTCATGAAGTTTTGTTTTCGAGAACATCCCGAAAACAATCAATACCAAACGCTTACAAAAACCCTTATATCAAACCTCCTATATCAAACCTCCTATATCAAACCTGAAGTTTCCTTCAGGAAAATTTTAAAGTCCAGAAATAAACCGAAGTTTAAAAGAACATCTTGTGGACGATTGATAATAAATATCCACATGAATGAGATCAGACGTTTAAAGACTTTTTAGGTATCTATTATTTGGATCCTTTTGTCATAATTTTTATCCGAATTTCTTTTGGCACTTTCGATCATAACACCCATAAATTTATTGTAAAAAATACGACTATTCAAAATTCTCAAAGCGTTACTAACAAGCCAAAAATAAACAACAAAAGGTGTCGATGAAAATAAGTCGACAATATTTGATTGAAAAAAATCGAAAAATCGATAACATTATGAAGTAAAATATTTAAATTTCACCTATGAAAAAAACTATCGTTGTCGGATTAGTATTAAATTTATTACTTTTAGCATCAGGTTGCACGATCAACCTAGATTTAGGATATAACACCGACACAAAAAAAGACGAAGCCAAAACAGATCAAACAGTCACAACTGGCGAAATTTCTGATTATGCAAAGGAAACTCCTGCTACAGATACAACAAAAACAGAAACTCCAAAAATAGATGTCGTTACTCCAGACGTTTCTTTTAAATTAACTTCTGGAACTCCTCCATACGCAGATCCAAAACCTATAGTTTATGAAGGACGTGTAACTCTAAAAGGTTGGATCGAAAACGTTCCTGCCTACGTAGCGGGAACAGAAAAAGATCATTTCACAGTAGCTGAAGAAAGTGTATCAAAAATGCCAAACGATCTACTTCACAAAGAAAACAGATACTATCAACTTACAAACATCTCTGAGGCACAGATGGCAGAATTGAAAAAAGCTACAAAAGAAAAACCAATGGCAATCGTAGTCGACAAACTAACGATAGTAATGGAAGGAACTCCATCTCTAAACTTTGTATCAATCGTGGCGGGAGAATAATTATTTCACAACGAATCCAACTATTCTTCCAGGAACATAGATTTCTTTCACGATCTTTCCTTCTGTGAGATATTTCTCTACATTCGGATTTGCTTTTGCTGTTGCGATCGCATCTTTTTGAGATGAGTCTTTTGAAAGTTCTATTTCTCCTCTAACTTTTCCATTTACCTGTACTCCAATTTTTACAGTATTATCCACTACAAGTTTAGGGTCGTAAGCAGGCCATCCGCTATCTACTACGCTGTATTTTTGACCAAGAATTTCCCAGCACTCTTCAGCTAAATGTGGAGCAATAGGAGCAATTAATTGTGTCATTATTTTCTTTGATTCTTTATCAACTCCATTCTTCATAGCAAAATTTACAAACTCCATCATTCCTGCAACAGCAGTATTGAAATGGAAGATCTCTACGTCTTCTGTAACCTTTTTGATCAATTTATGAAGATTCTTTTTCAAAGTATCTTTGTCTTCAACTTTTTCATCTCCGGAAATTAAACTGAAAAATCTATCTACGAATCTAGCGATTCCTGTAATGCCATGATCATTCCAGTCGCCGCCATCTTCAAAAGGTCCCATAAACATCAAATACATGCGGAAAACATCACTTCCGTATTTATCCACAAAGGTGTCAGGACTCACGACATTTCCTTTTGATTTACTCATTTTTGCTCCATCTTTAGTAATCATTCCTTGATGAACTAATCTGGTGAAAGGTTCTTTGAAATTTATATATCCAAGATCATTTAAAACCATATTGAAGAATCTAGCATAGATCAAATGCATACACGCATGTTCAGGGCCACCGATATACATATCTACAGGAAGCCATTTATCAGTTATGGCTCCATCGAAAGCTTTAGTGTCGAGTGTGCTTGTTGGATATCTCAAAAAGTACCAACTTGAACACACGAAAGTATCCATAGTTTCAGTTTCTCTCTCTCCTTCGCCTCCACATTTTGGACATTTACATTTTTTGAATTTATCACTTTTGCTAAGAGGGGATTTGCCATCACTGGAAGGCTTGAAATCTGTAATATCAGGCAATAAAACTGGTAAATTCTTTTCCGTTTCTGGAACTTCTCCACACTTTTTGCAGTTCACAATTGGAATAGGTGCTCCCCAATATCTCTGTCTGGAAATTAACCAATCACGCAATTTATAATTAACTCTGAAATCTCCAAGTGACTTTTTTTTCAAATCTTCTGTGACCTTTTTTCTGGCTTCTGTGCTTGTTAATCCGTCATACTCTTTTGAATTAATCAAGAATCCATCATTACAGTATGCCCCAAACTCTTGAAAATATTTTTGCATTTCAGATTCTTTTTGGCCTTTCTTTTCTGCAATTACAGCACGAATATCCAAGTCATATTTTTTTGCGAATGCAAAATCTCTGGAATCATGTGCAGGAACTGCCATTACGGCTCCAGTTCCATAATGAACTAAAACATAATCCGCAATCCAAATAGGAACATGAGCACCATTTATAGGATTTATTGCATAGCTCCCTGTAAATACTCCGGTTTTCTCTCTGCCTTCTGCGCCTCTTTCTATGTCGGAAACTTTTCTAGCTTTTTCAATATATTCTTCTACATTCTTCTTATGCTCTTTTGTGGCAAGTTCAAGCACTAAATCATGTTCAGGCGCAAGCACCATATATGTACATCCATGAAGAGTGTCGATGCGAGTTGTATACACCAAAATTTCCTTTTTTGGATCGTTCGCAACCTTGAAAACGATATCACTTCCAATGCTCTTTCCTATCCAGTTTTGTTGCATGGCGATTGTCTTTTCTGGCCATGTGATGCCTTTATAATCCAATAATTTTTCAGCGTATTTTCTGATATTGAAAAACCACTGAACCAAATCTTTTCTTGTTATTTCACTTCCACAACGATCACATTTTCCGTCTTGAGCTTGTTCATTTGCTAGAACGGTTTTACAACTTGGACACCAATTTACAGGTGCTTTTTTCTTGTACGCCAAGCCTTTTTTATACATTTGTAAAAATATCCACTGAGTCCATTTATAATATTCAGGAGAAGATGTAACGACAGTTTTATCCCAGTCATAAAGAGTCCCAACTTTTTTTAGCTGAGCAATCATGTGTTCGATATTGTTTGAGATACTTATTCTTGGATGAACACCTGTTTTTATAGCATAATTTTCAGCAGGCAGTCCGAAGCTATCAAACCCAATTGGTTCAAAAACGTTATATCCATGCATTCTCATATATCTACCATAACTGTCTGCGGGAGCATAATTGTACCAATGCCCAATATGAAGTTTATCTCCAGAAGGATATGGAAACATCACAAGATTGTAATATTTTTTACGTTTAGTGTCTTTTAGATTTACTTTATGAAGTCCGCTTTCAATCCATTTTTTCTGCCATTTCTGTTCAACTTCCGAAGCGTTATATATTGCCATATTTATTTATTTTAAAATCTAAACATGGCGAATTTTACCTTTTTGAAGCATTGCAATCAAGCAGACATAAGTTCGCGAACATACTTCCTAGATTCGAAAAAATAAATTAACGGAAAAGCCTGTCGAAAATATTGATGTTGTAACTAAGTTTATTTTTATCAACCATCATTCTTGGATCTTTTTTTAGTTCTTCCTTTTTGACTTCAGGCGTCGCTTCAGCAGGTTTTTTATCAGGAGTTGAAGGATCTTTTTTTTCGCTCATTTCCTCGACTTTTTCAGTAATATCCTTCACTCCAAAAACCATACTTTTTACTTTTCCGGCCTCCATAATTGGATATATATCAAACAGAACTAAGTATTCAGAGTCATTATTTTTGATTCTATAAGGGCCAACGGATGTCATTTCTTTGCCATGTTGGATAACTTTAGTGTGATGGATTACAAATGCTGGCAAATCTTTACTGTGAATATAGTCTAGGAACAAACTTCCCATCAAAAGATTACATCTTGAATTTATTAGATCGCAGAAATCACTACTTACATAAATGAACTTATCTTCAGTGTCTACGACGAAAATAGGATTTTTTGTGTTTTTCAAATAAGAACGATAAGTTTTTTCTATGTCTACAGTTCCCATTGCTTCACCGGTTGTAGCATCTTTAGAAACCTCCGTAGAAGATTCAGATCCTTCTGTTGAATGGACAACGCTAGTTTGTCCAGCTTTTCCAGCATCTTTAGGACTATTCTTTAGAAAGAATACCATTATAGAAAACGAGATCACGAATATAGAGATAGCACTGATCGCAATTTTTTTGTTCTGAGAAAACTTGATCATGTGTTTGTTTTTATTTTTTGTGTAAATATTTTTCTGATTGATAGTATATTGTAACACAATGTATTGTGCGGGTCAAGCAATGTAAGCACTATTTACATATTCTAATTTTGGCTTAATCCAAAAAGAAATGTTATAATTTGTACCAGAAAACATAACCTTCATTCTTATGTCTGACAAAAATGAAAATTCGAAAATTCTTTTGCCAATATTGAAGAATATTCCACTGTTTAAGGATTTGGATGAAAATGTGCATTTAGATATTATTGATCACGTTATGTTGATGTACTATCCTCAGAATTATGAGATTTTTAAGAGTGGAGAAGAAGGAAAAGCAATGTATATTATTAAAAATGGAAAGGTTGAAATTTTCAAAGGAGACATTGCAAAAGGTGAAAGAGAAACAGTATTGGCTGAAATCAATACAAATGGTTTTTTTGGTGAAATGGCGTTAATTTCAGAAGTTCCTAGAAATGCTACCGCAAGAACTATGGAAAATTGTGAGGTTTTTGTTTTAAATAAAGAAGACTTTACAGAGTTAATGAAAACAAACGAAGCTATGTCAGAGCAAATAAGCGCTGCCGTAGTAGAGCGCCTAAATGATAATGATAAAAATAAATATTAAAAAATACTAAAAGATGATCTTAGCTTACCTGATATTAGCTCATCTGCTTGGCGATTTTATATTCCAGCCAGAGTCATTGGTGAAATATAAAATGCGTACATACAAGGGGATATTGATTCATGTTTTTATACATTTCATCGTAAATATTTTGGTGCTTTTGCCGTTTTTGTTAAATGGATATTTTTGGCTAATTTATGTGATAATTTGGATATGTTTTGCCCACTATTGGATAGATTATTTGAAAATAAATTACGATCTTCATCACGACAAAAAAGTACAACCGTTTATAGTTGATCAGTTATTACATTTGCTTACATTATTGCTATCGTATTTTTTCGTTGGAAATACTCAGTTATTTCTTCAGGTAACAAATTGGTTTTACAATTTTTATACAAACATTTACATAATTCTGTTTTTCTCATTTTTGGTGTTTGTGACAACAGTAATTGAGATTTATAATTTTCAGAAAAACAGAGAACACAATTCAAAAGCAAAATACAAAATCAGATCACAAGATATAACAAACAGGATAATAGTTTTTACACTAGTGTACTTGTTTTTTACGTTTCTATCATACTACTCCACTCGCTAATAGTGATCTGTATCGGAAGGTTCATTATCTGGCTCAGAGTTTGGCTCAGACGGAGCAGGATCGGAAGCTGGCGCTTCAATGTGTTCATGAGATGTTTTTACGTGCATTTCTTCTTCAGTCGCTCTTGCGCTTACCTCTTTTTCAGAAGTTAATGCAAGGAATGAAAAAGTCCAGACAGCATATGCAAAAATATCAACAATTCCGTTTAAATAAGCAGCTAACATCAATGTAACAAGACCAAGGCTTCCTCCAATGATGACGCTGGTGGCAGGAAGCGCTATTGTAGCGATATATCCGGTTGCAAGAATAATAATTCCAGGGACAAAGAACACCAAAAAAGTCTGGATGATAATTCGGACACCTATAATAATCATCAACACGGTTATCAAGAAGGTATATCTCCAGTTTGTAAGAACCAATTTTGCACTATTCTTCATTGCCTGGAAAATAGGCATATCATCAATTACTATATAAAAATCTGCATAAGTAAAAAGAAGCGTCAAAATAAAACTGATAACGATAAGAACTATAAATGCAGGCATCAACATCTGAAAAATAACAGGTCCAAGATTCCTTAAAACGAAAGCCATTTCAATAATGATGGCCCAGAACCCAAATGTTTTTATAATAGCGTGATATTCAAATAATTGGAGAAATGAAAGTATTCCATATCTCATTCCGGTACCAACTCCGGCGTTTTGGCCGTTTCTATTTCTGGCAATCATCTGGATTGTTGCAGCTTGAGCGATAGTAGGGAATAAAAGATAAAAAATAGCGAAAATTACAGCAAAGATGACGAGTGGAAGAGTCCAAGAAATATGAGTGGTAATAAACTCCCAAATAAAGGCAAATACATCATGCATAAAACTGCTCTGACTATTGTCAAAAAGATATGACTTTTTGAACGCGAAAATCTGATAAACTATATAAAAAACTCCGGCTGTAGTAGAGAAGATTTCAGGGAAAAATCCATACCAGCGTATTAGGGACTTATTTTTCTGAGTATACTGCCAAGCTTCGGAGATAATTTGTCTGTAATTCATAGAATCAAATATACTTTTTCCATATTCAATGTCAATTATTGGAAGTTTTTGTGTTGAATTTTAGAATTTTACACTTGCCAAAATTAAGATTTTCTAGTAAATTTATAGCCACACGTTTTAAAACATCTAATTTCTTAATGTAATTACACAATGAAAGCAGCGAAGAAAAAGATAGAAACAAAGAAGGACGTAATCGGAAAATACGCAGTTCATGCGAAAGATACGGGATCTTCACAAGTTCAAATTGCAATCCTTACTACAAGAATCGCACAGCTTACAAAGCATCTTGAAGACCATCCAAAAGATGATCATTCTAGAAGAGGTTTGCTTGGATTAGTAGGAAAAAGAAGAAAACATTTGAATTATTTGAAGATACACAAAAAAGACTCGTACGAAGACGTATTGAAGAAATTAGAGCTAAGAAAGTAATTGCTCTTTAAAATAACAAGTATCTCCCAGAAAGAACTTTTCTGATGCCTTAAGTAGCAAGATTAAACGAACTAGTGGAGAGGAAGACGATCCAAAGCCGCAGTCAAAGCAAACTCCGTGAGACTTTGACAGAGGCGAAGGAAAACTTTCAAGAAATTTGTAGCCGGTCAGGCGTAGCAAATTTCGTAGAAAGTTTAGTCGGACCCCATTGAAGCAATACGCATCCAGTAATGACATAATTCTTTTAAACTTGTCACTTAGGTCTTTAAGGTTCGGTTTGGGATTTAATGGTTGCATCTAGCGACCAATATATCTATTTCCCATAACTAAAATAATATGGAACCAAAAGACATGACCATGGACCTAGCCGGTCGTGAGTTCAAGATCTCAACTTCACCTATTGTTACCTATGCTGGCGGATATTCAGTCTGCTCACTTGGGGACACAGTGATTATGGCTAATGCAAGTATTAGTAGCGAAGTAAGAGAAGGAACAGATTTCTTCCCTTTGACAGTAGACTACGAGGAAAATATGTATGCTGCAGGAAAAATAAAAGGCAGCAGATTTGTTAAACGTGAAGGAAAACCTTCAGAAAATTCTATTCTAGTTTCAAGACTTATCGATCGTCCTATCCGTCCTATGTTCGACAAGCATGCAAGAAACGAGATTCAATTAATATGTTCTGCTCTTTCTGCAGACATGGAAGTTGATCCATCAACTACAGCTGTAAATGCAGCTTCAATGGCACTTATGTTAACAGGAGCTCCATTCGAAGGACCTGTAGCGGCAGTAAGAATGGGTTATTTGAACGACAAATTAATTGTAAATCCTACATATAAAGAAGCGGCAGAAGGAAAACTAAACCTAATAGTAGCCGGAACAATCGACTCTATTACTATGGTTGAAGCTGCAGCGAAGGAAGTTACAGAAGAAATAGTTCTAGAAGCTTTCAAGTTGGCACATGAATGGATCAAAAAGATCTGCCAGTTACAATTAGACTACGCAAAACAATTCAACATCAAACCTCTAGAATTGATTATTCAAGAACCAGCAGAAGATGTAGTAAAGGCAGTAGATGCAATTGTTACAGACGAAATGCTTGATGGAATTAGAGGAGTAACAAAGATGGAAGTAAAAGATCGTATACACGAAATAGAAAACAAACTATTCGAAAAATATGCGAAAGAAATTGAAGAAAAAACATTATCAAAGTCATCTTTGAAAGAAGCATTGAATGGAAAATTTGAAAAAAGAATGCGTAAGAATATTCTTGAAAAAGAAATTCGTATCGATGGTAGACAACTTGATGAGATTCGTCCTCTAAATATTATTCCAGATGTTCTTCCAAGAACTCACGGATCAGCTATTTTCCAAAGAGGAGAAACTACATCTCTAAGTATCACAACTCTTGGAGGGCCTGGTGATGCGCAAACTATAGACACTATGGATAGTGATGAAACAAAGAGATACATGCATCATTATCATTTTCCTCCATACGCTACAGGTGATATAAAACCACTTCGTGGCCCAGGTCGTCGTGAAATTGGACATGGAGATTTAGCTGAAAGAGCTTTGATACCTATGCTTCCAGATCAAAAAGATTTCCCTTATACAATGTGGGTTGTTTCAGAAATTTTGAGATGTAATGGATCAAGTTCAATGGCTTCTGTATGTGGATCTACATGTTCACTTATGTGCGCAGGAGTGCCACTAAAGAAACCGGTTGCCGGAATTGCTATGGGACTTGTTTCTACTCCAGACGGAGAAAAATACAAGATTCTTACAGATATCCAAGGAATGGAAGATTTCGCTGGAGATATGGATTTCAAATGTGCCGGAACAAAAGATGGAATCACTGCATTACAGATGGATATAAAGGTGAAAGGATTAAAGATGGAACTGCTAGAAACAGCTCTATCTAGAGCAAAAAATGCTCGCAGCAAAATAATCGACAAAATTATTGAAGTTATTCCTGCTCCAAAATCTACTCTGTCAAAATATGCTCCATTGATCATGAGCATAAAGATAGATCAATCAATGATTAGAGTCGTTATTGGAAAGGGTGGAGAAATGATTCAAAAGATTACTGAAGAATGTGGAGTTGAGATGGATATTGAAGATGATGGAACAATAGTAATTACAGCTAAAGATCAAGCATCTGGAACTAAAGCTATCGAATGGATAAATAACCTTACTCGTATTCCAAAAGCTGGAGAAATCTTTGATGGAAAAGTTACAAGAATTATGGATTTCGGAGCTTTCGTTGAAATTCTTCCTGGAAAAGAAGGACTTTGTCACATTTCAGAATTAGATACTAAGAGAGTGAATAAAGTAGAAGATATCGTGAAATTAGGAGATTCAATAAAAGTAAAATTGATGGAAGTAGATAGCCAAGGAAGATTAAATCTTTCTAGAAGAGCACTACTTGTACCTGGTGCTGCAACTGCAGTGACAGGACCTGTTGTGGATAAGAGAGATATAAAAAGAGGTGAAATAGTAAAAGGTACAGAGTCTGTTAGAAAAGTGTAAGTTGAAAATGGAAAAGAGGTGAGGTAAAATGATGACGGTGTCGATCCTGACAATTAAATAAAGCCCCCGCATTGCGGGGGCTTTTTGTTTGCTAGTGATTGGAGCTGCCGAGGATCGAACTCGGGTTGTTCAGGTGTCGACCCTGACAACGGGACCATCCCAACCCCATACTAGCTACGCAACATTACCACTCAAATATTAGAAAATTATTAAAAACTTCCAAAAAAAGTTGACCAAGAGGTATTAGATATATAGAATTGTCCACGCAAATAAGAAAACAAGCTCTGCGGGTATCGTATAACGGCTATTATGCGACCTTGCCAAGGTCGAGACACGAGTTCGACTCTCGTTACCCGCTCCAAACAGATATCTTCAACCATTCAACGACGATATTAATCGTCAAAGTTTCACCTTAAAAATTATTGTCTTTATGTGAATAAAGTTTTATGATTGCAACATAGATAAAACCACCTTCACTATGAAGAAAAATCTCCCAAAAAATAAAAAGTTTATAACAATAAATAACTTCATAAATTAATTTTCACATTGATAAAATTTTCAAATAAAAATTGTTTATTAATAACTCTGGTTGTTTTTTTTAACATTGCGAATGTCGCATATGCAAGCCTTACTTGTACTGTGCGAAATGGCTCTTGTGTAGGAGATGAACTCCCTATTTTAAAAATGGAAAATACAACGAACGCTCATGCAGGAACTACTTCCGGATCTAGTTACAATTATCGTGTTTGTTGTAATGGATTAACAGGACTTGGAACAAATTGTTCAGGCACATACACCAGAATTTTAAGATTATCTAGTACTGATAATGCACATGTTCAATCATCAGCAGGATCATATGGAACTAGCATATGTATTTCTGGACCAGATGGAACAACATTTTCCTACGGTTATCAACCAACCAACTGTGATGGATATGACACCACAGTTGCTTCAATGAAGTCAACGGACAATTCACACATAGGAGATGCGTCAGCTTATTCAGAATATAAAATATGTGCGACAGCGGCTCCAGCGGCTGCCACATCAATAACATTTAGCGTCTCAGATAACTCAATAGGATTTGGTTCACTAAATTCAGGCGCAGCAAGGTATGCAACCGGAAACACGAATGGATCATCATCAGATACGACAGATGCACATACACTTACAGCTTCTACGGACGCCACAAATGGATACGTGATAACAATAACTGGTTCGACTCTCACATGTAGTGGATGTGGAGGGACAACGATTTCAGCAATTGGAGGAACAGCGACAGCTTCATCGACCGGCACAAATCAATTCGGTTTACGTCTAATAGTAAACTCCGGTACAGGAACGGCAACTTCTCCGTACGCCAGCTCAAATTGGGCATTTGATACAGCCGCAATCCCAAGCCAAGTTGCGTCAGGAAGTGGTACTGGTTTACCAAGTGAATTTGGAGTCAGATACATCGCAAATATATCAGCCTCAAAAATGCCGGGTGTTTACAGAGCAACTTTGTCATACACAGCTACAGGATCATTCTAATAAAAAAATATCAGAAGGAAGTAGACAAAGATTTTATTTAATGATATAATTAGCAAATATATTTTAAAAATAATTGTATGTTTAAAAAGAAATTAAATTCAGTATTAAGCACGTTGCTTGTAATAAGTATATGTACATTATTAGTAAGCCAATTTCCAAAAGTTGCTTATGCTGCAATAACAAATGCTTCGAATTCAATGTCTAGTTCTATGACATCAGCAGCATCAACTCATTCAATAAAATTCATGATATCGGGCACAATGATATCTACAGATACCATTGAAATTGAATTTCCATCTGGATTTACCTTTAACGATATAGCAGCATCTGATATCACAGTAACTAATGGTACAACAGGAACAGAAAGTACATATTCTACAACATCATCCTCTCCATCTGCTGAAACATGGGGGGCAGTATTTACAGGAACTAATAATGTTTACCTTACATTGACCGCTCCAACAACAAGTTCCCATTATCCAACGTCAGGTCAATACGTAATAGTCAATTATAATGATACGACTCAGTATAATCCATCATCTGCGGGAGCTTACACTATAATATTAAGCTGTAATTCTTCTGGTTATAGTCCAGCACTTATAGCAGTAGCTATAACAAGTTCTAGTAATCAAGTAGAAGTTTACTCAATAGTGCCTCCTACTATTACTTTTTCGGTGACTGGCAACTCAGTTGATTTAGGAACTCTTACTACAGGAACAACGGGAACAGGTACTTCAACATTCTCTATAGCTACAAATAATCCTTCAGGATGTGCAGTTACAGTTGCTGGTACAACTCTTATGAAACTTGGAGGAGGAGGAGATATTAACGCTTATGTATTTGCTGGTGGAGATACTTCTGCTGTAGGAACTGAAGGATTTGGTCTTAATGTAATGGACAACACTTCTCCAAATGTTGGAACATCAATTAGTGGGGACACATTTACAATTGGATCAGGTTACGGCACCATGGATAAGTTTAGATTTTTAAGTGGGGAAACTCTTGTAAGTAAGACATCTACTGTATCTAGTTCTACAGTTACAGTTTCATATATAGCCAATATAGCATCAGGAACAACAATTGGAGGATACTCAACAACATTGACATACACAGCAACAGCTACATTCTAAATTTAAATTACTACTAGATGTTTATAAAAAAAATAAATCCAGTATTAATCACATTGCTCATAACGAGCGTATGTATGTTGATTTTAGGTCCACTGCTTAAAGTGGCCTATGCAGCGACTCCTACAAATATACGTGATTCTGTATCTACTACCGTAAAATCTTCATTTTCAACTCATTCATTTCAATTCACACTTCCAGCACAGGCAGTAACAATTAATGAAACTATAACTATTAAATTTCCATTGGGTTCTACATACAATTTTACTGGTATAGTAATAGGTGATATTACTATGTCTTATGGACCAACAACAGGCAGAGAGACAAATGCGACAATCGCAGCATCAAATGACACAAGTATTTGGGGTGCAGTATTTTCTGATGTTAGCCCTGACAATAGAACGCTTACTTTGACGGCTCCATCTTCAGGATCTCTTCCAAGCGCAAGCGATATAGTAATAATAAATTATGCCAGCACTCATTCACAAAATCCGAGTACAGCCGGTACATACAATGTTCAGCTATCAGGAACATTCTCCAGCAATGATTCATCAATAACAAATATAGCTGAAATAATAACAGATACTGCAACAAATCAAGTTTCACTGGATTCAGACGTAACTCCCAATATAAGTTTATCATTATCAGGACAATCAATTGATTTAGGAACTATATCTACAAGTGGAGCATCAACGTCTGCTGGTACAACATTTATTGTAGGAACTAATAATACGACAGGAATGGCGGTTACTGTTTCAGGAAATACACTTACTAGCGGAGGAAATACTATTACGGCAATGGCTACTGCAGCTGCATCAAGTCCAGGCAGTGAGCAATTTGGAATTAACTTAATGGATAATACTGCTCCAGACATTGGAGCGTCTTCCAGTCCATCCGGTAGTGGATATGGGACAGCAGCAGCCGGATATAACACATTAAACATCTTTAAATTTGTAAGTGGAGATATTATTGCAAGTTCTGCAGAGCCTATAGCTAATACCACATTTACAGTTTCATATTTAGCAAATATTGCAGCAGCCACAGAACCTGGACATTATTCAACTGCTATATCATTTACAGCTACTGCTTCATTCTAGATATTATTTGAATGATAGAATTAAGGCTTGAATTTAACACAGGAATGAGATAATAATTAAGCAATAATTAAACTTCATTTCTATGAAACGTTTCATGTTGTCTATTTTAATTCTTACTAATATTTTAGTTTTCATACCACAAGTAAGTGCAGTTACGGTTTCACCGGTAAAACTTGAAATAACTGGAGATCCAGGAAAGACACTTAATGGAGAACTAAGATTATTTAATGAAGAGGCAGAAACAAGAACTTTATATTCTTCTTCAGAAAATTTTGAAGCACAAGGAGAGACAGGGACTCCGAATTTTCTTACTACTAAAGACGGATTAGCTTCATGGATAAAGATTCAAGATCAAATAACTATAAAATCAAAAGAAGAAAAAGTTATTCCATTCACTATTCAGATCCCAAAAGACGCTGAAGCTGGTGGATATTTTTCAGGGATTTTATGGGCTACAAATCCACCATCAAAACAGGGAGAAAGCCAGGTATCAGTTAGTGGAAAAGTGGGAGTATTGGTATTACTAAAAGTTTCAGGAGAAGTAAAAGAAGGTGGTGGACTTTTAGAATTCAGCACAAAAAACAGACAGAAATTTTTTACTGCACTTCCTGTAAGTATAGTATATCGTTTCAGTAATGATGGAGGAGACAGAGTAGTTCCATCAGGAGAAATCAAAATCAAAAATTTATTTGGATCAGTTTTAGCAACTCTTCCAGCAAATGAGACTAAAGGAAGTGTTCTTCCAGGTGGCGCAAGAAGATTTGGAGCAGATTGGACAATTCCAAAAGCAAAGACCGAAGTGGAACAGCCAGAAGTGGCAACAACAGAAGTCACAGAAACCCCAGCTCCAGGCTTCTTTGGAATGGCAGGCCAACAATGGAGTAATTTTCACATGGGAGTATATACAGCAAGTATAGATTTAACGTGGGGGGAAACAAGTCAAGCTGCATCTGCACAATATCGCTTCTTCATCATTCCATGGCAATTACTTCTAATGATGTTCATTATAATAGTGATCGTCGTAGTAGGAGGAACATTGATCATCAAGAAATACAATAAATGGCTCATATCAAAAATAGCCAAACAACAAAAGGCTTAAGTCCTAGGCCATAAAGGATTTAAGTTACATTCCAAAGATATTTTCTTAATATAAATATTGATTTTTATTTTGTTTTATGTTAAAATCCTAGTAGTTTACTGGGATTTATGTGAAGGCATAAGTTCTCGGAAAACATAAAAACATAAATATTTTTAACCAAAATCATTATGTGTAAACTATTCGGAGGTTGCGGAGGAAAAGGCGGTTGTGGTTGCTAAAGAACTTTGCCCTGGGCATGGCTTATAACTGCCCATTTTTTATTTCAGAAACGGTTTTCCTTAACATCAGATTTCTCTGATTAATCTTTATAAAAAGCCATTTTTTAACCATATCCAGAGATCGTAGACATGGTATTTACCAAATATATAAACAAGACTAAAGTCAAAAGAAAGTAAAATAATTTCTATATGGGAATTCAGGTACAAGAAATTGATGGTGATCAAAAGATAGATGAAGGAGAAGCAGCTACAATAACTGCAGAAGAAGACCCTACAGGAGATAAATCGGCCGCAAGAAAGCTCGAGGCAGCAATAGACGGACAAGATCCTCTAGAAGTTGCCTTTATGTATTTGAGACAATATCAAGCTGAATGTGGAATACCACTATTATCAGACGAAGAAGAGCATGCAATTTTAGAATGGATAGTAAATGGAGGGCATCTCTCTGGTCATCCGGTACCAAACGCGCCGTGGATGACAGCAGAATTTTTAGAACATCATAAGGATGCAACATTGCCATATAATATGGCTCAAGCATATTTGTTACTAAAAGTTCAAAAAATGACGGGAATAGTTCCTTCTTCATAAACAATACAGTCTCTTGCAGAAGCCTTTTCTTTGGTGTCAGTAGATAAAATTAGAGTAGTAGAAGGTCAGATAACAGTGGTAGATGAGGAAATAGAATTAGATATAGCTACAAGAGTAAGACAAATTCTAGATCTTGAAAGAAGCAGAAATGTTCAATAAGATTTTGTAATAAACTTCAAGGTTTTATTTTAAATAAGCCATTAGGATCAGATCCGAGAATCCCAGCTTTAATCAAGATGGCGCTTGCTTTTGGCATGTTTTTTGCGGTTTTTGCATCCATTACTTCGAAGTGTCTGACCTTATCTAAATGACCACTAATATAGTCCACGTCTCCATCTGTAGTCATCCAATTATATTTATCAAATTTTTCTAAATTCATTGGCACAGAATATTCATGAAGAGTTTTTTCTCCTATAGAATTGAAATAAAAATCAAAGTATGACATTGCCATTTCACGAATAGATTTATACACAGGTTCACGAGATCGCAATGTAGTAAAATTTGACTTTCCAATACATCCCCATTTTCCATTTTTTTTATAAACTGCAAGGACGTGATCGTCATCATTTGAAAATGCTCTTAAGTCCATGATTTGTGGCTTGTATCCAATATTTCTGAGGGCTGCTGCTGCGAATAAAGCGCCATCAAAACAGTGAGATCTTCGATGTTTCATGACTTCGCGAGGGGATCCAGTTTTCCAGTTGGAATTGTACGTTAATTCATCAAGAAAAATTTGTATTTTTGCAGGAGTATTTAATTTAGAAAGAATTTTTTTTTCTTCTTCTGTCCAAGGATTTTTTTTATTCACAGTTGTAAATTATTTTTTTAGAATTTTAGGGATGATGAATTAATAAAACAAGTAAAATTTTTAAAAATGGAGTGCAAATTGCCTTGTTTAACAAAATTTACTATAATCCGTCAAAAGATTTAATAAAAATTATATGTTTATATCTTGGGACGAATCATTAAGCGTAAACGTAAAAGAAATAGATGCACAGCATCAACAGCTTGTGGGAATGATAAATGATCTGCATGACGCAATGAATATCTACGAAGAATAAGAGTAAATATGGAAAGTTTCTATGAAATTCTTGGCTTAAAATATAATAAAAACCTCTATTATTCTTGCTTTGACTTGATGGAAATTCCTGGCAATACA
>Ga0172368_10003191_pt1 | contig 20153 bp, 13 predicted proteins | sample Lak11m_FD_114540 | JGI IMG/M metagenome (GOLD analysis project Ga0172368, IMG submission 114540) | Freshwater microbial communities from Kabuno Bay, South-Kivu, Congo - kab_022012_11m | ecosystem: Environmental > Aquatic > Freshwater > Lake | place: Democratic Republic of the Congo: South-Kivu...
CGCCCGAGCGCGACGCCCCCACCCCCGGCGTCACGCCGCGCATCCCGACGGTGCCGGTAGCGCCGGCCTGGCCGCCGGCTGCGCCGCTGCCGTTTGCGCCGCTGGCGCCGCCGTTGGTGCTGCACTGGCCGTTGCCGCCGCCGCCGCCGCCGTTCATGTCGGCGTTGCCGCCGCGGCCTCCGTTGGCGTTGCTGCCGCCCAGTCCGCCGGGCGAGCCGCCGCCGCCCGTGCCGTTGCCGCCGCAGCAGGTGGTGGCGATGTTGCCGCCGTTGCCGCCCAGGCCGCCGGCCCCGCCGTAGCCGCCTTCGTAGGTGGTGCCTCCGTTGCCCGCGCCGCCGCCGCCGCCGCCGCCGAAGCCGCGGCCCGAGGCGGCGATGGTGCCGCCCAGCGTGATGTTGTTCGCGAAGACCGCGAGCCAGCCGTCCTTGGGAGTCGTGACGGCGGCGTTGCCCGACGAGATGCCCGCGCTCACGCCGTCCGCCTTCCCCCAGCCCTGCACCAGCACGCTCGTGCCCGAGCCGATGCTGACGGTTTCGAAGTAGTGGTTGCCGTAGAAGGCGGTGGAGCCGGACACCGGCCAGTTGGCGTTGTAGCCGCCGTTGAGACCGCCCGTGTTCGCGGGGAACGTGGTCGTGCCGTCCTAGGCGACGGCCTCCGCGATGCGGATGGGCCCCGAGTGCGCGGTCGCGTCGACGGCGCCGCCCAGGCCGACGTAGTCGACGCTGACGTAGTACGAGGTCGAGCCCTGCCATGCGCCCTGCAGCGTGCCCGAGAGCCCGGAGATCGTCGCGCTGGAACCGGTGCCGACGCTGTAGGCGGCCTTCAAGTCGCCCGAGTACGCGGTGCTCGAGCTGACGCGCACGCGCAGTTCGGTCGCCCATGCGGGCACCGTCCAGCTCGCCTTCACGTAGCCGCCGCTGAGAGGCGTGTACTGGTAGCGCTTTGCAGTGCCGGGGGTGAGATTGCCGCCGTACACGGTCTGCGAGGTGACCTGGTAGTAGGTGAACGCGCTCGCCTTCTGGCCGCTGACGTTGTCGGTGTTCTTCACCGCGACCGCCCACGTGCCCGCGCTTCCCGCCGGCGTCGTGCAGCGCAGCGAGGTCGCCGTGATCGATCCGGACACGACCGGGCAGTCGATGCCGTTGACGGTCGCCGTGGCGCCGGCGGCGAAGAACGTGCCGGTGACGGTCACCACGGTGCCTCCGCCGGCGGGTCCGGCCGCGGGCGCGACGTCGGCGACGGTCGGAGCGCGGTAGGAGAAGCCGTTCACCTTCTGGCCGTTCTGGCTGTCGGGGTTGACGACCACGACCGTGGTGGATCCGGCGCTGCCGGGCGGCGTCGTGCAGACGATGGACGTGGCGCTGGACAGGCCGCTCACGGTGCAGCCGGCGCCACCCACGGTGACGAGCGCCTGTGCAGAGAAGTTCGCACCCGTGATGGTGACGGGAGTGCCGCCGACGGTCGGGCCCTCGTTCGGGAGCACGTCGGCGATGCTCGGCGCCGGGGCGTTGTCGAGCTGGGTCCAGTTGGTGCCGTTGCAGCCCTGGAAGTGGTTGTTGGTGTAGCGGAACTGGCCGGCCTGGGCCGGAGTGCAGGTGGATCCGGTGTCGCTCGTCGCGACGGCGGCGCTGGCGGTCACGCTCGTGAGGCCGCTGCCGTCGCCGACGAAATGGCCGCCGTACGCGGTGCCGGCGAAGCCGAAGCTGCCCGCGGACACCTGGAGCGCGTCGGTGATGCCGTATCCGGCCAGAGTCGTGGGCGGACCCGTGACGCCGGTCCACGGGACGCTTCCCGCCTGACCGGTGATGCTGATGTTCGTCGGGATGTCGGACGGGGCGAGCGCGCGGAAGCCCGGAGCGCCCGCGACCGAGCCCGACGCCGGGCCGGCGAAGACGGAATTGGGCGTCGCGAGGGTCGTCCCGGTGCCGCCGTTGGACACGCCCAGCGTGCCGCCCGTGATCTTCGACGCGTCCAGGCCCGGAATGCTCGCCGTGTCCAGGAGCGGGATGTCCGCGGAGACGAGAGAACGGAACCCCGGAACGTCCGCGGCGCCGCCGGCCGGACCGGCGAAAAGAGCGTTCGCCGCCGCCGTGCTCGTCCCGAGCCCGCCGCTCGCCACCGCCAGAGGCGTGCCGAACGAAGGCGCGACGGAGAAAATCTTTGCGCCGGCAATGGTCTGGTCGCCGGTGAGGTCGAGGTAGCCCGACGACAGCCCTCCGACGTCGGAGATGCCCAGCGACGCGGGCGCCCACCGGCTGCCGTCGAAGCGCAGGACCTGCGCGCTCGTCGGGATCGTCGTATCTACCCGTACTCCTTGGATTTTCGCCACGACGGGGCTGGCCAGCGTGCCGTCGAGATCGCCGCCGCACTGCGTCAAGGCACCGTACTTGGCCTCGAATCGAGCCCAGTCGGACGACGTGAGGTAGCCGTCCGCGCCGGCGCCGGCCTGCACGATGGAGATCTGCGGCGTCGAAGTGCCGTTCCAGATGGACAACGGCGCCACGGCGGTCACGTCCCGCACCGTGCCGCCCGAGTCGGCATCGCCCGCCGGCTCCCAGGCCGTCCCCGACCACTTCAGCACCTGGCCGGTCGCGGGTCCGCGATCCACCACGGGGCGCGACTGCAGGCGCGTCACCGTGGGCGCCGAGAGCGGACCGGCGAGGTCTCCGCTGCACTGCGTCAAAGCGCCGTATTTCGTGTTGAAGGAGACCCAATCGACGGACGAGAGGTATCCGGAAGCGTTGGAGGCTGCCCGGGTCATGGAGATGACCGGCGTCGCGGGGTCGCCCGAGACGCCCAGCGGGGCGGCGGCGCCCACGGCCGTCACGGTGCCCTGTTTCGCGTCGGCACAGCTCCAGGACGAGCCGTCGCTGACCAGCACCTGTCCGGACGGGCAGGATTGCAGCGACACGGTCTGCGAAAGGTCGTTCACTGCCAGGCCGGGACCCGCCGCATAGCGCGCCGGGCCGGACAGGCGCCCGTCGGCGCCGATGACCGTCTGGCCGCCCACGGCGAGCGAGAGCAGGTCGGCGCGGCCGACGACGCTCTGCGCCGTGCGGGCGAACGCGACCGAGCCGATTCTCTGGCGCGGGCTCAGCGTTTCCGAGCCGATCCGCACCTCCAGCCAGCGCTCGCCGCCGTCGAAGAGCGAGTCGGGCGTGGGCGCCACCAGCCCCAGGTACGTCGAGTAGAAGCCGTCGGAGAGTCCGAGCGTCTGCGACTCCTGCCACAGCGGGTTTCCGCCGTTTTCTGCGGCAAACACCAGGAAGGTCACGCCCGCCGTGCCGGTCGCCGCGGTCCCGTCGGCCCGCAGCAGGCGGCCCTGGTAGCCCAGCAGCGGAGGCACCTCGGCGCGGAGTGGAAAGGATGCAAAGGCGATCGCGAGGACGAGGGAGGCGGAACGACGCGGCATGCCAAGACCTTTCCGGCGCCGCAGGGCGCGGAAGCGTGGTGCAAAACGTAACACGACGCCGGGGGAGCGGACAAGCGGCGGGCGACGAGTATGACTCTGCTCGGCGGCGGGTCCCGGCCCGGTACCCGCCCCGGGCACGCGGACGCGGTTTTCGCGGCCGGGCTTCTGCCCGGGGAGCGTAGAGCCACCGGACGCGCACGCGGGGCGCCGCTGCGCGTCACCCGCCCGTGCGCCGTTCGTCGAGCGGCGACAGGAGGCCGCGTCCGCGCGGACAGCGACGCAGCGCGACCTGCGGCGACAGGTTCGCGAACGCGTGCCGCCCGCTCGTGAGCGGATTCTCGTCCCCGCCACGTTGGCCGTCGCGGAACCCGTCCGCCGCGACGAGCCGGGAGACGCGATGTCAGGGGCAGAACTCGGACCTATAGTGCCGCCGATGCGCCTCGCGACGGCGTTGGCCGCCCTCCTCGGTCTCGTCGGCGCTGCAGCCCGCGCCGACGACTTTCCCGCCCACATCGCCACCCTGCGCATCGAGGGACTCCGGCACACCCTCCCCCGCATCGTCCAGCGCGAACTGCCCTGGCGCCCCGGCACCGTCGTCCCCCGCGAGGACTGGGATCTCGGCATCGCCCGGCTCTGGAACACCGGCCTCTTCGAACAGGTCGACGCCTGCCTCGAAGGCCCCGCCGACGCCCGCACCGCCGTCGTGCGCCTCGCCGAACACTTCACCATCGGCCCCCTCGTCAGCTACGGCGTGTCCGGCGGCACCGGCTGGTTCCGCCTGGGCGCCGAAGAGAGCAACCTCCTGGGCCGCTTCTGGGACGTCGCGGCCGAATACGAACGCTTCGGCGCCGAAAACGGGGGCATGGCCCGGGTCGGCGAACCTCGCCTGCTCGACCGCCGCGTCGGCGCTTGGCTCTCGTTCGAACGCCTCGCCCGCCCGAGGCCCCGATTCGTCGACTTCCGGACTCTCGGACGGCTCGAGATCTCAGGGGAAAGCTCGGACCGGCTCTCCTTCCGCGGATGGTTCGAGGCGTTCTCCCACCGCTTCCAGGCCCCCCGCGACGCGCCCGGCGAGCTGCCACCGGCCAGCGCCGGCGCCCGCCTGGGCGGCGAAATGAAGCTCGGACGCGTGGACATCCGGGGCCTGCGCAAGCAGGGAGCCAGTCTGGCGATCGCTCCCTCGCTCGCCGCCACGAGCGATCCGGATCACCCGGTTTTCGCCCAGCTTTCGATCGAGCTGCTGTGGCTGCGCGCCGAGGGCGAGCGCTGGAACTTCGCGCTCCGGACCCGCGCCGCGACCGGGACGCCCGCGCCGCTGCAGCATCGGTTCTGGCTCGGCGGGCTGGAACTGATGCGCGGCTACGAGGACAACCATTTCCGCGGCGCGGGCTACGCCGCCTTCAATGCGGAGGTGCGCTGGACGGCGTGGGAGGGATCGTGGCTCGCGTTTGTTCCGGCCATGTTCGCGGACGGCGCCGCGATGCGGCCGGACGTGCCGGATGCGCCCCGGTTCGGCCTCGCCGCCGGCGCGGGCGTGCGCATCATCGTGCCGAAGTTCGTCGAGATGGGCGGACGCTTCGACCTTGCCGTGCCGCTCGTCGGCGAACGCGGCCTGCAGCCGAATCTGGGCGTGTACCAGTACTTCTGACGCGGCGCGTCAGGGCGAGGTGCCCCAAGTCGCGTACGCGTAGAACGTGGTGAACCCAGGCGGCGCCGCGATGGTCGCCGTGCCGGCCGAGGCTGAGAGCGTCCCTGTCAGCGTCGCGTCCACCGAGCCGCCGCCGAGCGTCTCGTTGTACGTCGTGATGTGGACAACCGTGCCGGGCGGGATGTTGGCGGCGTCCACCACGATGCTCAGCGGCTCCGAGGACGTGAGGACCACGTCCGGGTTCAGATAGCTCGCAGTGGGTTTGGCGGGCACCGACGCGCCGCCGATGGACGCGAAGTTCAGCGAGACCTGGCCGGTGCTCTGCGAGGGGAGGCCCAAGACGCTCGTGGGCGCTAGGGTCACCTTGAGGTAGACGCCCCCGCGGCCCATCGGGATCTGCCCGATGAAGTCGTCCTGGAACGCCTCGATCCGGACCCAGCCGCCGAAGCCGGTGTTCCATAGGTTGCCGCCACCGGACGCATCGAGGATACCTCCGCCGTCGATCGTCGGCGCCATGAGCCGGATCGCGCCACCGGACCCGGTGCCGCCGTCGCCGGAATTGCCGCCTCGGGCCGACACCAATCCCGTGACGCTGATCTTGGTGGAACTGGCGAGGAGAATGGCACCGCCGCCCGCGCCGCCGCCGGCGCTGCTTCCTCCGCCGCCCGAACCTCCCAGCAGCGGCAGCAGATAGGCGTTTCCGTAGGGTTTCGGGCCTCCCGAGTGGCTTCCGCGGGTGTTCTCCTGGGAGCCCAGGCCGGCGTCTCCGCTGCCGGGGCCGAATCCCGCCTGCGCGGTGCCCAGGTTGCGGTTCGTCGTTCCGGCACCGCCCGGATACCCGCCCGGCCCTGGCTGCGAGGGGCCGAAACCGCTCGTCACTTCTCCCGGATGCCCCGCGGCGCCGCCGAGATCCAGCGTTCCCGCGATCGTCACGTCGCCCGTCGCGAGCCAGTACACCGGCTGGTTGTGCAGGTTGTAGCCCCACAGCTTGACGGTGACGCCCTGCGGGATGGTGATGGTCGTGAAGTGGAAGACGTTGTCGCCGTCGGTGTCCAGCGGCGGGTCGTGCGCGGCCGGGTCGAAGACGACGGTCGTGCCGGAGGCGACGCCCGTGTAGTCGAGTGCACCGTCGGAGCCGTTGGACGTGCTGCTGAACGTCGGTTCGGCGACCGCAGCGGGCGCGGCGAGCGCGGCGGCGGCGAGGGCGGCGGCGGCGAGGGCGGCGAGGGAAAGACGCATCGGATCCTCCGGTGGATCAGGGACGGCTGACGCAGACGAGCGCGGAGCCCGCGATCGGCGGCGACGATTCCGTCGGGTCGGCGTTGTTGAGCACGGCGGCGGCGGGCGCGGTCGCATTGCCGGCGGTGCCGCCGTCGAACTGCTCGGTCGGATCGGCTTCGTTGAGCACCGAGGTCGGCGCCGCGGACGCAAGGCTCGCGGCCGTGCCGCCGTCGGGCAGCGCGGCGGTCGGATCGACCTCGTTGAGCACCGACGCGGGCGAGGCGGACGCGAGACGCGCCAGGGACTGCGTCACCGAGTCGGTCGCCGTCGGGTCGCGTTCGTTGAGCACAGCGGCGGGCGCCCCGGTCGCGAACGCCGGGCGCTCCACGGGGTTGCCGCCCGTCGTCGCGTCGAACTCGTTCAGGAGCGCCACGGCGAATGTGCCCGCGAACTGCGGGACGCCGCACGCGACCCCCTCGAAATCCCAGCAGCACCGGCCGGTCGTCGTGTCGCACGTCGTCGCTTCGCCGCATTCCGAGGGCATCGCCGTGGCGGGCGGCACGGGGCCGGGCTGCGCGGCGCTCAGACACTTGGGCACGCACGCCGGCGCCGGACCCGTCGTGTACGGATCGCACCACAGCGCGGGCTCGCACGTGTCCGGGCCGCACTTGGGCGCGCAGGCGCCCGAGGCCTCGTCGCACCGCTTCATCGCGGCGCACGGCACCGTCGTCACCGACGCCCACGGACCCGCGTTGCCTGCGACGTCCCGAGTGCGGACCGACACGGAAACCTCGCCGCAGCCGCCCTCCGGGTGTACGTCCGCGGGCGAGGTCGCGTTCGACACCTGCGGCGTCGTCGGAGTGCAGGGCGCCGGCCGGCAGTACCCCACGTCGTGTCCGTCGGGGTCGATTCCCGAGCCCGAATCCGTTGTGTCCGTGAACTCGATTTGCACAACGCCGTCGCCGAGCGCCGCGATGCTCGCGGAGGGCGCAGCAGGGGGCGTCGTGTCGAGGCGGAACGGCGCGGAGGCGACCCAGGCGGACTGGAAGCCGGCCGCATCGGCGCCGCGCACGCACGCGACGTACGAGGGCCCCTCCGCGATGTCGATTCCACTGAATGTAGCCTGCGGGCTCGCTCCCGGCGTCGCGGCGACGACCTCGCCCAAGCACGAGGAGGACAGGCCGACCGAGACGTCGTAGGTGGCGGCGTTCACGAAGCCGGTCCAGACGACGGTCACGGTCGTGGATCGCACCCATCCGCGAGTGCCGGGGGCCGACACCTGCGCCGCGGAGGCGTCCACCGGGTGCTTGTCGGCGACGTAGGTGAAGGCGGAAGAGCACGGCGACAGGTTGCCGGCGGCGTCCATCGCCTCGACGGTGAACGTGCGGGAGGCGTCGTCGGGCACCGTGACCGGGAACGCGAAGCCCGACGGGTCGGCGGTGACGGTGGCGGCGGGGGTTCCCGCACAGGCATCGCCGTCGTACAGGCGCACTTTCGCGCCCGACTCGGCCGTGCCGCGAAGCTCGTAGTCGTTCGTCAGGCCGACGAAGCGCGGACCACCGGTGAAAACCGGCGCCGCCGGCGGGGTGACGTCGGCGCGGAACGGGGCGGAAGCGACCCAGGCGGTCTGCTCGCCGGCGAGATCCTTCGCCCGCACGCACGCGACGTACGGTCGGTCTTCGACGAGGCCGAGGCCCGACTGCGCGGAGGAGTCGCCTGAAACCGCAGTGGTTGCTCGGACTTCGCCGAGGCACGAGGCGTCCAGGCCGATGGAAAGGTCGTACGAGACGGCGTTCGCGAAGCCGCTCCAGCGGATGAGCACCTCGGAGGTGGAGGCGATCCAGCCTTGAATCGACATGGCCCAGACCTCGGCCCCGCTGGCGTCGACCGGGTGGACGTTCGCGACGTACGTGACGGGCTCCGAACACGGCGAGACGTTGCCCGATGGATCCGTGGCCGTGGCGGCGTAGGTGGCCGACGCGTCCGCGGCGATCGTGATGGGCAGCACGAACCCGCCCTCGTCCGCGAGGTCGGATCCGACCGGAGCGCCGGCGCACGCCTCGCCGCTGAAAAGACGCACCGTTGCGCCCTGCTCCGCGGCGCCGGTCAAATCGTGGTCCACGGTGCGGCCGACGACACGCGGCCCGCCGGCGAAGACGGGCGCCGCCGGAGGGATGAGATCCGGCGGGAGCGGCGTGCAGGCGTCGCCCAGGCCGTCCGTGTTGCCATCGGCCTGATCGGGGTTGGCGATCGCCGGGCAGTTGTCCGCCGCGTTGTCGACGCCGTCGCCGTCGTCGTCGGCGCGATCCACCTGTGCACAGAGCGGATCCGCATCACCGGGCTGGCACGTCTTGGGCACCAGCAGCACGTCCTCGACAACCGTGTCGCCGGCCACGACCACGAGCGGAATCTGCACCGGAATGAGCCCGGGCCCCGAGGCAGACAGCGTGTAGACCCCGGGCGGCACGTCGGGCTTGCTGACCATGCCGTCGGCGTCGGCGGTCAGGTCCACGGGCTGCGGACCGCCCGTGAGCTGCAGCCTGGTCTGCGTCGGGTCTCCGCCCTGCGCCAGCCGCACGTGCAGCGTCAGACGCCCCGCTCCCGCGACCGCGAGCTGCTCGATCGCCACGCGGGCGGTCGCCGTCTGGCGCGGGCGCACCGTCACCGTCGGGCCGTCGAAGAGGGTTTCCACGCCGTTGTGCAGTGCAACAATCGCGATGGGATAGTCGCCGGTCGCGACCGCGGGGAACTTGAAATGCCCGCCGGCTTCGGTTCGCACGCGCACGGTGCGGTGCAGCGTGAGCTCGGCCGCCACGGCGCCGGAGCCGCTGGCGACGTCGCCCTCGATCGCCCCGAGCGCCCCGACGGACACCCGCCCCAGGTCGCGCCCGTCGCCCGCCGCGAGGTCCAGACGGCGCAGCACCACCGAGCTTTCCTCGCCGCCCTCCGGCTGGTGCAGCGCCTTGAGCGCGTACGTGCCCCCCGGCAGCCCGCGGATGCGGAAACGCCCCTTCGCGTCCGTGCGCACGCTCAGCGGCGTGCCCAGCAGCGACACCCGGGCGTTCGCCGCCGCCGTCTGCGAGCCGTCGGCACCCTCCAGCACCAGCGTGCCCGCGATTTCGCCCGGGCGCAGCTCGCGAGCGAACTCGAAGCGGCAGGCGCAGATGGACAGCGCCAAGAGCGCCGTGCGGAAACCGCGGTGTCGGGGGGAACGGCGGAGCACGAGGTACGACATACCACAGGAGCAGGGCGGGCGCGCGGCCGCCCTCACCCCCCGGCGCCCTCTCCACACGGGCCAGAGCGGCACTGCTCGGTTCACAATGGTTGCGGCCCGGTGGAGAGGGGGAGAACTCCGCGCTGGACCGACGCCTGACGCCGCATCCCGGCGCGGCAGCCCTCCCCTCTCCACCGGGCCGCTGTGCGGACGGTTGGGCAAGGAGGTGGTGGCCCGTGTGGAGAGGGGTCGGGGGTGAGGGCCGCGCGTCCACCCGCGGATTCGTCCCGCGCCCCCGAAAAGGAAGATCGTGCCAACTGCCGCCCCGCCGGCTATGTTGCGGGCGCCCTTCACTCGGGAGAGACCTTTGAGCGACCTTTCTCCGCAGATCCGCCGCGAACTGTTCGGCTGGCACAGCGACCGCCTCGGCCTCGACATGCCCATCGTCCGCTACGGACACTGGGGCCCCGCGCTGCTCATCTTCCCCACCGCTGGCGCCGACTTCCTCGAATACGAGCGCTTCGGGCTCATCAAGGCGATCGAGCACCACCTGACCGCCGGCCGCCTGACGATTTACTCCATCGACAGCATAAACCGCCATGCGTGGATGAACCCGGAGGTGCCCGCGTCCGAGCGCATCCGGCGCCAGGCGCTGTACGAGGGCTACGTCGAGGACGAGGTGGTGCCGCACATCCGGCGCTGCCTGCAGAACCCGGGCGCGCGCATCGGCTCGGCGGGCGCGAGCTTCGGCGCGTTCCACGCCGCCAACGCCTTCTTCCGGCGCCCCGACCTGTTCGACACCCTCGTGGCGATGAGCGGCTTTTACGACCTCGCGGGATTCCTCGGCGGCCACACCGACGGGGCGTACTTCCACAACCCGGCCTGGTACGTGTCGCATCTGAACGACGGGCGCATGTTCGACCTGCTGCGCCACAGCCGCATCCACCTCATGACCGGCCAGGGCGCCTGGGAGAAACCCGAGCTGACGCGACGATTCTCGCAGCAGCTCTGGGACAAGGGCATCTGGCACAACGTGGAGCTGTGGGGCCGCGACGTGAACCACGACTGGCCTTGGTGGATGCGCATGATGAACGTGCTCATCGAGCGACGGTTCGGGTGGTAGCCGTGACGGCGCCGCTCGAATACCGCGTGCGGCTTCGGCCTGCGCAGCACCGCATGGACGTGTCGCTGCGCATTCCGGACGCGTCCGGGACGACGGTGCTCGCCGTGCCGACGTGGGTGCCGGGCGCGTACGGCTTCATGAAGTACGGACGGGACGTGTTCGACGTGCGGGCGCGCTGCGGCACGCGCGAAGCGCAGGTGCGGCGCACGGGATGGTCGGGGTTCGAGGTCGAGGCCAACGGCGACCTGCGCTTGACCTGGAGCGCGGGCGCCTGGGATCCGGCCTGGGGCGAGCTGGCCGGGTTCGTCGATGCAGATCAGGGCGTGATTCTCGCGACGCGGTGGCTGCACCTGCCGGGCGATTCGCGGCCGTGCGACGTTGTGTACGAGCTTCCCGAAGGCTGGGCGCTGCACCATCCGGGCGGTGCGGAGGAAGTCGAGTCGTGGCGCTTCCGCTATGCGTCGTTCGCGAAGATGCTCGACACGCCCGTCGTCGCGGGGCGATTCGATCGGATCGGCCGCGAGGCGGGGGCCGCGACGCTCGAGTTCGTGTTCCTCGACACGGCCGCCGGATTCGACACCGAGGCGGATCGGCTCGCGGATGCCTTCGCCCGCGTGTCGACCGAGGCCGCGGCGGTGTTCGGCGGATTCCCGTTCGACCGGTACTCGTTCGTGTGCTCGTTCGACCGCACCGCGCACTGGGGGCTCGAACACGCGCACGCCACGATGCTCGGCCTGGGGCAGGAGGCGTTCGTCGATGCGACCGCGTTCGCCCGGGCAGTGCGCGTCGCGGCCCACGAAATATTCCATGTCTGGAATGGATGCCGGCTGAAGGATCGTGCTCTGCTTTCGCCGGATCTTCGCGCGGGGTCGTTCCCCGACGGACTGTGGCTCACCGAGGGCTTCACGCGCTGGTACGAGTTCGTGCTGTGCGCGCGCGCCGGGGTGCTGACGCCGGCGCAGGTGCTGTCGAACGTCGTCAACTACCACCGCGGTCTTCGCGCGCTGCCGGCGTTCGCGCACACGAGCGCGCGCGACTCGTCGCTGGCGACGTTCCTCAACCACAACCGGTATCCGGGCGCCGGAAATGCCACGCTCGACTACTACGACCTCGGGATGCTCGTCGCCTTCGACCTCGATGCGACGCTGCGGCTTGCGGGCTCGTCGCTGGACCTCGAAATGCGGGCGTTCTTCGAGGCGCACGCGGCCGACGGGTTCACGAGCGAAAGCGCGATCCGGTTCTTCGCGGCGCGCCACCCGGAGTGCGCGGAGATGCTGCGGCGGGAGGTCGAGACCGCGGGATCGCTCTCCGCGATGGCGCTGCTGGGGCGCCTGGGGTTTGTTCCTCGCATAGAGCAAAGGAAACGGCTGGGCATCGTGTTGGCCGAGAAGGCCGTGCAGACCGTCGCGGACGTACACGCCGACGGTCCGGCCGCGCGGGCGGGCGTCGCGCCGGGAGACGAGATCGTCCGGGTCGACGGGCATCCGTTCGGACTCAAGGCGCTGAAGTGGCTCGTGGAGCGCGGTCGGCCGATGCGGCTGGAGCTGGCGCGCGGCGATCGGAAGGTCGAGGCCGAGGTCGTGCCCGAGCCGAGGCCGGACGTTGCGGGTCTGCGGTTCGAAGGCGGGCCGGACGATATTGCGCGGATAGAGGCATGGTTCGGGGCGCCCTCGGGCCTGAAGACCGGCGAGGATGTGCCGCTGGATCACCACGAGAACTTCCACGGAGTGCAGACGCTGGTGTGATTGCGATGCGAACAGGCTCTCCCCCGCGGCCCCCTCCCCGACCGTCCCCCGCAAAGAGCGCGGGGGAGGGAGATAGCGCCGGAGGCGCTTCCAGCGCACACTCCCTCCCCCGGGCTTTTTCGGGGGAGGGTCGGGGAGGGGGCCGGAGCGGAAAGCCGACGGAGGCACCACAATGACGGCCGAACGGCACATGCTCGCCATCGCGAGCTACTACAAGGGCGATCGGTTCCTGGAGCAGGTGAACAGGCGCGGCTGGCGCGTGCATCTGCTGACCCAGCCGGCCAACGAGCACCGGCCGTGGCCGCGCCAGGCGCTCGCCGGCGTGTACACGTACGACGAGGGCGCCTCGATTCCGCGCGTGGTCGAGCGCGCCAGCCAGCTCGTGCGGCACATCCCGTTCGACCTCGTCGTGGCGCTCGACGACTACGACGTGGAGATCGGCGGCGCCGTACGGGAGCACTTCCGGCTGCCCGGCATGGGCGATTCCGTCGCACGGCAGTTCCGCGACAAACTCGCCATGCGCGTCACGGGGAAGCGCACCGGCATTCCCGTGCCCGACTTCTGCGGGGTCTTGAATCATGATCGGCTGTACCGGTTCATGGTCGAGACGCCTCCGCCTTGGATGCTCAAGCCTCGCGCCGAAGCCAGCGCCTCCGGCATCCGGAAGCTCGAAAGGCAGGAGGATGTCTGGGCGACGCTTGAAAGCCTGGGCGACCGGCAGTCGCATTTCGTGCTGGAACGATACGTGCCCGGCGACGTGTACCATGTCGATTCGCTCGTTTCCGAAGGGCGATTCGTGTTCTCCGCCGTGCACCGCTGCGCGAAGCCTCCCTTCGACGTCGCGCACGGCGGAGGCATGTACATCACCTCGACCGTCGAGCACGGCGGCGAGGACGACACGGCGCTGCGAGGGCTCACGCAGAAGGTGCTCGCGGACTTCGGGCTCGTGCGCGGGCCCTCGCACGTCGAGTGGATGAAGGCGCACGACGGCAGCGGTTTCTACCTGCTGGAAGCCGCCGCGCGCGTGGGCGGCGCGCACATCGCGGACCTCGTCGAGGCCGCCACCGGCGTGAATCTGTGGCAGGAATGGGCCGATCTTGAGGTCGACGCCGGTGCCGTCGAGTACACGCCGCCGCAGACGCGCGACGAATACGGCGGCATGATTCTCACGCTGGCCAGGCAGCAGCATCCCGATTTGTCGGGATACGACGACCCGGAGATTGCCTACCGCGTCCCGGAGGAGGCACATGCGGGACTCGTCGTGCGGTCGACGAACCGCGAGCGGGTGCAGACCCTGCTGGGGGACTACGCGTCGCGCTTCGAGCGGGACTTCCATGCCATGCTGCCGCACGCCGGGCGGCCGAGCCATTAGGAGGCTTCCATGGACCCGGTCCGCCGGCCTCTGTTCAACGCGCACGCGGAGGAGATATTCGCGCGGTTCGCCGCGAGGCTCGAGAAGGAAGTCGGGACGACGCCGTTCCGCACGGCGGAAACGCCGCTCATGCTGACGGCGGAATTGCGCGATCGGCTCGCGCGTCATGCGACGGAGATCATCGGGCAGCTTTCGTCGGCCCCGCTGCTGGCGCGGATGAAGGGCGCGGTTCCGGCGCGATATGACGTTCCCGGCATGGACGCCCTGCCCTCCTGCGCCCAGGTGGATTTCGCGCTGGTGGACGACGGGCATGGGGGGCTGGACGGACGCGTCGTCGAATTGCAGGGGTTTCCTTCGCTGTACGGCTTGATGCCGGTCATGGCGGAGGCCTGGGCGGGGGCGCTCGCGGACGTGCCGGGGCTCGACCATGCCTGGAGCTGGGCGATCGGGCGTAGCCGGGTGGAAGCGCTGGAGCTGATCCGAGAAACGCTGCTGAACGGGCACGATCCGAGCGAGGTCGTGCTCGTCGACCTGGATCCTGACACGCAGAAGACCCGGCCCGACTTCGTCGCCACGCGGATGCTGTTCGGAATCGAGGCGGTGTGCGCCACGAAGCTCGTGCGGCGCGAGCGGACGCTCTGGCGCAAGCGGGACGGGAAGCTTCTGTCCGTGCGAAGAATCTTCAACCGCGTCGTGTTCGACGAGCTGGAGAAGAAGGCCGTCCGGCTTGGATTCGATTGGACGGAACCGCTGGACGTGGAGTGGTGCCCTCACCCGAACTGGTACTGGGTCTGGTCGAAATACTCGCTGCCGCTGCTCGACCACCCCGCGGTGCCGAAGACGCGGTATCTGGACGAGATCGCGGATCCGGGCGATCTGGCCTCTAGAGTGCTCAAGCCGCTGTTTTCGTTCGCCGGCGGCGGCGTGGTCGTGGACGTGACGCCCGAGGCTCTGGCGGCGGTGCCTGCCGACCAGCGGCACGGCTGGGTGCTGCAGGACAAGGTTGCCTATGCCAATGCCATCCGGATGCCCGACGGCGGCGGAGTCAAAGCCGAGGTGCGCATCATGCTCGTTCGGCCGGAACGCGCCGCGACGCTGGAGCCGGTCATCGCGCTCGTCCGGCTGTCGCGCGGCAAGATGCTCGGCGTCGACTTCAACCGCAACCTGACCTGGGTCGGGGCGAGCGTCGGGATCTGGCCGGAGTGAGGGCGATTCGCGCGTCGCGCTGGCATGGCACCGCTTCAGCCCGTATTCTTGAGATGCAGGCGCTCGCGGGCGTCGCGGGCGCGGCGGAGGTGAGGCCATGAACGCAGTCGTGCGAGATGTTGTGGTCGGGAAGGACCGCCGGATCGTCATCGATCTTCCGCCTGACATTCCCGAGGGACCGGCGGAAGTCATCGTACTTGCACGCGGCGAGACCAAGACGGACATCGAGGGGCTCATCGGTGCAGCCGACGGATGGCGACGTGCCCATCCCGGGCACAGACGGAGCAAGGAGGACATCGATCGACAGGTGACCGAGGAACGCGGGTCCTGGGAGCGGGACGGATGAACGTCTACCTCGACACCAACATCCTGATCTATCTCGTGGAGGGGGACGACCGTTTCCGGCATCAGGTTCAGGAGGCCCTGCGGACCGACGCAAACCTTGTCTGCCATGCGAGCGACCTCGTACGCCTCGAGTGTCTCGTCGAGCCGGTGCGAAGGAATGACTCCGAGCGGATTGCCGCATACGAGGAGCAGTTCAAGGGTCTGACGATGCTTCCGATGCCGCGGGAGGTCTTCGACATCGCGACGGGCATCCGGGCGGAGTTCGGCACGAAGACTCCGGACGCCCTGCACGTCGCAGCCGCGCTCCACGCGGGCTGCGCAGAGTTCTGGACGGGTGACCGGCGATTGACTCCGGTCAAGGAGCGGATTGCGCTGCGTGTGTTCGACGAAGCGGCGACCTGACGTCTGTGAAGGCCGCGCGTCCAGGAGACGGCGGAGGTGATGCATGGAGTGGCGCAGCAGAATCTCGAGTGACCCGCTCGTCTGCCACGGGCAGGCGTGCATCAAGGGCACGCGCATCCCCGTGACCGTGATTCTGGACAACCTCGCAGCGGGACTCGGCGCCGAGGAAATCGCGCGCAGCTACCCGCCGCTCACGCCCGACGACGTGAATGCGGCCGTGCGCTACGCCGCCGCACTCGCGGCCGAACGCGTGCTGCCGAGCGACGTGTCGTGAGGCTCAAGGTCGACGAGAACCTGCCGGTGGAAGTCGCTTCGCTCCTGCGCGGCGTGGGCCACGATGCCGTGACCGTGCGCGAGGAGGGACTCGCGGGGACCGACGATCCAGCGCTCGAGCGCATCTGCCAAGGGGAAACGCGGGCGCTGCTGACGGCCGACGTCGGATTCGGAAACATCGTTGCCTATCCGCCGATGCTCTCGGCCGGAATCATCGTCCTGCGGCTGTCCCGCCAGGACAAGCCGTTTGTCGTTTCGCGAGTCGAGTCCCTGCTGCCCCGCCTCGACACCGAGCCCGTCGCCGGACGGCTCTGGATCGTGGATGATCGGCGGGTGCGCATTCGCGGGTAGCGTGCCGGCGCTCGATCCTTGGCGCTACTGCCCGGACCGCACCAAACGGAAGCCGAGGTAGGAATCCCGTAGGTCGGGAAGGCCGTTGTAGCGCTCCGCGGCACGCGCGCGCTCTGCGCCGCTGTACCAGCTCCCGCCGCGGAAGACCCGCACGACTCCCGCAGCAGGACCCAGCGGATCCGTGGTCGCCACATTCGGGTACGCCTCGTACCAGTCCCAGCACCATTCCCACACGTTTCCCAGCAGGTCATACAGCCCCCCGCCGTTCGCAAGCTTCAGCCTCACCGCGTGCGCTGTGCCCGAGGAGTTCCCGCTGAACCACGCAATCGGCTCCAGGACGGAGTTGGGCAACGCGCCCGTGAGCATTGACGTCCCGTTGTACGTCGCGGTGGTCGTTCCTGCCCTTGCAGCATACTCCCACTCCGCTTCCGTCGGCAGCCGGTATCCGGCGCAATCGAGGTCGACAAGCGTCGCTGCCGCACACGAGTAGGAAGAACCTGCGGCTCCGCTGCACGAGACCAGCGTGTAGCAGGCCTGCAGGCCCTGCGCCGCGGACAGCGCGTTCGCGTAGTAGAGCGCATCCCACCACGAGACACGCTCCACGGGGCAGATTCCACCGCACGAGGCAAAGTACGATGGGTTGCCTCCTATGAGGCCGCGCCACTCGGCCTGTGTGACCTCGGTGCGTTTCATGCAGAATGGACGGCTGATTGTGACTTGGTGCTGCGTCTCGTCGCCCTGTTGGTGTCCCTGCTCGTCAGCCGGCGACCCCATGGTGAACGTGCCGGCAGGAATCAGGACATAGCCAGCGGGGCACGGCGTCGGCGCGTTGTCGAGTTGCCTCCAGGCCGCGCCGTTGCATGCCTGGAAATGGGTCCCGTCGAAGCGGACCCGGCCGGCCTCGCCTGTACCGCATGCACCCGATGTGTCCGAACGCACGGCGGTTGCCTTGGCATTCGTAACGCCGCTGCCATCGCCTGTGTGGGTCGCGTTCACCGTTCCGCCGACGATGCTCACGTTCGAGGCGGATTGGAGCGCCATCGCGGTCAACCCGAGGGCCAGCCGCGCCCCGGACGGGGCGGTCGCGCCGGTGCCGCCATGCGAAACCGAAAGCGTTCCGGTCCAGGCCGCGTCGGTCGGCGCATTGACGCCCGGATTCCCGTTGCAGGAATACGTTTCTTCCGAGTCGGTCTGGAACACGCTGCCGCCGGCAAGACACGGCGCCTCGCCCGGAGCCACCGGGCCGCTGGATATCGACGTTCCCGGCACACCGCGGTTTCCCTGCGGCCCTGCGCTGCCTGTCGGGCCTTGGGCGCCGGTGTCGCCTTTGGCGCCAGGCGCGCCGTTGCATGCAAAGGATTCGACGCCGCCCGCCGTGAATCGGCTGCCACCGAAGGGACAGTGCTGCTCGCCCGCAATCGACTCGCTCACGATCGAAGCGCCCGGCGAGCCTTGAACTCCCTGCGGGCCTGTGTCGCCGACCGGGCCCGTCCCGCCCGACGCCCCTGTCGCGCCCGAGGCTCCGTTGCAGGCAAACGTGTCGACACCGCCAGCGGTGAACTTGCTCCCACCGAAAGGACACTCCGCGTGGCCGGCGCCCAGTGTGATGCCGACGACCGACTCGCCCGAAACGCCTTGGATTCCCTGTGATCCGCTCTCGCCGATCGGACCCCTGGCACCGCTGTCGCCTTTCGTGCCCGGCGGTCCGTTGCAGGCAGTCGTCTCCCCGCCGCCTGCGGTCACGAAGATGCTTCCGCCGTGGGGGCATTGCGGGTGACCGGGTCCGATGGACACGACGAGAATCGACTCCCCCGCGACGCCTTGGATTCCCTGCGATCCCGTGTCGCCCGCGGGGCCTTGCGGTCCAGTGTCGCCAGGCTCTCCCTTGGACGCATTGCAGACGGAATGCTCGCCTGCTGCCGAGGCAACCTTGAGCCCGCCCTCGGGACAATCCGTGTCGCCGGAGTCGAGGATCGCGACGACGACGGAAGTGCCGGGAAGGCCCTGGTTTCCCTGCGATCCGATATCGCCCTGCGAGCCCGTGGCACCGGTGTCGCCTTTGGCTCCTGTGGCCCCGTTGCATACGTACGTATCAGCGCCATTCACCGTGACCTTGGTGCCGCCGAACGAACAGTTCGCGTCGCCGGGCTCGACCGTTGCGATAATCGGAGCCGGTCCTGCCGGGCCTGTCGGTCCCCGCGCTCCCGTGTCGCCCGTGGGTCCCGGGATCGGTTCCGTGCATGTCCAGCCTTCGGCGGTGCGCGCGACGAGTTGGCCCGCCGCGCACCCGGGCACCACCGGCACCTTGGTGGAATCGACGCCGAAAGTCTGGGTCTTGCCGTCCAGAGTCACACCCGCCCCGGCCTTCGGCGGCGGACGGTCGGCGCCCGGCGCCAGGCCGAAGCAGCCGCAGAGCATCGGGAGCGCCAGCAGCCTTGCTGCGATGCGCATGTCGGCCTCCACCTCCTTCTGTGTTCCGCTACTGCGCCGACCGTACGAGACGGAACCCCAGATAGCGGATGCGGTATTCGGGGACATTGGTGTTCCGGTGCGCGGCCCGGACATTCGAAGAATCAGACCCATTCCCCCAACTCCCGCCGCGGTTGACCCGACCGGAGCCCGACGTCGCGCCCGTCGGATCTACCGCCGAGGCCGTCGAGTATGGCTCCGGCAGATCCCAGCACCACTCCCAAACATTCCCGAGCATGTCGAAAAGCCCCCAAGGGTTCGCCTGCTTCACGCGCACGGGATGAGGCCCGCAGCCGCTGCCACCGCTGCACGATGCGGCCGGCGGCGTAGAGCAGCTGTTGCCTCCAAACCACGCGATTGGATCGAGGATCGCGTTTGGCGCGCAATCCGATTGCGCCAACGTGCCGTTGTAGGTCCTGCCCTTGGTCCCGGCCCTTGCCGCGTACTCCCACTCCGCCTCGGTCGGAAGCCTGTAACCCGCGCAGTCCACCCCGACGAACGTCGCACCTGCACAGGAATGGTCCTGCCCAACCGTGCCGGTGCACATCTGCAGCGTGTAGCATGCGTGCAGACCCTGCGCGTTCGACAGTGCGTTCGCGTAGTTGAGCGCATCCCACCAAGACACGGTCTCCACCGGGCACGTTCCTCCGCATGAAGGGAACGACGACGGATTGTTGCCGAGGAGTCCCTGCCACTCCGCCTGTGTCACCTCTGTGCTCTTCGTGCAGAACGGGCGGGTGATTGTGACCTCGTGCTGCGTCTCGCCGGAATCCCGCCACGGCTCGCTCGTCGGCGACCCCATGGTGAACGTGCCGGCGGGAATCAACGCGTATCCGGCCGGGCACGGCGCCGCGCCGTTGTCGAGCAGCTTCCACGCCGAGCCATTGCAGCCCTCGAACCGTCCGTTGTTGTAGCGCGCCTGCCCGGCCTGACCCGACCCGCAGGCGCCCGACGTGTCCGAACGAATGTATGCCGCCACCACTCCCGTCAGTCCGCTTCCATCGCCTGTATGGGTTGCATTCACCGTTCCGCCGGCGATGTTCGCGCTCGCCGCGTCCTGGACGGCCATCGTGCCCAGGCCTAGAGCAGCCCGCGCAGCCGCTGCGGTCGTGGCCCCCGTGCCTCCGTGCGGAATCGAGAGAGGGATGCCGCTCCAGTTCGCCTCGCTCGGCGTGTCGATACCCGGAGCGCCATTGCACGCGAAGGTGGAGACGCCGGCCACCGCGAAACGGCTTCCCCCGTATGCACAGTCGGCGTTGCCGTTGGTGAGCGTCACGGCCGACACCGACTGGCCGGGATTGCCTTGGATGCCCTGCAATCCCGTGTTGCCCCTGGCGCCTTGCGGACCTGTGTCGCCCTTCGCGCCGGACGC
>Ga0172368_10003192_pt1 | contig 20148 bp, 17 predicted proteins | sample Lak11m_FD_114540 | JGI IMG/M metagenome (GOLD analysis project Ga0172368, IMG submission 114540) | Freshwater microbial communities from Kabuno Bay, South-Kivu, Congo - kab_022012_11m | ecosystem: Environmental > Aquatic > Freshwater > Lake | place: Democratic Republic of the Congo: South-Kivu...
CAAACCGATCATGAACCGCAGCGATCAATAAAAAAGAGGAAGATTATTAAGGAGCAAAATATGTCGGTCTTTTCAGAATTTGCCAAGGAACTCAAGTACAACTTCTCATTCAGGTCCCGTTTAATGCCGGATCAGAAGAAATGGGATGCCAGGGCACCCCGGGCAGGCGACCTGGCACCCGACTTCACGCTGAAGGATATCCAGGGGAAAGATTCGATCACGCTTTCCGATTTTCGCGGGCAGAAGCCCGTAGCGCTGGTGTTTGGCAGCTTCACCTGACCGCCCTTCGTTAAGGGTACCGTGAGTATTCAGCAAATTTATGAGCAATATCACCGGGATATCCAGTTCATCAGCATTTACATCCGTGAAGCCCACCCGAAAGATGGCTGGTGGCTGGGAAACAAGTATACGAAGAAATTGATCCAGGGAATTTTCGGCAGCAAGGTCTCCATGGATCATTATGACCCCAAAACGATCGAAGAGCGCCGGATGGTCGCCGGGGAGTGTGAAAACGCGCTGCGATACGGCATTCGCACCTATGTCGATGGGATGGATGACCGGGTTAATCACGCTTACGCAGCCTGGCCGACGCGCTTATACCTGGTGGGCATGGATGGAAAGGTCTTTTATTCCGGCGGCCAGGGACCGATCGGCATGAAACCTAAAGAATTAAAAGACGCTATTGAAGCCTGCCTGATTGCCCAAATGGAGTCCGGCGGGATGGTGGGATAAGTTATGGCATAGCATCCGGCTAAAAACGCAACATGCGCAAAGTGTCCTGAAGGTTCCCGTCAACCTTGGAGGTTGTTATTGTTCTTTACCTCGCATATTATGAATAGAATTTATGGTCAAGCAGGTTACCCCCATATTTCAAGCATTCAAATACTAGAACTGACATAAAGTTCCATCATCAGGTCAAGTCTATTGGATCTTTGTCTCACAACTATTAAAACTATCATATCCCGGGCCTCCGATACAGACGTCAGTACCTTTGCCGCCCTGGAGACTATCATTCTCCCCGCCACCCAATAGACAATCAGTACCGCCATTGCCTTTGATGGTATCTTTATTTGGCCCACCAAGAATGAGTTCGTTTGCACTGGTCCCATTGATCTTATCTGACCCGATAACAATGGCAGTCAGGTTCAACCCGGCACATTCCGGCGGCTTCAAGTCGTTGGCTGTGATCTCATTCTGCACAACCTGGCTTTCGGCTTTTGTTATCGGTACTGTGTTGGCAGCCGCGGTCGCACTGATCAGGCTGAAAAGCACCAGCAGGACCAGCACCATAATGATCACAAGCAATCCCTTATTATTCATTCCTTTCTTCTTCTTCTTCATATCATCATTTCTCTGTTATGGAAAATCTTTAAGTGTATAACGATAGCTAAAATGGGAATCCTGGACCAGGTAAGTATGGCTGAAGTGGTCCAGTTGAAAATGGATGATGGAGAGACCATCCTTGTCTGCAATGGAGGCAAGTTCATCAAAGGTCTGTACTTCAACCATCGGGGTCGAAAGTTCAGGTAATTCGACGCCGGATATATTGATGATCGTGGATCCGTACTTCTTTTGGATCCTGGAAACCCCTGATAATTGCGGTGATTGTCCAAAAACATACAAATAGATTAACGCCAGCAGGGATAGCAGGACGAAGATGATCGCCATCCAGCGCAGGGAAATGATCGAAAGGTTAAGACCCTGGAAAGAAAGCGTGTTGGGTACGCTGTTGGTGTGGGTCAGGGTTTTTTCCTGGACAGGTTCAATGGAGTTAAGATCGTTCACGCCGGTTTGCACAAGCTGGATTTCATTGGTGTCGATCAGGAATTCCAGGCGCGGGCTGAACTCATCCGTAAAATCTTGGCCATCCACGAATCCGTTGAAGGTCACGGTCGGAAGCAGGGTAAAAGAATAGGGGGAGCGGAATACCCCGGTCAGGTTCTGTAGATTATCCAAGACCGCCTTGATCGTTGCAAGGTCAATCCTGGCTTCGATACTTGCGAAAGGACCGGAGAAAGGAGTGTCCGGCTGCAATACGAATACCTGTTTCCAGCCGTCCGAGGCGCTTAATTCAAGCACCAGCTTGGTGGTACCCGCCAGCACCAGTGGCGACTGAGAATTAATGGCGTAATCGAAGCGGACATTCAAATTTGTAGCCAATTTCAGGAAGATCGGCTTGCCTGTATCGACGATCTTCTCCTGGTATACCTCGGCTGCATGCGGAACCGGTTCGTAGTAGGAAAACTTGCCGTGATGGGAATAGGGTATTTCGGTGACCATGATCTGATCTTCAGGCAGCGCCAGGCTCCAGCCTGTCAGCATGGTTGCCAGGACAAACAGGATCGCGATGACGATCATTTTAGGTTCCTCAATGATATTCAGCGTTCTCATCGTTGTTCTGGGCTTCCTTTTACGGTTATTGGTCTTGGATGAATTTTTATGATTCTTTTTAGTATCTAAAAATATATTGAAAGATAACCAACTCCCCAGGCCAGCTGCAAATGCCAGCGACCAGGGTGACCGCAATTTACCGATCATGCTTCCAATTTTGGGCAAATGGATCCAGGCTTTGCCGATCACTTCTTCCGGGGCGGGCAGATAAGAATCAACCCAGGTATTATGGTCACCTTGCAGCAGGAACCTGCCATCTTGAATGGCAATGATGCGGTGGATGACAAAACCTATGTCCGGATGGCGATAGGTGATGATATCTCCAATCTGGTAGGAGGGTTTGGAGCGGACGATCACCAGGTCACCCAGGTGATAGAGCGGCTCCATGCTGTTGCCATCCACGATCACACTGGCTGCTTTGCCTCCGATCTGCTGGGGTGCAAACAGAATACATAGCAGAACAAAAACCGCTATAGCCAGCCAGGTAAAGTATTTCTTTAGATGCATTTTCCAGTTATCGCTTCAACCAATATATATTCAAATACAATGAACCCTTTATTGTGAGACCTTATCTTGTTAATGGCAACCATCAAACCCTGCTGAATCAATCTGCGATGACGACCTCCAGGGTGTTTACACTCACGACGGAAACCGACAGAGAACTGCAGGTCACAGCCGTGGAAACATTCGTGCAAGCGTACCAGGTCGATCCTGCTGAAACGAGTTTTATTTTAATCGTGCTCCCGGCTTTTGGCGCAGAGTCCAGCGTAAAGGTGATGGAGTCGATCGTGGAGGGGTTGGTTGTGTTCAGGTTGTAGTGCACATTGCTGACCGCATAACCGCTGATGGCGCCACTGCCAGCACCTGCCTTGCTGGTCGGGACCGTATTGGCGGCTGCAAAGGCATAAGTTGAGGTCGAGACAACGATGGCGATCAGGAGTATGATCCCCAGTTTAATGAATTTTTGTTTCTTCATATTTTTCTCCTGCATGATTGGTGATCTTATTCGACATGTCTATTTTAGGTTCCCAAAATTCAGGATAACCACTGCTTTAGGATGGTTTCCAATTGGTAGCATTGACCAAATTCAACTGGATAAAGGATAGGATCCAGCCCTGACTTTCGTCCGTCACAGGAGGTTGGATCATAATATCCATGACATGAATGAAGGTACGGATCGATCAAGATAATCAAGCCATATTCACCTGTACCTCACCCTTTATAAATTGAAGTCCCGGGTGGGTGTTGCCCCTGGATTGGGAAGGTGCGGATTCCTCTTGGAAAGCAAGAAGGGCACAACCCCTCACGTATTGTGCCCATTCTAAAAGTCTTAAGGATCTTCTCAATAATCCGGGGAAGATGGGGGTGAAAGTCTGCAGCCCAACTTGCGAACCCCCACCCTCTTCTTTTTACAATGATAAGATCAATAAAAAAATTACATCAATGGGTCTATGATGATTGGCAATTAATCGGCGATGACGGCTTCCAAAGATGTGGCAGGAGATACTGTGATACCAGTCAATTCACAGGTAACTTCAGCTGCGACATTTGTGCACGAGAACCAGGTTCCACCAATCTTGATCTTGATGGTGCTGCCAGCCTTGGGCGTGCTGTCCAGGGTGAATGTCACCGAATCGATGGTAGTGGGAGTGGTCGCGTTGAGGACATAATGTACAGAGCTGGCAACATAACCGCTGATCTCGCCAGAACCGGCACCCGCCTTGGTATCCGGGACAGTGTTGGCCGCGGCAAAAGCATAGCTTGCCGAGGCAATGGCAACAATTAGAACGACCAATATTGCCAGTTGATACCTTTGAACATTTTTCCAATTTTTCATATTTCTTTTCCTGATGGTGAGGGTTTTGAAAACGATAAATATATTTTAGTTAAATCGATACGGTTTGGTTAGGGTTTTAATAGGGTGTACCTCTGGATAGGAAATGGTCAATTACCTATGGATAATTATCAGGTGACCAAGGGGCAGCTTGTGTTTACCCGATTTGCTGGTCCATAACCCCTTGCGATCTCATAGAGTCATTGCGAGGGAGCGAAGCAACTGAAGCAATCTCATATTCAATCTCATATATTAATGAAGAGTTCTCATGATGGATCAAAGAGATCCACGCTTGAAGAACCCTCGCTTGTTATGCCTCTCTTTATGTATAATTATCCTGACGGTTTTCCAGGTATTGGAAGGGGTTACCCATGAATAATTTCAAAGAACTGATCGGACTAATGACCCTGCAGGAAAAAGCCTCCTTATGTTCGGGCAGGGATTTCTGGTATCTGAAAGGCATCGAACGGCTGGGGATACCTTCCATCATGGTCACAGATGGCCCGCACGGTTTGCGTAAACAGTCCGGGGAAAGCAACCAGGCTGGCATTACAGATTCGGTGCCCGCCACCTGTTTCCCGACCGCTTCCGCTCTGGCTGCCACCTGGAACCGTGACCTGATCTACCGGGTCGGGCAGGCATTAGGTGAAGAATGCCGCCAGGAGAAGGTTGCCGTTATTTTAGGCCCGGGCGCCAACATCAAGCGCTCCCCGTTGTGCGGGCGTAACTTTGAATACTTCTCGGAAGACCCCTACCTGGCAGGTCAGATGGCCAGCAGCCACATCAATGGCGTGCAAAGCCAGGGCGTCGGAGCATCGCTCAAACATTATGCCGTCAACAACCAGGAATACCGGCGCATGGTGATCGATGCCATTGTGGATGAACGCGCCCTCCGGGAGGTCTACCTGGCAGGCTTTGAGATGGCTGTCAGGGGAGCCCAGCCCTGGACGGTGATGTGCGCTTACAACAAGGTCAATGGTACCTATTGTGCCGAACATGAAACCCTGATGACCACCTTATTAAAGGAAGAATGGGGTCATACCGGACTGGTGGTCACCGATTGGGGTGCCATGAATGACCGTGTGGCGGGATTGAAAGCCGGTGTCGAACTCGAAATGCCGGGTGTAGCCAACGGTAATGACGCCAGCCTGGTGGCGGCTGTGCAATCCGGGGAAATGGACGAAGCGATCCTGGACCGGGCGGTTGAGCGCATCCTGGCGCTGATATTCAGAGCCGGGGAGAGCCTGGCTGCAGATTTCACCTATGACCAGGAAGCTCACCATGCTTTGGCGCGCCAGGTCGCCGCCGAAGGGGCTGTCCTGCTCAAGAATGAAGACGACATTTTACCCCTCAAAACCAATGCCAGCATCGCTTTGATCGGACGCTTTGCCAGGTCCCCGCGCTACCAGGGCGCTGGCAGTTCCTTGATGAACCCGACCCGCCTCGACAACCTGTATGACGAATTAAGTGCCTGTTTTGGGCGCGGGAATATCTCCCATGCCGATGGTTACACGGAGAAGGGTGACCAGGCGGATGAAGCCCTGATACAGGCTGCGCTCGATATTTCCAGGGCTGCGGATGTGGTGGTGGTCTGTGCCGGGCTGACCGACATGGATGAAGTGGAAGGCCTGGACCGCACCCATATGAAACTGCCGATCGGGCATGATGCTCTCATCCGTGCCCTGGCAGCCGCCCACAAAAAAGTTGTTGTCGTGTTGAGCAACGGTTCCCCTGTTGAAATGCCCTGGGCGGATAACGTCTCCGGCATTTTGGAAGGTTACCTGGGCGGGCAGGCGGGTGCCGGCGGCATGGCGGATATCTTATGCGGTCGTGTCAACCCGAGCGGCAAGCTGGCAGAGACCTTCCCACACAAGCTTGAAGATAACCCCAGCCATCATTATTTCCCCGGCGGCCCCGTTGCCGTGGAATACCGCGAGAGTATCTATGTCGGCTACCGTTATTATGACAAGGTCGCCCAGGACGTGCTCTTCCCGTTCGGTCACGGTCTGAGTTACACCACGTTTGCATACCGCGATCTGAAACTAAGCCGTTCCAGGATATCCGATACGGATGGACTTACAGTAACCCTGAAAGTCCGGAACACCGGGAAGGTGCGCGGGCAGGAGATCGTCCAGCTTTACGTGAGGGATGTTGAATCAACAGCCTTCCGACCGCAAAAAGAGTTGAAGGGTTTTGCCAAGGTCGACCTGCAGCCCGCTGCAGAGACCAGGGTGAGCCTTAAGCTGGATCGACGCGCTTTTGCTACCTACAACACCAGCCTCAAAGATTGGACGGTCGAAGCGGGTGAATTCGAGATCCTGGTCGGGGCTTCCTCGCGCGATATCCGTTTAAGCGCCAGCCTGGAAGTCACTTGCGACCACCAGGCAACCCCCATCCCCGAACGGGATGGCTGTCCGGCATACCATTATTTCCCCATGGGTGCATCGGTCAGTCAGAAAGAGTTTGAAGACCTCCTAGGTAAACCGCTGCCTGCCAATGTCGGCGCTCAAAAAGGAAGCTACAGCATCAATACACCTGTTGGTGATATGACCGATTCGTGGGTGGCACGCTGGCTGCACGCTTATATGAGCAAACAGATCTTAAAATTGATGACGGGCAAGGAGGACACCCCCACCGCCCTGTTGATGGCTTCAATGGTCAAAGAAGCCCCCATGAGATCCATCCTGATGGCAGCGGATGGCGGCATCACGCGCCCCATGCTGGACGCCTTGCTGGTCATGATCAACGGTCATTTCTTCAAAGGTGCTGCAGCCCTGGTCAGGGCGGCGCGGGAGAAGTAGCAGCGGGTTTTCGGAAAGGGGATCGATTCGAGTCTCATCGGGGACAAATAATTTACCTTGCGAAAGTTTAAAACCTTCGCAAGGTTTTTTTAATCTTTGGGAATTTCCTGGCTGGTTTGCATTTTAAGATGGGAGGTGCCTTCTTATTAAAGGCTGCCCTGATAAGATCATCACCCTTGAAACTTGCAATTATTTCTGGTATACTAAGGATTATAATTATCTGTAAATAATCATTATCCTTTAGGAATATATGCCTGATCCCGAAACCCGCTTCAACGAAATGATCTCCCTGCTAAAGCAGCGCCAATTCCGGCTGACACCCCAGCGCATGGAGTTGGTGCGCCTGATCGCTGCCAGCGAGGGTCATCCCAACGCGACCCAGTTCTACGCCCGCATCCAGGAGAAATTTCCCACCATGAGCCAGGCCACCGTCTACAAGACCCTGGCCATGCTCAAGGAGATGAAGCAGGTCCTGGAGATTGACCTGAGAGACGACAGTCATTACGATGGCAACCGTCCTGAACCGCACCCGCATTTAATTTGTACGAAATGCAACCGGATCATGGACGGGGAACTGGAGATCGACCATTCCTTGCTCAAAAACCTGGAGACCACGTCCGGCTTTCATATTACCAGTTCGCAGATCACGTTCTATGGTCTTTGTGCGGATTGCAGGCAAAATTCTTGATATTTTAACTTGGATGAATATTATTACAAATAATTATGGATAAAGATAACCAGACGGTGCAATACTTTTCAATTCCAGATCAATTATTACCTGTTCAAACCAATTCAGAAAGGAAAATAAGATGAGTGAAGAAAGCAAGTGTCCTGTAACTGGCCATACCGGCAGTACTTCTGCCAGCAGAGGCACATCGAACCGTGATTGGTGGCCCAACCAGCTGAACCTGGGCATCCTTCATCAGCATACACCGGTCTCCAACCCGTTGGGTCCGGATTTCAACTACGCCGAAGAATTCAAGAAGCTTGATCTAAAATCTCTGAAGAAGGACCTGTATGCGCTGATGAACGACTCGCAGGATTGGTGGCCAGCTGACTGGGGTCATTATGGCGGTCTGTTCATCCGCATGGCCTGGCACAGCGCTGGCACCTACCGCACATCGGATGGCCGCGGTGGTGGCGGCAGCGGTAACCAGCGTTTTGCGCCCGTAAACAGCTGGCCCGACAATGTCAACCTGGATAAGGCACGCCGCCTGCTATGGCCGATCAAGCAGAAATACGGAAACAGGATCTCGTGGGCAGACCTTATAATCCTGGCCGGCAACTGTGCACTCGAATCGATGGGATTCAAGACCTTCGGCTTCGGCGGTGGCCGCGTGGATATCTGGCAGCCCGAAGAGGACATCTACTGGGGCCATGAAGAGACCTGGTTGGGAGACAAGCGTTACAGTGGCGAGCGCGAGCTGGAAAAGCCGCTGGCAGCTGTGCAGATGGGTCTTATTTATGTGAACCCGGAAGGACCCAACGGAGAACCTCTCCCGCTGGCTTCCGGGAAGGATGTTCGCGAGACCTTTGCGCGCATGGCCATGAATGACGAAGAGACGGTTGCCCTGGTCGCAGGTGGGCACACCTTCGGTAAAGCCCACGGCGCTGGAGATCCATCCCTGGTCGGTCCTGAGCCGGAAGCCGCCCCCCTGGAAGAGATGGGGCTCGGCTGGAGGAGCAGTTTCGGCAGTGGCAAGGCTGGTGATACGATCGGCAGTGGCATCGAAGGTGCTTGGAAACCGAACCCGACCCGATGGGATATGGGCTATCTGGAGGTGCTGTTCAAATATGAGTGGGAACTGACAAAAAGCCCGGCCGGAGCTTATATCTGGCTGGCAAAGGATGTCGAGGAAGAAGATATGGTCGTTGATGCCCATGATCCCACCAAAAAACATCGCCCCATGATGACGACGGCAGACCTTTCTCTCAAGTTTGATCCCATCTATGAAAAGATCGCCCGCAGGTACCTGGAAAACCCCGCTGAATTTGCAGATGCTTTTAGCAGAGCCTGGTTCAAGCTGACCCACCGCGACTTGGGACCCAGGGTCCGCTACCTTGGACCAGAAGTCCCGGCTGAAGACCTGATCTGGCAGGATCCGCTTCCGACAGTGGATCACGCCCTGGTCAACGCCAAAGATATCTCCGACCTTAAGGTAAAGATCCTGGCCTCGGGTTTGTCCATCCCGGAACTCGTCTCGACTGCCTGGGCTTCGGCTTCAACCTTCCGTGGCTCGGACAAGCGCGGCGGCGCCAACGGTGCGCGTATCCGCCTGGCCCCGCAAAAGGACTGGGAAGTCAACCAGCCCGGGCAGCTGGCGAGGGTGCTCTCCACACTGGAAGGCATTCAAAAAGATTTCAACAGCACACAATCGGGAGGCAAGAAGGTCTCGATGGCTGACCTGATCGTGCTGGGAGGTTGCGCCGCGGTCGAAGCGGCAGCCAAAGCCGCCGGATATGCACTGGAGGTGCCTTTCACCCCGGGCCGCGCTGATGCCACCCAGGAGCAGACCGATGTGGATTCCTTTGCCGTTCTGGAGCCCCAGGCTGACGGATTCCGCAACTACCAGAAGACTGCCTTTACCGTATCCGCTGAAGAAATGCTGATCGACAAGGCTCAACTCCTGAAGCTGAGCGCACCTGAAATGACGGTGCTCGTTGCTGGAATGCGCGTGCTGGGTGCAAACGTGGAAAAAGCGCAACATGGCGTCTTCACCAAACAGACCGAAACCCTGACCAATGACTTCTTCGTGAACCTGCTCGACATGGGTACGACCTGGAAACCTACTTCCGAGGCCGGAGATACCTTCGAAAGTCGCGACCGTAAGACCGGTGAACTCAAATGGACCGGCACGCGCGTTGACCTGGTCTTTGGCTCGAATTCGCAACTGCGTGCCCTGGCTGAAGTTTATGCTCAGAACGATTCAAAAGAGAAGTTCGTGCGTGACTTTATAGACGCCTGGATCAAGGTCATGAACCTGGACCGCTTCGACCTGGTCTGAGCGAGGCTTAACCGGGTGGAGTCGCCAACCAACCTGGCCAGTTTTACCTAACTTAATCACCAGACAGCCCCGATGGAAAACCGGGGCTGTTCTTTTGGCAAGGACGAGTCCTGGTTCTGTCCTCTTATCCAAGTAATCCTGCGCCACCATCTGTGACCTGGTCAGGCTGTGGGCGAGAAGCCCCGACAGTTTTTTTGGAGTACTATAAGAATTATTTACCGTTTGGTGGACAAAAGGACCAGCCAGAATCTCCAAAATAGGGAGGAATATCTGGCTGGTTTTTTCTATTGAGAAGAGGTGGATACTCTCGATAAACTGGGACCACTGAAATTAGTTGGATCCAATTCCTCATTTGCGTTTTAGCAATTAATTTGGCACTCCTTTCGTGATATTATGCACATAATGATCCATCAACTTCATATTTCGGAGGTTTAAAAATGAGCGAAGCTTCAAAGACCAACCGGCTGATCCTGGCCATCATGGCTGTCATCGTGGGTATCTTCATGATCACCATCGCACCGTTCCTGATCCAAATTACGCTGGATCGGGTTATTTCAGCCCTGGTGACTATATCAGTGCAGAAACCGGCCTATGCCAGCGGTATCCTCTTATTTTCCTATGCTTTTCCGTTCTACCGCGGCTTGATCTTTATCGGCGGTATCGCCCTGCTCTGGCTGGCACGCCCCATCTATCAAGGCCAGGAGTGGGTCTTCCCGGTCGCTGCAATGGCAGCCGCTTTCCCTTCCGTGGGTGGGTTCTTCATGTTCATGCCCTATGTCTCCTTTGTGAAAGGGTTTCCAGTCCCAATGGTCGTCTCTTTTGTCGGGCTGACCTTCTTCTGGTCGCTCATTCTCATGCGCAAGGTGGACAAGTGGCTGAAATGGGGACAATTACTGTCCATGACATTCTGTGGAATGTTGAGCACGCACGCATTCATCGTTGGCATCGGCAACCTGCGCATGCTCCTGACCCGCCCCGAAAAACCGATGTACGAAGGGCTCGGGAACTGGGTGCTGGCCTGGTCGCAGCCAATCCAGTGGATCTGCGTCGTCCTGCTGTTTATTGCCATTTATCAACTGGCCATCCCGAAATCCTCGGGTTGGTGGCTGGCACTGATCTCGGTCAGTTCCCTGGTGGCAATGGATATCCCGATGCAGATCATCCGCCTCACCATGACGGAATCCACCGCCTGGGATTATTCCTACGGGTTGCCGGTCATCATCGGCCTGTTTATTGCCCTGCTCCTCCCGAAATTTAAGAATGCCCACCTTCAAGAGAAGTTGCCGCTGTAATCGAAAAAATCTGCTCTTGATCCATCTGGGCTTGTTGCTTAATTTGCACCATTTCACCTGAAGGTGTTTACTCCATACCCCGATAGGTTGTCATGAAGGTTTCTTCGAGACAACCTATCCACCCATTCTACAGGCAGTTAGTTGAACGGGTAGGAATTTTTGGCTGGTTTGCATTTTGAGTAGAGGGAAAAATAAAATATAATTTGACGATCCAATGTAACTTATCGGCAAGAGAATAATCACTGGTCGCGGGATCATGCAATGGATAGTTAACCCTGTTTCCCGGGAAGAGCATGGTTCGTAAAAAAACGCTATTGGATAAAAGATGGGGAGTGAGATCAGTTCACCATCGTGGCTGCCATCTCATCCGTCTTTGGCAGAATGAATTTCTTCCAGGCGATCGGGATTATGATGGAACACAGGATGGCAGTGACCCAGAAAGGTGCTTGCGGGTTCAGGCGCTCCCACAACTGGCCTCCGATCCAGGGCATCGGCAGCGACAGGATTCCCAGCGATGTTCCAAAAAAGCCAAAGGCCAGGCCGCGCTTCAGGTCAACCACATCCCGAATCAAGGCTGTGCGAAGAACCGGGAGCAGGGTACCGGGATGGGGATAAGAAATAACTAACCTGAATAAGACCCAATATGTCGTTATAATTGTTCCTGAAGATCAAATAACCCGGATTAATAGAGGAAAAATGAGTTTTCAGAATGGACAAACTGAAATGATTGACGATGAAGTAAATGATATCCTCCCAGACAGGCTGCCATCTTCCCTGCTTTTCATCGGGTTTGTCCTTGTCAGCCTGTTTGGATTTTTCTTGGTACTAAACCTTCTTGTTGCAGGCAGACTCCCACCTTTACTGCTGCTGATGGTCCTGTTGGGTGGAGTTGTCATCCTGTATGGTTGGTACAGAACGACTCATGGAAGTTCGACAACCAAACAATTGTTTAAGACCACAAGCCAGAGGATTCTGTTCGGTGCCACAGGTGGCAGCACAGCAGTATTCTTGGTTTACCTGGTTTTACAAAGTAAAGGTCTCAACACCAGTTGGGTGATCCCGTTCATGATCCTTTCAATTGTCTGGTCATTGTTGTTTGGCATCCCGGCTGGTGGTATTGGCGGGTTGGTCCTGGCATCCTTCTGGAAGAATAAGAGAGCAGCATGGATAGGTGGCGCCATTGGCGGGGTATTATTTTCCTCGTATTGGATATTGAATTTTTTTGGCAGATAGTAAAGAAGTATCATATTAATTCTTGAAATTCGATCTGTACAATTTCATCGGGACTGGTTGCATTTCTTGATGAATCCCTCGGATTCAATCAGTTTTTAGAGAGAACATAATCAAGAAGGATAAAAAAACATGGCATATTTGTGCCTGATTGCCGTATTTCTATTATTGGTTATCTTCTGGAACTGTGAAACGATCTTTAAACAGGAAAAGGGGAGAGAGATCATTCGTACCAAAACTCTTTATTAACCCATAATACTGTAATCGAATCCATTGGAGGCTATTGACGTTTTTTTGGAAAAGAAGTCAAGATGGTTGAGTTATCTGACTTTCTTTCCAGGGACACATTTGCGGATTTTGGGATTTGCGAAGTTCATCAAATGTAATTCTTTTCGTAACTGCTCAGGCAGTTGAGATGTTCGGGGGTGTGTGGGTGGTTTCACCACCCACACACCCCCACCTACTACTCTAGGACTGAGTAGTTACATCTTTTCTTAGAATAGTGGAAATTTCCAATGGGGTAATCATCCCTTGTACTGTTAGGAACGAGTACTAAGAAATTAACAATAATTTTGATTGTAGTATAATTCTATTATGAAATTTGTTTCAAATTAATCTACAATTAGATCTTATGAATTGAAAGCTCGAAGGTAATAATCGTTGTTAGTGCAGTAAACAATTCCCGTAAATGGAATTATTGATATTTTGCTCAAATCGGGAATTTTAAGGTATGGAAGATGTTATATGGGATTATTACAATCTATGGTTCTTAATAATGGCACAAGGATATTGCTGAATTTCATGGATGAGGTTTGTGCTCATGGTAGTTCTGAATGGGATTGATCTAAAAATCGATCTATCTGATCAAGTTATCAACTGGCTTGAAAAAGAGATCGGGCATTTTTCTTTTGAGTTTATTGAACTTGGTTCGAAAGGTCGCACTCAGACTTGGAGGGTCAAAACACGTTCTGATGTATATTATTTCAAATTGTATGAATCAAGACTGAATTGGCAGCATGAAATATTTGCTTATAAGAATTGGTCAGGAGCATATGCACCGAATGTTCCTGTTCTCTGCGGTGAATTTGAAAACGATACATTACCTGGAATACTCGTTACAGGAATAGATGGCAATCCGTTACGGGAAGGTAATTATTCTTCCGAAGAAATAGCTGCTGTATATGAGTTTGCTGGTCGTCTCTGTCGTCACCTGGAAGAATATGCTGTTGGACTTCGTTTTGGACTACCGAAATATGACAATTATCAATGGTCGATTCTTGATCATAGGATTTACCCTCAAATAACAAGTGACAATCCAGTGGAGTACGTCCGGAATAGATATCTAACCCTGTTGGAATCAGCAAAAAAATTTCATGCTCTTGATCCCCAAGAAATGGAAATAACATTAGAAGCGCTAGATCTGATAGATGTGTTCTCTGGTGAAAAACCTGTGCCTGTCAATAGCGATTTCACCCCTGGAAATTGGCTTGTCAATAAATATAACCGATTTGCCGGAGTAATTGATCTGGAAAGTATAACCTGGGATGTTCCAATATTTTCCCTTACAAGATTGATCTCCAAATACTTTCCATTTCAAGAAAATGGGAGGAAGGCATTTTATAGAGGCTATCAGGGAAACCTTGAACTGGAAAAACCCGAGCAGGTAAGAATTGTGATCATCATGGATGGGTTGCGATATCTCATCAAGGGATTTGATGACAACAACCTCCAAAATATCTCAAGAGGTAGAAATATTTTTCAATTGATCAAGGAATGAAAATTTAGCCTTATTGAGGCAAGCAGAAATGATGATCTGTAAGAAAATTATTGTGTTTGCATGATGGTTATTCTCGACATGGATTAACCTTTAATGATGTTACAGATGAACCTCTCAGATAATCTGAAATCGTCAGCTGCAATAATTTGCATTGATATAGGTGGCACAATAGAAGATACTTGGGAACCCAAGTGTTCATGGTTTAAACAGAGGGGCATTTATTTAAGTCAAGATCTGTTAAGTAGAAATGAAATTGAACAATTTCTTGGAAGCCAGAGTTATCTGTACCAGGAAATGACGGAGGATGTTTACAGTTCTGAAGCAATTTTCGATCATAGTGTTGTCAAAGGCGCAGTAGAGGCAATAAAAGACCTTTCGAAGTATTTTCGAGTTATCTTATTATCAACACGACCGGCGAATAAATACACCATTACTATTAATTGGTTGAATAAGGTAGGGTTGAAGAATTATATTTACAAACTCGAAATGAAAGGAGAAAAAGATGACAAAATTGCCTCTAAACTTGAAAGATGTGTTCATCTAGGCGCCGTAGCATTGATCGATGACGATATACACCACCTAACCAATAGTCCCAGTGTTATCTCTGTTCAGCGGATATTGTTGACTTACCCTAAAAAAGGGAAAGTACCTCAAATACCAGGTGTTTTTATGTTAAACGATTGGAATGAAATTTACAAAATCCTTGATCAATGCTGTTTACTGCCCATTCCTCATCCTTTACCAGCCAATCAGCTGTCTTCAAATGCAACTGGCAAGCGCTCACAACTGGTACAAAGTCTCATAATCGCCATGAAAAAAACTCCGCGCTCCTCACATGTCCCATTATTTGAATGGATGAGATTTTGGATAAACCCCTCTTGGAAAGGCACATTGCCATCCAGAGAACCAACCATGTTTATCTCCAAAGAAAGGAAAGCAAAAGAAGGAGGTGAATGATAAAAATGTATCAATAGCTAACGACATCCACCTAGCTCTTGAATTTAAGGGCATTGATATGGGTGAAAGAATTTAATAGTTTATTCTAATACAACGATCAAATCTCAAGGAGGCTAATTATGTTCGGATCTCTTCCATCGTTTTGGAATGATATCGGGAATGCAGTTTGGATTGGTATTATTGGATTCCTGTCTGCTTTCATTGTCTACTTATTGTCTGCACGCCTTACAAAGAAAAAAACCTGGTTAAGATTTATTGGGAACCTGTTGGCTTTGGTGATAGTAATTTGGACAATTAAATTACTACTTGATTCCACCGGCGCTGCTGGCGTTATGGTTATTTTGGGCACTGCATTAACCGGTGCATTTGCCCTAGGTTCAGAGACCATAGCTTCCGATTTTGTTTCCGGGATCAAGTTGTTTGCAAGCCGTCCATTCACTTCAGGTCACCTGGTTACGATTGCAGGGCAAACCGGGGTAGTTAAAGATGTTGGGTTGACAAATACAACTTTAGTATCCTATGGCAATAAACTCACTATTATCCGGAATTCTGACGTTGTGACCGGGTCGATCATCAATCATTCAACTCAACCTATGCAATTTATCGAAATACAAGTAACACTGCCTGTCAGCCAGGACCTCCAAAAAGCTGTTTCAGTGATTCTGAAAGAAATCAAAGAATCATCACCTGAGATTACGGATGACAGATACATGCCAGGTATCATTTGTGGATCCATCGTTAGAGATAGGTGGGTCATGATCGTATACAACTATGTCAAATTAATGGATCTAACATGTCTGGATGATGAAAAAACCAAGTTAATGTTAACGACCATCCGGGCACTTGTGCAAAACGAATTTGTTTTAGGCAAATAATGGGGTTAACCCATGGCAACCCAAATAACCAAGAAAAGAAGACGACTTTCACGGACAATGTTCATCCTCGTCTTGACTCCTGCCTTGATAGCGACAAATTTGTTGGGAACCGTTCCGGATAACGCTTTATCTGCAGGGCTGAGGAGTAGTTTGGTCATTGTAATTCCTGCGGAATATATTGATTATGTAGATGATTTTTTAGCACAATATAATCTCCCCACGCTCTCACCTGCAATCGAAATAACTCCGGAATTCACAGTTACTCCAATCCCACCAACACCAACGATTGTTTTACCGACGATCACAGTTACCCCTTCTTCAACTCCTTTACAGCCGACAGCTTCACCAACTGCGACACCAACCTTAATCACCTTTGATGCCGACTTCTGTGTGGATGTGGATGCCTTGTTTGTACGCTCTGGACCAGGAATGGTGTATCCTGTCGTTGGCTGGTTAAAAAATAATGATTGTCTCACTGTGGATGGGAGATCTGAAGGATCGCTATGGGTGCGAATCAGCCCTGATTTACCGAGTTTCCAGGAGTATGGTGGTATGTGGATCCAAGGATATTACCTCCTACCGAAGGAAATTGAACAATTACCCGTCGTTGCGACTCCTGCACCTCCCTCAAACTGACCAAACCTTACGAATTAATTAACCCTTTCTCTAGTACGAAATTGTAAAACTGTTGAAACACAACCAATAACCAAGTCCATTGACAAGCCGTCCTTTGGCATACTCCAGAAACAGATCTGGTGACTGGCATATTATGCCACCAGATCTGTTTTTGAATGCTAACTTGTTTGCTTCAGTATATGCGGTAAAGTATATTGTATGATATTGCTGTAATGGTGATGAGTAAATAGGGAATAAAGCTGATTGAACTCTCACACCATAAACATCCTGGTTTAAGGTAAATAAAATACCATCCCATTCCATCCTGGTTCACAAGAATTGGCTATCCACCTGGTAATTGTAATCCTTCTCTTTGACGCATTCTGGATCGGGATGATCGCCAAAGAATTGGAAACTGGCATCCGTTCTTTTAAGAACTGGTTGGAGGGCAGTGACAATCCAGGCAGCGAAGAGAAGAATCCTGTGTAAGAAAACAAAAAGCATGCCTGATATGTTTTTCAATGAAAATCATCCGGGAATTATCCTGCGTGGGTCTTAAAAGGATGTTTAATTTGATACCACCAGAGTCCATGGAAAGCAGTGCACCGGAACAGAGTCATGTGGGATTACTGAAAAAAGCCAACCAGGAACTCCTGGTAGAATTGTGTTTTGAACAATTCGAACGAATGGATAAATTATCGAACAAATATAATATGTCGGTATCAAAATAACCAACATCGCGGCAATACGCCATAAATGCTAACCATTGGATTTCAGGGACGGGTAGGCTTTTAAAAAAAATCATTGGAGTGGAAAAGATGCGGGGTGAGATCAGTTCACAATCGTGGCAGCCACCTCATCCGTCTTCGGCAGAATGAATTTCTTCCAGGCGATCGGGATTATGATGGAACACAGGATGGCTGTGACCCAGAAAGGTGCTTGCGGGTTCAGGCGCTCCCACAATTGGCCTCCGATCCAGGGCATCGGCAGCGACAGGATTCCCAGCGATGTTCCAAAAAAGCCAAAAGCCAGGCCGCGCTTGTCTTCCGCCACGACCTTCGAGATCAGCGAGTCGTAAGCTGGCATCAACAAGCCGAACCCCAGACCGTTCACCGACCGTGCTGCCAGGAAACCCACCAATGAATGGCTCAGTACCATCCAGACCAATCCCACGGTGACCAGCAGGAAACCGCCTGCCAGGATGTCCCGCTCGGAGCGCTTGTCGGTCAACCATCCTCCTAGAAAAGAACCCAGGATGCTGGCCGCTCCCCAGACGGAACCCAGCAAACCGATCTGCACCACGTTCAAACCACCGATCTTTGACAGGAAAATGGGGAAGAGCTCACTGGTCAGGGTGAAAGAAGTGTCACTGATGGCATCGCTGATCCAGATCCAGGTCAGAACACCTCCCGAAAAGAGCAACCCCAGCATACTTGCGAACTGGGTCTTAAATCCAGCCAGGCTTGGGCGCCCGGCGCTGCGACGCTGCGGGAAACGTTCGGAGGTTGCCATCCAGATGCGCAGCAGGGTGGCCAGCAGGTAGAAGATGAAAGCAACCATCAACATCTGGCGGAAGTCAAAGCGCTGAACCAGAAAACCAGCCAGTACCGGTCCGATCACCGTGACCAGCATGAAGATGCCCCGGGTGAGTCCATAAACCCGTCCCCGGTTGCCCACGTTCGACTGTTCAGCAATATAGGCGCTGAAGCTTGGTCCGACAAACGAATTTGAGATGTACTCCACGCACAGGCCGAACATCACCCATTGCCAGGAGGGAGAGATAAAGAACAACAGGTATCCGAAAACGGCCAGCGTGCTGCCGATGGCAATGGCACGCAACCGGCCGATCGAATCCGAGATCCACCCGCCCAGGAGCTGCAAGGTCATCGGCACCAGGGAAGCCACGGTAAAGACCAGTCCCACCTGCCCAACGCTGGCTCCCAGGTCAACCAGGTACAAGGACAGCATACTGTAAGCCATCTGACCGGCGATGTTAGCCAGGATCATACCCAGCATGAACCAACGCAGGTTGACATTGATCAAAGGAACTCGTTTGTTTTCCACACTGCAATTATAGATTAATTCCTTTTCCACAGCAAAATTTCTAAGGACTCTCCGCTGTTTCAATTGGATTCTTGCACAAGGATGGTCCAAAAATCCATGACATCCCCTGCTACCAGCGAAGAGTGCGGTTTGAAATAAGCCGATAGAGTTGTTTTGGCAGAGATCACGGTTCGTGATCTTCTTAACCTCCTTTTGTAAGCACAACCCGGTTTCGTTCTAGGCCACAATCGACTTATCAAAACTGTAAGGTGAATTAACGCGGATGTTAAGTGAGATCCAAGGAAACTGATATATACTTGCAGTGAAAGAAAAAGGCAAACCCGGTGAAAGCCGGTGACGCAAAGCCAATGGGTCTAAAGTCACACAAGTGACCATGATCGCCAGGCCGCCGAAGAACCGTTAGAAACCACCGACGGACCTGGATAAATAACAGGTCCGTTTTTCTTTCTTGTTCATTCAAATCTGATCGTTCGATAAGGGCAAACCTGGTGAAAACCGGGGACGCAAAGCCGATGGATCTAAAGTCACAAAAGTGACCAGGATGGCCAGGCCGCCGAAGACGCATCATCGGTGCAAACCCCAACGGGTGTCCTTATCAAAAGGAATATCGATATGGCACCCAAATTCAAGCGCTCGTCCAAACTGGTGATCTTCAGCCTGATCCTGATCATTGGAATTGTTTTTTCCCAGATCGGTACGGTTGAGGCTATGGGTGCCAACCCGGTTCATAGCTCAAAAAGCCCATTGGTTTCAAAACCAAAGCTGCAATCACCCGGCGGGACGATCTCCGAATTGAACCCGACTTACCAATGGAGTGTTGTAAATAATGCGGTTAGTTATGAGTTTCAACTGATGAGCGGAACAACCACAATTTTGATCGATACTATTACCACAGATAGTTGTGATGACACTAATTGTTCGGTAACCCCGGAAATCACTTTAATCCCCGGCACTTATAAGTGGAGAGCCCGTGCTTATGCCACCCGCTGGAGTTCATACACAAGGTTCATGACATTCACAATCCCCGTCGATCCCACTCAAGAAACCGTAATCCTTCCTGCGGCAGAAGTACCCACCCAGGAAGTTCCCACGGCCACCCTGGCAGCCACCCCCATACCCACCCAGGAGATCCCCACCGAAACCAAGACAGCGACCCCAGAACCCACCAAGGAGATCCCCACCGAAACCGTGACTGAGACGGCTGTACCCACCCAGGAAATCCCCACCGCCACCGTGACCGAGACGGCTGTACCCACCCAGGAAACCCCCACCGCCACCGTGACCGAGACGGCTGTACCCACCCAGGA
>Ga0172368_10003193_pt1 | contig 20138 bp, 16 predicted proteins | sample Lak11m_FD_114540 | JGI IMG/M metagenome (GOLD analysis project Ga0172368, IMG submission 114540) | Freshwater microbial communities from Kabuno Bay, South-Kivu, Congo - kab_022012_11m | ecosystem: Environmental > Aquatic > Freshwater > Lake | place: Democratic Republic of the Congo: South-Kivu...
ATATCGAGAAACAAGACCTTGACAACAAAGATGAAGATTTTAAGATTTCTGGTGAAAGCTAAAGGTCAGCTTTAGATGACCGTTTTAATAATTCCCTCGCCTTTGAGGCGAGGGTGGTTTAATAGAATAAATGTTCTCCTATGAAAACAGTTTTGGTAACAATGCTTTTTTTAAGTTGCTTATTCCTTACTTCCTGCAACCTTATTTCAGATAAGAAAAGTAACAAAGACCAGGCTTTTTCTGCTGCAAACAATGAAGAACCATTAAAGATCAGTGGGATATTACACCCGTGCCAATGGTCGTATAGAGTTGAACAAAGTGTTCCTGGTGAAGCAATACTGATCAGTACCGCGAAGATTGATCCCAAATGGCATTTGTATTCCCAGCATATATCTGATAAAGGTTCGCCAACGGTATTCACGTATGTTCCTTTATCCGATTATAAACTTGAAGGAGGAACCGAAGAAGGAGTGTCGCAGAAAGAATATGATCAATATTTAAAAATTGAAATTCTATACTTTGAAAGGGAGGCCGAATTCAGACAAAAAATAAAAGTATTGAGTAAACAGAATTTCACAATTACCGGCACAATAACTCACACGGTCTGCCTTACTCAATGTGTTACCTCTGAGGATGACTTTTCATTCCTGGTGAAAGGAAATCCAGAGGAAGAATAAGTCAGGTCTCAATAATACCGCGGTAGTCCCTGCCGATTGGAATGGATACTCCGTTCACTTCAACTTCTTCGGCATTGTATGATTCAATTTTGCTGATTGAAACTATAAAGGACCGGTGGATCCGTTTGAAGAGTTTTGCAGGTAAGAGACCCTCAATTTCATGGGTACTCATTTTTGAAATATATTCTTGTTTTGTTGTAACGATCTTAATGTATTCCCGCTGACTTTCGATATAAACAATTTCTGAAAATAAAATTTTCACCTTCTTTTTTTGCACATTCAGGAATATAAAATCTTTGATCTCCTTGCTCTCATATAGCTTCAGTTTTTGAAAGTCAGCTGTTTGTACCTTCGTTACAGCTTTTAAAAAGCGCTCAAAATCAAATGGTTTTAACAGGTAATCTGTTACGTTCAAATCGAATCCCTCCACCGCGTATTGATGGTAAGCAGTCGTGACAATAACGGCAACCGGATGTGAAAGAGTTTTTAAAAAAGCCATGCCTTTTAATTTCGGCAGATGGATATCCAGAAAAATAAGGTTGGTTTTATTATGCCGCAGGAAATCAGAAGCAAGAATTGCATCTTTAAAAGTACCCTGTAATTCAAGAAACGGAACCTGCCCGATATAGTCAGCCAGAACTTTTACCGCCAATGGTTCATCTTCTATTATTATGCACTTTATTTTAGACATGGCTCGAAAGATTAATGTTTAAAGTAGCAGAAAACACAGATTCACCTTGTTGAACAGAAAGCGTGTAATCCTTATAGAGCAATTCGAGCTGGCGCCGAAGGTTTGAAAGGCCTATATTTTCTTTTACTTTCGTTTCCCCGGAAAACGGCTCAATTGAATTTTTTACCAAAAACACCAATTGACTATTCTTAACCGAAAGATGGATTTCGACAAAGGGCCGGTTTCTTGTTTCAGAAACACCATGTTTGAAAGCGTTTTCAACCAATGGTATCAGCAACAGAGGCGGTAAGGCTTGTTTAGGATCTTCAATGTCGTAGTTGAAATTGATAACCAGCGAATCGTCATATCGCAATTTTTCCAGGGCTATATAATCGCTTATAATTTTGAGTTCCTGTTCAATGGAAATAAAAGCACCACCGGTTTCATATAACATAAAACGCAATATTTGCGACAAACGTAAAATTGATTCCGGTGTCAGATCGGACTTGTCTCTTGCCAATGAATAGATATTATTTAACGTGTTGAATAAAAAATGCGGGTTGGTCTGCGATTTGAGATAGTTCAATTCTGCTTCCTGTTTTTCAATACGCAGCTTTTGTGCTGCCTCCTTTAATTTTCTGTAATCATAAATATGTTTAATGATCCCGAAAAAGAAAATTGAACCTATACTGTAGCCACAGTGAAATCCTAATTCAAGTTCTTCGGGATTGAGGGCATTATAAATATGTAACCGCGATCCGATCAGGATCCAGGCATGCATGCCGAGTGTAAACAACATCATGTGTGCGATAAAAACCAGGATGAACTTAATGATCGTTTTCCGGGTTGCCTGAAAGAGGGTATATTCGAAAAATATAATATTGAGGACAATTATATAAAAGGCCCGCCAGATTTGATTAAACGAATGTATTACCAATGATCCGGGATGATCTGTCAAACTGATCAATAACCATATCAATAACCAGAAAAGCCCGACCCATAAGTAAAACTTAAACCGTTCCCTTTTGCCCGATTCATTCATCCGGCTATTTATAAAAAATCGGGTAATTCTTTCCATATTCATTCTGTCAGCACAGGACCTTAATTTTTGGGCATACAAATAACGTAAAAAAACGGATCAGAAAAATCGAACATCTATGCCTTTGAACAAAACTAATCCTTTTTTGCCGACCCTGACCATTTCTTAATTGACCATCTTGGTATGTCGGTAGACGATCATCCGCTGTCTGTCGATGGCGGCCTTTTTTCATTCACAGATTCGTTAATATTGGAACCGGATACAGGAATGCAAATGGCACAAATCAATAAAATAACTTCAAAAATAATGATCAAATCAAAACTGATATGAACAAAACCGAAATGCATACAAAAAATGAATATGGCGGAAATAAAATGATAAAATTCGGTGAAGATGTTGAAGGATTTACCGTCCCCGTTTTAAATGAACGGGAAATAAGGGCAGCAGCCGGGTTGCTGTTTTTATTTATGTTTATCCCGATCATGGTAGTTGTTTTTAAGGGGGATTTTTTAATGTTAAAGTATGCAGTTACGATATTCCTTTCCGATTTATTGATACGGGTCTTTATCAATCCCAGATTTTCGCCCTTTTTGATAATCGGTCGTTTGATCGTCCGGGATCAGGAACCCGAATATGTCGGAGCTAAACAGAAAAAATTTGCCTGGTCAGTAGGTGTGGTTCTGGCAACTATTATGTTCTCGCTGCTGGTGGTCGTGAATTCATTTAGCCCGATAACGGGCATCATCTGCCTGATCTGCCTCCTGTTTTTATTTTTTGAAACGGCGTTTGGCATTTGCTTAGGATGTAAATTTTATCCGATATTTTTTAAAGAAAAAGCCCGATACTGTCCCGGTGAAGTTTGTGATGAAAAATCAAAACACTATATTCAAAAAACATCGAGGATTCAGTTACTGGTCGTTTTTGTATTTATCGTCTGCATTTTCCTTGAAGTCTTATTATTTAACGATCAGTTCAGTAAAAAGCCATTTGATTTATTCGGAATTAACAGTATCGAAACCGTACACAATAATTTAAACAATTAAAAGGAAAAAAAATGAATGCAAAATTGAAACTTTTGAAGTATAGTTTTCTGGCTGCCTTTATTGTATGCCAGCTACCGGTGCAATCCATGATGGCGCAAAATGAGACCAATGGAAATCTTGTCAGTGTCAATTGGCTTGAGAAAAATCTTAAGAATGCCGATGTCCTGATACTCGACGCATCACCTTCCCAGATCTATGCTGCGAAACACATACCCGGTGCAATCAATTACGACATTTTCACCTATGGAGTCCGTGAAATGCCTGTTGCCGAGATAGAAAAGCGGTACCAGTCCTGGGGCATCAGTTCGGGTAAAAAGATCGTTATGTATGATCAGGGAGGAACCTTCCTGGCCACCAGGCTCTTTTTCTCACTGTATTATTATGGTTTCCCGGTAAAAAACCTTTTAATCCTCGACGGCGGACTCTCAAAGTGGCAGGAGGCAGGATTTGCGGTAACGGCAGAATCAACGCCTGCACAAACGAGAGGTTCTTTCACCATCAGCAAGCTTAATAATGATGCGAAAGCCGGATTGGATGAATTCCTTACTGCATCAGGCGACCTTCACAATAATGTTTTACTGGAAGCACTTGACCCCGACTGGCATTTTGGAGGAGTTCCCTTTTTTTGCAAGGCCGGCCATATCCCAAATGCCATTATGTTGCCCACTGCTGATCTATTTAATCCGGACAAGACTTTTAAATCCGTTGAAGAAATAAGGAAAATGATAGCTTATTTAGGAATCAGGCCTGAACAGCAGATCTACACGCATTGCGGGGGCGGAATAGCCGCCTGTGCTCCATTTTTCGCACTAAAGTTCATGCTTGGATACCCGACGGTTAAACTTTACCAGGGATCACAGTTGGAATGGGTGTCCGATCAACGAGAACTCCCTTTCTGGACCTATGATGCCCCTTACCTGATGAGAGAAACACAATGGCTGCAATTCTGGGGCGGTATGAGGACAAGAATGTACGGGATCTCAAACGTAAGCATAGTGGATGTAAGGAATGCAGAGGCTTTCGACCAGGGACACGTGCCATTTTCACTGAATATTCCTGCTGATACATTCAAAAACAACATCGGCAACACCGGCAAGCTGACTGAAATTCTGGGTGCGGCCGGCGTCAATAAATCTTATGAAGTAGTTGTAATTTCAGGAGCAGGTTTGACCAAAGAGGCTGCCCTGGCTTTCGTAATGTTTGAAAAGCTGGGACATCAAAAGGTATCTGTTTTTATGGATTCCTTAGATAAATGGGCAAAACTTGGATTCGCCGTAACTAAGGATCCGACCGTTGTCGGACCCAAAACGGGGCCCGGCAACTTATCCATACCTCCTACCATTTATCCGGCAGGTGTCAACCCGGAAGTGATCATTACAGACGTGAAGGATACACATGGATTATATCCCAGGATATTCATCGCCTCAGGCAGGAATTTGCCGGCTAAGGTGCGGGACGGCAAAGTTGTTCATGTTCCGTACACTGATCTTCTGAATGCCGGCGGTACGCCCAAAGCCGCGAAGGATATCTGGAATATCCTGATCAGGGCCGGGGTCCCGAGATATGCTGAGATTGTTTGCTGTTCGGATGATCCCGCTGAAGCGGCAGTCAACTATTTTATTCTCAAGCTGATGGGTTATCCCGATATTAAGTTATTGGTGAATTAATTTTTAACCAGTTTCACCGTCTGGTACTTTTCATCTGATTGTATTTTACAGAAATAAATTCCCCGGTTCAAATCCGACAGATCAACATTGATCTTGTTTTTTCCGGATGGGAAATATTGACTGGAATGAATTCTCACCTGCCTGCCTGTCAGATCTTTAATTGAAAGGGAAACAGTTTCATTTTTTTCCAGACTGAAATAAACAGTTGCCTGAGAGGAAACCGGGTTTGGAACCACTTCAACCTCAGTTTTGAATTTCTGAAAATCAGTAACGGATGTGACCAGGGTTGAACAAGCTGATAATCCGGCGCCCCCGGTGGCCGATCCGGTTGTGATGCCGGGTAATATGGTCAACGCGCTTGACAATCCGCTGGGAGGCAGACTGACCAGACCCGCCAGGTCACTTATTCCGTCGCCGGTGAAGTCAGCAAACCATGCAGAACGAAAGCCATAATAGGCGCATAAACGATGATCAAAACTAAACGTGCCACTGCCGTTATTCAGATAAATACCCATGTCGTTGGATGCATTCTGGCTGACGATCAAATCAATATCTCCATCATTATCCACATCACCGGCCGTAATGCCTGAAACGTTTGCAATATCCGGAGAATACGCCGCATCGATCATCTGGACATTCTGAAAAGTTCCGTCACCATCGCCAAGGCGGATCGTCAGGTTATAATCGCCCGGATTAGAACCGTAATTACAGGAGGCAATGTCAATATGTCCGTCATTATTCAAATCAGTTGCCAGGATATCAAATGGAGATTGTGACATTTCAAAAGAATTGGGTGCAAGAATATCTCCGGTTCCATCATTTAAAGCAATATCAATTGTTGTTGATTGGCCTGTCGCAGCATCGGGCGACCCGTCTTCATTAAAATCACAGATTGCAAGCGGTCCGGGATGCGGATTTACTATTTTGATTTCCGGGTCTGAGAAATTACCACCTCCCAGGTTATAGCTAATGAATATCCTGCTTCCTGAAAATGGAACGCTCGGACAACCTAACCATTCGGTAAGAATGACATCCATGTCGCCGTCGCCATCCAGATCTGCTGCATCCATGTCATTCCAGCCGCATGAATTCATACTCCATCGCTGAGGTGAAGCAAATGTACCGTTACCATTATTCAATGCCGTAAAAAAATCGTAGGGTGTTGTATTGATGCCGGAAGCAAAAATGATATCAGAGAATCCGTCGTTGTTAATATCACGTAATTTAGCGCCAACTCCTCCAAGGAAACCTGAAATATTTACGGCTTCACCAAAGGAACCGTTGCCATTGTTAAGGCTTACGGTCACGGAAACATTGATGGCCGTGCGGCTGTCGGCACAGGTTACGATATCCAGGTCCCCGTCATTGTCAACATCTCCGGCTTCAAGTTTGGTGGATACAATTGGAAATCCTGAGCTGTACATGACCGGAGTTGGAAACTGTCCCGAGCCGTTGTTCGGGTGGACCGTTAATTCATTGGAATAGAAGTCAGCCGTCAGAACATCTGTATCTCCGTCAAGATCAGCATCACCTGCAAGAATAACAAACGTATTCTGACCGGCTGAACCGGTAGTTTCCGGTCCAAAAGTTCCGTTACCCTGATTGAACACGATCCGGTACCCATCCCCGGTGCTTCCGGTAGATGCTGCTGCAACAATGTCTTTAAAGCCATCCGCATTCAGATCAACCACCTGGAAACCTGGTGCACCGCCAAACCAGTAATCAAGAACGATCATCTGTATCGAGTCCAGGTTCCCGTTCCCCAGATTACGCCTCAGTGAAATTTGCTGTGTACCCAGGCTTGAATAAAACACGTCCGGGTCCCCGTCATTATCAATGTCGGCAAGTTGCACGTTTGAATACAAATTGTTTATTAAAGTACTTTGCATGCTGTAAGTTGTATTGACAAATCCTGAACCTGTGTTATGCATCAGGGTAATTTGTTCCTGTTCATTTGCTACAACGATGTCGGGCAGCAGATCAGCATCCATAAAGCCGGCTGCAATCTTGTAAGGCATGGCACCCCCGGGTATTGTTGTTGCTGCATTGAATCCGCCATTGGTATTGTTGATTAAAATACTTACCGTACTTCCGGAACCGAATCCACCGTTATTGGCAACGGCGAGATCGGTGAATCCATCAACATTAAAATCAGCCGCTGCAACGCCTACAGGCCCTGAACCTACCGTGTAGTTGGTTTTTGTCCCGAAAGTTCCGTTGCCGGTTCCGGGGAAAAGTGAAACAGAGGATCCTGAAAAGTTGTCCCCGGTGTTGGATACGACCACATCGGGAACAGCGTCGCCGGTAAAATCGGCAACGACTACATCCCACGATTCAAATCCTGTGGTGTACGTGACCGGTGTGCCATACCTGCCATTACCGTCGTTTAGCAGAACAGAAAATCCCGAATTGAAGTTTCCGTTCGATACCACGGCGTCGGGATCACCATCTCCATCCAGATCAGCCAGTCGAGCGGCAGTCGGTGCAGGAGCGTTGACGGACGTAATCGTTGGAAATCCCAGTGAAGTGTTTGCAAACTCAGTCACGATCTGTGATCGTGTTTGCATTGCACAGATAGTCAATAGTGAAATCGTGCTGAAAATCCATGTAATTTTTATCATGATTTAAAGGTGTTTATTATTTAACACTTTTTCCCTATTAAAATCATTTGTTGCGCATTGCTCTCACGATATACGACCTGTTCATATTGTCGAGAAACTCAAACACCAGTATACCCTCCTGAACACCTGAAAGATCAAGGTGATCGGGGAAAGCGCTCCTGTCGTTGAATGACATTTCCCGGGATATTTTTCCTCCGGCATCATAAATGTTAAGATGCTGAATGAATACACCTTGTATGGGTGCGCAGTTAAAATAAACCTTGTCCCTGAAAGGATCCGGATAAAGGGTTATCTTAGGGAGCCGTGCATACTCCCGCATACCTGTACTGGAGGTAACATTGAATTGCCCTACCATGCCACCGGATGCATGAGGGGTGCATACGTAAAGATATAAACCAGCGACGGTGGGGACATAATCGAAGGTCAGATGGGTATCATCCATCAGGGCATCCCATGCGGCTGCCCCAGCCGGGATCGTGGTGGAGGTGGTTGTATGAACTCCGTTTTTCCATTCGAAATGGAGCGTATCCCCGATTTTTACCGAAGGCAGGTTCGAGGGTGAGAACTCATAATTCTTAACATCAATGCTATACCTTGTGGCATAGGATTCAGTGTTGGATATAAGAAGTACTGACAGCATCAGTACGATCAGGCAAATAGTTGATTTTTTCATGGCAATGTTGGATTTGGTGGTTATTTGATAAGGCAAAATGAAGGCAATACAGGCATTATTCAAAACAAATGTTGCTGAACGGGAAAGATTTGCTCCTGAACAGGAATTTTCCAGGGTTGATTGAAAAGCGTCATGATCGACCGTCTGATCATTTGTTTGAAACGAAATGAATTTGTATCAAAAACGTACACCTGTTGTATTCATTCCGTACAATCTTCGCAATTAATATCATATAATAAATTGATATTCAGTTTAATATGTTTTGGCATGGTATTTAGTCTATATTGACCTATCATCTTCACTCCTCCCCTTGAAAGGAAGGGGCAGGGGGAGAGTTCATTACAGATTAAAAAAAACACCTTGGACAGAGCTATTGAAAAGAGGACCTGGACCCTAAAGAAATTCGCAATTATAATAATTTCCATGGTAATTGTTGCCCTGATCGTGGCGAGCTACTATTTTACTTCGGGCAGATCAAAATTGAATGTCGACCTGGAACGGATCACCATCAGTGAAGTTTCGAAAGGAACGTTCCAGGAGTTCATCCCTGTGAATGGAGTGGTTTTGCCGGTAACGACCATTTACCTGGATGCCAGCGAAGGCGGCAGGGTAGAAGAAAAGTTTGTTGAAGATGGATCGATCATGAATAAAGGGCAGCCGATCTTACGCTTATCCAATACCGACCTGTTATTGCTGATGATGAGCCAGCAAAACATTGTCTATAATACACTTACCCAGATACAGATCAACAGCAATGCCGCCCAGCAAAACACGGTAAGCAAACTGAATCAAATGGCCGATGTGGAAAGTCTGTTTAAAGAGGCAGAACGTGTTTATGAGTTGGATAAGCATTTATATAACGAAAAGGTAATCGGCCTGCAGGAATTTAAAAAAGCCGAGAACGATTACAACCATTATTTGCAAAAGAAAATTCTGACCCGGCAGATATTGTCGCAGGATTCTATCTCCCGTTCACAGCAACAGGCCCAGGATAACCGCTCCTATAAAGGTTCGCAGGATGCATTGATTATGATGCAAAAAAAGGTAAATGACTTGATCGTACGGTCTCCCATCGATGGGCAGCTTACATCGCTTGATGCAGAGATTGGACAAAATAAACGGCAGGGCGACCGGCTTGGACAAATTGATGTGTTAAGCGGATTTAAGGTGCGGGCTGAAATTGATGAACATTATATTTCGCGTATCTATGTCGGGTTGAAAGGTGGTTTTACTTTTGCAGATAAACTTTATAAATTGAAAATCAACAAGGTGTTCACACAGGTCTCCAACGGAAGATTCCTGGTGGATCTTCAGTTCGAAGGAGATGTACCGGGGGGCATCCGCCGCGGTCAGACCCTGCAGATCCGTTTGGCATTAAGCGATGAAAAACAAGTGATCAGGTTGCCGCGCGGGGGCTTTTATCAACAAACAGGCGGGAACTGGATCTTTAAAGTGACCACCGATGGCAAAACAGGTTACAGGATCGATATTAAACTCGGAAGCCAGAATCCGGATTATTACGAAGTGTTGCTGGGATTAAAACCCGGTGACAGGGTAATCACGAGCAGTTATGAAAATTATGGAACCATGCAGGAACTGGTACTTAAAAAATAATCAATCGAACGTTCACATTCAAATAACCGTAAGATGCTAAAGATAAAAGACCTTGAAAAAATTTACCGTACAGAAGAAGTCGAAACCATTGCGCTGAATAAATTATCCATGGAGGTAAAAGAGGGAGAATTTGTGGCCGTGATGGGGCCATCCGGATGCGGGAAATCCACCCTGTTGAATCTCCTGGGAATGCTGGATGATCCGGATGCCGGCAGTTTTATTTTCAACGGAGTGGAGGTGGCTCACTTTAACGAAAGAAAAAGAGCCGAGATGCGGAAACACAACATTGGTTTCGTGTTTCAGAGTTTTAACCTGATCGATGAATTGACTGTATTTGAGAATGTCGAGTTACCCCTGATTTATACGGGTATTAAGACTGCCGACAGAAAAGAAAAGGTGGAAAAAGTACTGGATAAGATGAAGATCATGCATCGCCGAAAACATTTTCCACAGCAGCTTTCGGGTGGACAGCAGCAGCGGGTGGCGGTTGCAAGGGCGGTGGTAAATCAACCCAGGTTAATTCTGGCCGATGAGCCAACCGGAAATCTCGATTCATTCAATGGCGGTCAGGTAATGGAATTACTGACAGACCTGAATGAACAGGGCACAACGATCATAATGGTAACGCATAGCGAACATGATGCGCGTTTCAGCCATCGCATCATCCGCATGCTGGACGGCCAGACTGTTACGGAAAATTTTTTAATGTAGAAAGGATTGCAACCGTTTTTTCGAAACTTAATATTATGGCAACTCGAAAGGCCAACCTCAGGTAACTAAATTATGTTTAGAAATTATTTCAAAACTGCATGGAAAAACCTGTTGAGGAACAGGATTTTCAGCTTCATCAATATCACAGGGCTGAGCCTCGGATTGGCTTGCTGTATGCTTATTATCCTGTATAACAAGGATGAAGTGAGTTTTGACTGGTTTCATGAAAATGCTGACAACATCTATCGAATTACGACGACTGAAACTGACGCCGACAGCAATGTAAAGAGTAAAAGCGGAGTTACCGGTATGATGCCGGGACCTGTATTTAAAAGTGAGATCCCGGAAATAAAAGATTTTTTAAGATTGCAGGGAACAGGTTTGCCAGTAAAAATCGGAACGGCAATTTTTGACGAGTCAGCTCTGTATGTGGATGATAATTTTTTTTCTGTATTTACTTTTCCGCTCACAGCCGGAAATAAAAATACCTGTTTGAAGGATATTCATTCGGTTGTGATCTCTGAAGAGGTAGCAAAAAAGTTTTTTGGAACTGCAGACGCAGTCGGTAAAACGATTGAATTGCGATTGCACGATATCCTTGGCTCTGAAAACGAAAGCGGATTCGAAAATTTTACGGTAACGGGAATTGCTCCGGAAACGGTTCAAAATTCTTCGGTCAGGATCAGGATGCTGCTTCCAATGAGCCTGAATACCCGCGATGGTAAGGGGGACACACATTGGGGCAATTTTTTCCTGAATACTTTTGTGGTACTTCACGATCATGCAGATTTAAAAGCGGTTGAGGAAAAATTCAGGAAAGTATATGAAACCAGGGCAGGAGCCGAAATCAGGGAGCTAAGGGAAAAGTACTATATCACCTCCTCGGTGAAGTACGGGTTGCAACCATTATGCGACATGCACCTAAGCAGGGAATACACCCCTGATAACGGATTGAAGGATGGAAGCAATCCCATTTACACAAAAATTTTAGGAGCCATCGCTCTTTTTATGCTGATCATTGCCTGCATCAATTTTGTAAACCTGTCAATAGCCCGATCATTAAAAAGGGCAAAGGAGATCGGTATCAGGAAAGTGATCGGCGGAAGACGCGTTCAACTTGTCGTCCAATTCCTGGGAGAATCATTCCTGCTTGGCTTTTTTGCTTTTATCCTGGCGATTATTTTGGTTGTCACCGCTCTGCCTTTTTTCAATTCACTTGCCGGTAAAGCGTTATCTTTCTCCTATTTATTGGATGTAAAATTAGTCGCAGCCTATTTTGTTCTGTTCGTCTTTTCTTCGTTCCTGGCAGGATTTTACCCTGCATTGATCCTGTCGGGATTCAACCCGGTACAGACATTATACAACAGGATACCCTTTTCGGGAAAAAATTATCTGTCAAAAGGACTGGTGGTGTTGCAGTTTACATTAACCACTATTTTAATTATTTCAACCATAACTATTTATACACAGTTTAACTTCCTTACACACTTTGATTTGGGATATAATGATAAAAATCTGGTGATCATTGATATTGACAGGTTGAATATCGGAAAAGTTGCAGTATTCCGTCAGGAATTGTATAAAGATCCCGGTGTTTTGTCGGTGGCTGTGCGGCAGTCGGGAAACTGGCGTACCATGGCCAGAACAGATGGGAATCCGATTGAGTTTTCAATGGACGTCATTGACAGTTCCTATTTATCGACTCTCCGGATACCCCTTGTAAAAGGGAGAAATTTTTCGGCGGACTTCCCTTCCGATCCGATACAGTCTGTACTGGTGAATGAAGCGTTTCTCGAGGAAGCCGGATGGAAAGATATTAATAACAGACAGGTCGATTTCTTTTATGACAGCATCAAATATAATGTCGTGGGTGTCGTGAAAAATTATCATTATGCCTCATTGATGGAAAAGATCAGACCGCAACTGTTCATTATGAATCCAAAATATGATTATGGCCAGTTCATTATTAAAATAAAGCCAGAGGGTACCTCGCGGACTTTAGGGCATATTGAACAAGTATTCAAATCGCAGCAGCCCTTTGTACCATACTATTATAACTTTAAGGATCACATCAACGCGCGGCAATATGCATCTGAAGAAAAATGGAAGCAGATCATTTCTTTTGCAGCGATACTTACCATATTCATTTCATGTATTGGTTTATTTGGTTTGACAGCCCTGGCAGCAGAGAAACGTACCAGGGAAATCGGAATCCGTAAAGTACTTGGTGCCTCTGTAGCCAGCATCACGACAAAATTGTCGGGAAGTTTTATAAAGCTGGTATTGCTCGCGGACTTAATTGCTTTACCCTCCGCATGGTGGGCCATGAATACATGGCTTCAAAATTATCCATACCGCATCACCATGGGAATCCGGATGTTTGCTTTTGCGGTAATTATCGTTTTGACAATTGCATTGCTTACCATCGGTACCCAGGCGCTGAAAGCTGCTTTGCAAAACCCGGTAAAAAGTCTGAGGACCGAATAATAACTAAATGGTAAGAAAATGATAAAGAATTATTTCATCACGGCATGGCGGAATTTATGGAAACATAAAGTTGTATCTGTTATCAATATTGCCGGCCTGGCTATTGGCATTGCTGCAGTATTATTGATAAATGTTTACATTCAATCGGAAACTTCTTACGATCATTTTCATAAAAACATTGATTCTATCTACAGGGTTGGATTCTTTACGTCATTACAGGATAAATTAAAAGGGACATCCCCGGATTTTACAGCACCGTTCAGCGTTGATGCCCGGGACCAATTTCCCGAAATTCAATCCTTTTGCAGGATTTCCAGAAGCCATGAGGTCTGGATTTTATACGGAGATAAGAGTATTAAAACGACGGATCTGAAATTTACCGATGAATCTTTTTTCAATCTGTTCACATTTAATTTATTATCAGGTAATCCGTTGACTGCCTTGCAGAATCCTAATTCAATTGTTTTATCAAAAAAGTTAGCCCGCAAAATATTTGGAAATATTGAACCGGTCGGCAAAACAATTTTAGTCGATGGAAAAATTAATTATCTGGTTACCGGAGTTTCAGACAATCCCCCATTTAATTCAACCATTCAATACGAAGCGATGGCCTCGATTTCAACATTATATCACGATGTCAACTATTTTATGGGATGGAATGGCGGATGGCAATACACGCATTACCTTCGCCTGAAAGATAATGATGCAGCGGTAAATCTTGAGGAAAAGTTCAAAGACTTTCTATGGGTGAACTTTAATCAAAAATTTTCCGGATCTGCATCTGAAAAGCTGAATGCCTGTCTGCAGCCGATGTCAAAAATTCATTTGTACCACGATTATAATTCTGATAACACCAGGATCAATATTTACGTGTTCAGTATCATTGCCTTACTCATTTTGATTATATCGTGTATCAATTATATAAACCTTTCTTTTGCACATGCATCATCAAGGTTTAAAGAAGTCGCTGTCAGAAAAGTGTTGGGTGCCATAAGGATGCAACTGATCAAACAATTCATGGGCGAAACATTTTTAATCAGTTTCCTTGCCTTGTTGCTTGCATTTTGTTTGGCGATCCTCCTTTTTCCTGTCTATCAAAGTATTTCAGGAAGAGATATGATAATCAGTACCCGTGAATTTGCCTTCATCGGATTTTTTGTCCTGATGCTGATGATATTCATCAGCCTTGCAGCTGGGGGGTATCTTACTTTCTACCTGTCATCACTGAGCTCTGTAAATACTTTTAAAATGAAGTTGCCCAAACCGGCCAGGGTGAAATTGGGAAATGTCCTGATTGTTGTACAGTTTGCAATTGCGACCGCACTGGTATCGGCCGTGTTTGTTGTGCAACTGCAACTGCATTATGTAAAGAACAAGCCTCTGGGCTTTGATAAAGAAAACATCATCGTATTATCATTGACAGGAAATGAAGTTCGGGAAAAAGCATGGTTACTAAAGCAACAAATCATTGGTTTATCAGAGGTGACGAGTGTTTCAGCCATGTCGGAAGTGCCATATGATGATATTGCACAAAACGGTTTTCTCCCGGAAGGCAGAAAAGATTATTTAACCATTCATCAACTGGATGCTGACGAAGATTTATTGCGTACCATGAACATTAACCTGGTTTCAGGAAATTATTTCTCCGTTCAGAATAAATCAGAAGCTGACGGATACCTTATCAACCAGGCTTTGGCAGACAAGCTTGGCTGGAAAGATCCCCTGGGAAAATCGATCAGCAGGAATGGGGTACATCAGGTAATCGGAGTAGTGGGAAATTTTCATTTTGCCTCCATGCATGATCAGATAAGCCCTTTGATCATTACGAATAAACCCTGGTTGGATCAGTATGAATTTCTGGTAATTAAGTACAATACTGCCAATCCGTCCCTGCTTGTCAGGAAGCTGGATGATTTATGGAAGAAAAATGTTTCGGCTGCACCATTTGACTATTGGTTTTTAGATTCTGCCTTTGATTCGCTATACAGATCTGAAGAAAAATACCAATTATTATTTTTCTGTTTTTCTATTCTTTCCATTGTTCTTTCACTTGCTGGGGTATTCGGACTGGTATTGCTTAATATTCAATATAAAACCAAGGAGATGGGTCTCAGGAAAGTCCTGGGTGCCGGATTGGCAGATATTATCTGGTTAACTGTAAAAAAATTCCTGAATTTAATTGTATTAGCGTCTTTTATTGCATTTCCGGCAGCATGGTATTATTCGGAAACATGGCTGCAGAATTTCGCATACCGCATTCAGCTGCAATGGTGGATGTTTGCAGTACCGGGAATGGTTGTTCTGCTAATTGCATTTGTGGTAATAAGCCTGCAAACACTGAAAACGGCCCTTGCCAGTCCCGTTAAAAGCCTCAGAACGGAATAAAAAAACCTGCCGGATTTATACCGGAACGAGTTGATCGGTTTGAATAGAGAATGTTTTTTCTAAAACCGGAGATAAAATGCTGTTCCTTCATTTTCCTTTGACTGAACGGAAATGCTTCCCTTATGCACGAGCATGATTTGTTTGCACAGACTTAACCCGATGCCGTTTCCGTTTTTCTTAGTGCTGAAAAACGGAATGAATATTTTATCCAAAACATCATCGGGCATCCCTGATCCGTTATCGGCCAGTTTAATCGTTATTTTGTTTTCAGCATCGGTATAGGCCGATAGTGTGATCCTTGGGTCGGGTTTGTTCTTTACCGCATCAATTGCATTTAGAAACAGGTTGATCAAAACCTGTTCTATCATTCCCGCATCAATTTCAACAGTCAATAAAGGTTCTTTTGAAATAATTGACACCTCAATTTTCTTTTGGATGAAATTGGGTTGCATTAACCTGTGAAGGTTGTCAAACAAATCGCTGATGAGGACCTTGACCCGTGTGGCTTTGGTGATTTTATTCAGGTTCCGGTAGGTTTCTGTAAACTTTAATAGTCCCTCACTTCTTTTTCTTATCGTATCAATGCCCTGTTCAAGATCTTCTGAAATTCCTGAAGCATCAGGTTTCCCGTCGTTAAATTGTTTTAACCGGGCTTGCAAGGTATTGGCAAGTGATGAGATCGGCGCTACCGAATTCATAATTTCATGGGTCATCACGCTTAATAATTTTTGCCATGCTTTTGATTCGGTTTCTTCCAGCGCTTCATTTACATTCTGAAAGGCAATGAGTTTATAATACACATTTTCTGTTTGAAAGGAGGTTGCCGATAGAACCACATGCAGATTATTTTTTTCGCGGTGAATGGTGCTGATGGTTCTTTCTCCGGGAGAAAGAGACATAATCTGTGCATAGAGTGCATGATCCCGTTTATCTATGGAATGAATGGTTTTTAAATAGGGCAACTGTAATATTTTTTTGAGTGATTCATTCATCCAGATAACATTACCGCTTCCGGTCTCGTATGAAATGATACCGGTGTCGACCAGCTCCAGCACCTTCTGCAGGTATTGGTACTGTGTTTCTTTTTCCTTACTGATAAGTTTAAAAGCCGAATTGATCTCATTGAAACCCTGCCGTAAAGACTGCAAATCAGCAGGTGCCTCCTTTACTGTAAAGTGCCTGGAGAAATCCCTGTAATGAATGGACTCAACAAACTGTGCAACTTCGTCCTCAGTTTTCCTGTACAATTGATACAGGTCAATCACCTGAAAAACAATGACCGGTAACAGAATCAAATCAAAAATAATCTGTTCGTTCAGCAGAGTGAAGGCAAAAGCCAGAAGAGTAATAAAAAGTAATAAAACCCTCCATAAAATGATCCAGCCGTGTTTTTTAAATTTCATATTTGCTCAGTCTCCTGTATAAAGCAGTTCTGGTCAGACCCAATTCCTTTGCAGCTTTTGTAATATTACCGTTGTTCTTTTCTATCACTCGCAGAATGGCATTTTTCTCAATGTTGCTGAGTTTTGTTTCGTTGTTTACATCATGTGCCGATGATTTGGGAGATTCGATGGGAGAGAAGATCAAATCATCAGGGCCCAGTACATCGCTGTCGCACATGATGATCGCTCTTTCAATGATGTACTGCAATTCCCTTACATTGCCCGGAAAATGATATTGTTCTAACTTTTTAATGGCAGCTTGGGATAGGTTGATGCCGGATTTGAAATATTTTTCCGAATAGGTATTTACAAAATGATTTGCCAGCAATTCAATATCTTCCTTCCTTTTACGCAAAGGGGGAACAATGATCTCAACGGTATTGATACGATAAATCAGGTCTTTCCTGAAACGGTCTTCATTCGCTAAATCATACAACGGGAGGTTGGTGGCGCAGATCAACCGGATATCAACGGGAATTGAAAGGTTCGAGCCGATGCGGGTGATCTGCCTGTTCTGTAATACTGATAACAGTTTGGCCTGTTGCTGCAAGGTGATGTTTCCGATCTCGTCTAAAAATAGGGTACCCCCGTCGGCTGCTTCAAACCTTCCGATCCTGTCATCCCTGGCATCGGTGAAAGCGCCTTTTTTATGGCCGAAGAGTTCACTTTCAAATAAAGTTTCCGTAAGTGCACCAATATCTACTTTGATAAACGGCTTCTTATCGCGAAAAGATTTTTCATAAATGGCATTGGCAATCAGATCCTTGCCTGTTCCGTTTTCGCCAAGAATTAAAATATTAGCGTCGGTGGGTGCTATCTTGTCAATTTTTGCAAAAATATCAAACATGCCATCGCTGTTGCCTAATAAACCAGGGAAGGATTTTTTATTCCGGAGCTGATGATTTACAGAAGTTATTTGCTGCTTTTTTTTCTTTAAAACCTCACCAATGGTGGTAATTAGTTTTTCGTTGTGCCAGGGTTTCACGAGAAAATCGGATGCACCCTCTTTTAATGAACGCACGGCCAGGTCAATATCACCATAAGCAGTGATCATGATCACCGATATTCCGGGTTTGATTTCTTTTATTCGTTTTAACCAATATAATCCTTCATTTCCTGAGTTGATGGAGGCATTGAAATTCATATCGAGTAAAATAAGGTCAAACGTTCGGGATGATAAAATGGATGGAATATTCTCCGGATTTTTTTCGGTAACTACTTCTCCCACCTCTGTTTTCAACAGTAGTCGTACGGCTGTCAACACATCAATATCATCATCGATGACCAAAATGGCGGCTTTTAGTAAACTCATCTTTTCAGACAGATATTCTTGTTAAATATTGCGGATTAAATATTCATGATCAGGGGTTCAAATATACATATAACGTGTTCAACAACAAAAGATTTCACAAAATTACCCATTCGGTCCAATTGTATCTCCTTTAAAAAAATCTTTCCTCACACAATAATTTTACCTGAGGTAATGTTATACCGGTAATTTTAAATTCAAACACCATGAAAACAAAACACATCATAAGTGGATTGGCAGCGTTGGTGTTTTTGACACTGACAATGTCGAATTGCAAGAAGGAATCAGGCACTGGTTCGGGTATGAATATGAAGGTCAAGGCGACAAGCCCGACCTACAACATTCCTGTCCAGGAAGGTGGTTCCGCAACAGTGATCGCTACGAAACCAATGGTTAGGTGGGATATGGCCAGGATGGTTGTATCCAGGCTGAATTTTGAGGCAGAAATGCTAGCAAGCACAGGGGAACCCCGAGAGGTGGAATTTTCCTGGATTGGACCCAAAACCGTTGACCTTATCAATATGACCGCGACGCTTGGGAATATTCCGCTCCCTCCCGGTCAGTACACCGAGATAGAATTCACTATTTACGCGAATAAAAGCGATGCCGGGAAAGACCCGGTATTTTACCTGTCGGGAACGTATAATAACTCCCGCGGCCTGGTAGCCCCTCTGATCATTGACATCAGCGATGATATCAAAATTAAGGCTGAAGAGGAAAAAGCTACGATGACCGTCAACAGCACTACTCCGCTATCGGGAATCTTCCAGGTTTACCTTGACAGGCTATTCACCTCTATCTTACCGGAGGATTTGAACCTCAGCACCGGGGTTGACGGGAAAATTATCATTTCCCGCACCTCCAACCCTGATCTGTATGCGCTGATCCTGAAAAACCTTGGGAATGGAGGTGATTGGGAGATCGGTCATGATGATTGAGCATGCAATCATTTATGATCGTTCTGAACGAGGGCGGCTCAAAAGGCCGCCTTCTCTTTTGATTTTTACGCTCAGGTTGCGCGGGCATGAAACAAAAAAAAGAGGGGACTCATTTGAGTCACCCTCTTCGCTATGAGTTAACTGATATTACATGACCATTTGTTGTTTATTGACAGGATCTGAAAAAATAGCCCATGTGCAAAAATCGGATGAATAATTCTCAAAATTATGTTCTGTTCCTGCAGGGACAAACAAAATGTCTCCCTGCATACAATTGGTGCGTTTTTGATTGCAGTTCAGAATGCCCTTCCCGGAGATGATCATATAGATCTCGTCCTTATCATGAGGCCGCTGTTTATCAACCTCCCTGGGCTTATAGATATCAAAAGTCAGGTTCCCGTATTGTGAAAGTTTTACGAGATCTGACCCTTCCATTTTTAACTTGTCTATCGCTTCCTTTGAAGAAATCCAAAAACTCTCATTTGTTTTCATAATTTCAAATTTTGGTTAGAAATAAATCTGCTTCTTGCAAATTCGTCGTACAAAGTTAAGTGGAAAAAGACTAAATAGTTACAAAATCTTCTTTTTATTTTTGTCACTTTTTCCAGGAAAAAAATCAAAAACTCCTGGTACTAAAGACAGAATTTTCACTTTTTACTTGACAATCCTTATTATTTTTCATATTTTTGTACAGAATAAGTCTAAATAAAAATAATTAAACTATTGTTGAAAAAATATATGTAACTATTCACCCCCTACAAATGTAGGGCATTAATTTGGGAAAGAGAATGCAACGGATTCAGGTTGTTTTTAATTGCGGTATCAATCACCGATCGCAGAATTGCAAAAGACTCAGCACTGG
>Ga0172368_10003195_pt1 | contig 20134 bp, 11 predicted proteins | sample Lak11m_FD_114540 | JGI IMG/M metagenome (GOLD analysis project Ga0172368, IMG submission 114540) | Freshwater microbial communities from Kabuno Bay, South-Kivu, Congo - kab_022012_11m | ecosystem: Environmental > Aquatic > Freshwater > Lake | place: Democratic Republic of the Congo: South-Kivu...
AGCTCGAGTAGGACTTTTTCGGATATCTTCATGTAAGTAAATAGGAACGGCATCCGCGTCACTCAGGTTGACCTCGATGGGGATCTCGGACGCGGTTCGAATTCTTTCAGATGGGGCGCGCCATCTGAAAGTGGTCGAACCGGCGCCCACGCCACCGGTTAAGTCCGTAGGAACCTTGGGCGCCGGTTCTTTTTCCAGCAGCGCCAGGCACTGGAGTTTCGTCTTTGCTTTCAGGTACCGGATTCCGTCTTCTCTTTCCGCCGGTTCGGCCACGATTTTCCCGAACAGCTTCCTCAGGAGCAGGGCAGACCTTTCTGTCTTCAGCTCCAGCACCTCCTTGATCCGGGAAACCCGCTCTTCGATCCACTCCTTCGGAGGGGCCTTGAAGAGCCGCGTGTGGCACTTGCCCAGAAAATCCAGATCGGTGGCGAGTTGCTCCACCTTCTTCTCGCATTCCTCCAGGGCGGCCTCTATGGCCTTCGACTGGCGACCCTGGGCGATATACCCGACGAGGTTGTCGAGCATCTGTCTTTGTTTCTTGTATTCATCTTCCTTTCGCTTGGCAGCTCCCGGCGACTCGGCGAACTCCTTCGCCACCATCTTCTCTACCCGTCGGAACACGTACGAGAGGCTATCCGTATTCGAGATCCTGTTTGTGAGCTCTCCGAGGATCACCTTCTCGACAACCGACTTCCTGACGATGATCCGGTTGTCGCACCCGTGTTTGGCGGCCCTGTGACACCCGTAATATCCGCCGCCTTTTCCGGAGACCTTGACGATGGTGGCCCCGCAGACCCCGCAAGCCATCGCGCCGGAAAGCAACTCCTGCGGATAAACGCTTACTGCGTTGCCGCGCGCACCCTGGAACCCGTGGCGCTTCCCGCCAGGCCAGGTCTTCTGGACCTCCGCCAGCCGTGCCTGGACACGATCCCACAATTCCTCGGGCACGATCCGGAATTCCGGGTATTCCTTTACGTCCCACTCGCTCTTCGGTTTCTCGTACTGCCGGAGCTTCCCGGTGAGTGGGTTACGCCTGTATCCGGTGCGGTTCCACGTCCAGATCCCCTTGTACTTCTCATTCCGCAGCATCGTGTGGATCGTCTGCGTGCTCCATCTACAGACCTTGTTCTTCCTGCCTCGGACGCCCTCTTCGTTGAGCCGCTTGATGATGCCGAAGATGGATTGCCCGTCCGCGAAATCCCGGAAGACGCGCTGTACCACTTCCGCCTCGGCTTCGTTGATCCGCATCAGGGTTCCGGCGGGTTTTTCCTTGCCCCGATTATCGAGGCGCACTTTCTCCGACGGCGTGGATTCGAATCCAAACGTGCGCTCTCCTACGAAGTACCCCTCGTTCTTTCGACCCTTCATGCCCCGCAAGGTCTTCTCCCGCAGGCCAGCGAGAAACCGCTCGTTGATCATCCCCTGCAAGGGGATAAGCATCTTGGAGCGTTCGTCCGAGGTGTCGATATTGTCCGCCGCCGAGAGGATGGTAATCCCGAGGGAATCGAAGAGTGCCACGGTATGCAGCGTCATGAGGTTGCTTCGGGAAAGACGCGACAGGTCGTCGACCAGGACGGCGTCGAATTGTCCATCCTGGCCCGCAGTGATCAGCGCGGTAAGGGATGACCGATCGTTCCTGGCTCCGGAAACGGCATCGTCGTGATAGATGTGGTCCTCCAGAACCTCGATCCCGCGCTTTTCCGCAAGGCGACGACACGAGGCGATCTGGTCCGGGATGCTTGTCGGACTGCACGCTTCCGAACTGTACCTCGCGTAGATGGCAGCCCTCATCTCTGGCCTCCATTCTCCCAAGCTTCTATATCTTTCGGATCCGCCGTCTCTCTCATCCGTTGGACATACTCATGCGCAAGTATTTCGGCGACGTGGTCCAGGAACTCCCGGAATTCTGGGTGGTCGGACGGGTTCCAGCCGTCACAAGGCTGGATATCTAGATGATTCCAAATGATTTTTACTGTTACGCCGCCCATCTATCCTCGTTGACCTTTCCCTCTTCCTTCTCCCTGAAATTCGTCGCGAAATGCCATAAACGCCGAGCATCAACCTATACACTTGGCATTATAAACATATTTCGCCGATTACAGTCAAGCATTTTTTGCGTTATAAGGGCGGGACGCCGATTATTTGCCAATGTACTCTGCATATGGCACACTTTGGGGCATGCAGGTGCTGAAGAGAAATATCCGCTACCTCCTTTGGAAGGGGGGAGCGGATCGCAAAGAGTGGCCTTCCAGGTTGGCAGGATGGCTCGCTTGTCCCATCCCGTGGGCGAATGCACTTCTGGAGGGCGAGGGGGGAGAGCTGACAGCGAAGGAAAGGAAAGCCCTGGGGAATGAGACGGGGCTTTCTCCCGAAGACTTATTAGGCGATTTACTTGAGAAGCAAGGCGTTGACATCCTGGTGGAAAATATCCGCCACCTGCTCAATGGCCTTCCTCATGGACAGAAGAAAGAATTCGCCCAAAGCTTGGGAGTGGATGTCACAACGGTTTCCCGATGGCTCGGCGGCGCTCAGCGCCCGACCAAAAAGAAGTTAGAGGAGATCGAGAAGTATTTCGGCTTGCCACCGGGGACTAACCTAGTCTCTGAACCAATATTTCTCTGGACGGAACCGATCAGTGAAAGCCAGATAAAAAGTTGGATAACCGACACAATCCAACAAACGGACGTTAAGACGTTAAGGGAAATCTTCCCGGCGTTGAGAAGATTGCTAATGAAATAGGCGTTTTCCGGTGGTTTGTGTTCTCTGTACTCGGACCGACAAGTGAGGAGGGGATCTCAGAGGTTACCTGAGAATGAGCGAGGCAAATCCTCACTATTTCGGGCACAGGCGACGGCTGCGGGAGCGCTTCCTGAAGTCCGGCCTTGATGGCCTTGCCGACCATGAAGTCGTCGAACTGTTACTGACACTCGCAATTCCCCGCTCCGACGTCAAGCAACCGGCAAAGGTCTTGATTGCGCGCTTCGGGGACCTTCGCGGCATCCTGGATGCCAACTTGGATGAGTTACGCGCTGTTTCCGGCATCGGCAGCGTTACACCGGTCGCGCTGCAGATCATCAAGGCCGCCGCGACACTATACCTCCAGCAGAGTAGTGAAGGCCGAGACTCTCTCGCTGATCCGGACCGACTCAGCGCCTTCTGGCGTATGCGGATCGGAGCATTGCCTAACGAGGTCTTTGAAGTTGGCTACCTCGACTCCGGGTACCGGCTCCTACGGGACGGCGTCGAGACGCTGGAAGAAGGCACGATCGACCGCGCGGCCGTCTACCCACGCCGTGTTATCGAGGCCGCGCTTCGCCACGGTGCACTCGGCATCGTCTTGGCCCACAACCATCCGAACGGAATAGTTACGCCGAGCGAGCAGGACAAACTACTGACCCGGGCGATCGTGCTCGCCGCCGAGACGGTGAGCGTTCGCGTCGTCGATCACTTGATCGTTTCACCGGAAGGGTCCTTCAGCTTCCGGAAAGCCGGGCTCCTTTGATGATCGCGCCGGCCATCCTCGAGCACTATCCCAAACTCAACGACGTTCAGCGCGAGATTGTCGGGCACTCGGAGGGCCCCCTGCTAGTTGTAGCGGGCCCTGGATCCGGCAAGACCTACAGCATGGTCCTCCGCGCCCTTAACCTGCTGCTGCTTAAGAAGGCGCAACCGAGGCAGATAATTCTTTGCACGTTTACCGAGAAGGCGGCATTCGAGATGCGCGACCGTCTCGCGGCCGCCGCGCGGAAAGTCGGCTACAGGGGCGACCTCTCCGAGTTGACCGCATCGACGATCCACAGCTTCTGCAACCGCATCCTCACCCAGCACCGCCACCGCACGGAGCTCGGCCACAGTTACGACACGCTGGACGAGCTGACACAGCTTCTCTTCATCTTCGAGAACTTCGGCGAGATTATCGGGCCGGCCGAAAACGATCTTTTCCTTTACCGTTGGAAGACGCGCTGGACCGCCATCGAAGGCGCACGGGCATACTTCGACAAGATCACGGAGGAACTCGTCGACTCCGAACGGCTCGTCGCGTCAACCGATTCGTTCCTCCGCGGCATCGGAGAAGCCTACCGCCGCTACGAGCGCGCCCTCGTGGAGGCGAATCGGACCGACTTTGCCCATCTTCAGCGACTTGTCTTCGACCTCCTGCGCGACCCGGCAACCGCCGACGCCGTTACCCGGGACCTGCGATACGTCCTGGTCGACGAGTACCAGGACACGAACTACATCCAAGAACAGCTCCTCCTCAAGCTGACCGAGAAGAGCCGAAACTTGTGCGTTGTCGGCGACGAGGACCAGAGCCTGTATCGCTTCCGCGGCGCAACCGTCCGAAACATCCTAGAGTTTCCGCAGCGCGTCCCAGGTTGCCGCGTGCTAAAGCTTACGACCAACTACCGCTCGCACCGTGCCATCGTCGAACGCTACGATCGTTGGATGGGCTCGGCGGACTGGACGAATCCGCACGGGGCGTCGTTCCGGTTCGACAAGACGATTCACGCCGACGCCGGCACGCCGCATCCCGAATACCCAGCCGTCATTGCCATCTGGGGCCGGGACAAACGGGATGAGGCAACACGCTTTGCGGATCTCATCGCCTTCCTGAAGGCGAACGGTGTTATCGCCGACTACAGTCAGGTTGCGCTGCTGCTCCACAGCGTGCGCGAAGACCACAGCGGGCCGTATCTCGCCGCGCTCGAAGCGAAGGGGGTTCCGGCGTTCTGTCCGCGCGCCCGCGCCTACTTCGAGATTTCCGAGGTGCGTGACTTCGTTGCCTGCTTTGCAGTCATCTTCGGCTGGCACGGCGAGGGGCGCGGCCAAGTGGCGGGTGCCGTGGCGGAACTCGCCGCCTACGTGGACGACGCGATCGTCCAACTCGGACGCCGATTCGCGTCGCCGCATCCGCTGGCAGCGGCGCTTCAGGGATGGACTCGGGAGATTGCTCTACTCCGTGAGCGCGAATCGCTCGACATGCGGCCGGCCGACTACCTCTACCATTTGCTTGCGATCGAGCCCTTCCGCAATGCCGTCCGCGACGAGAACACGGCGCGCAACCTCGCGATCTTCTCCCAGCTGCTGAACGTCTTTCAGAACTATTACCACTACACGGTCGTCACGCACAGAAACCGCGAATTCCTGCGCCGGCACTTCTTCAACAGCTTCCTGCGCCTGCTCTACGATGGCGGTATCAACGAGTACGAGGACCCGGACCAGCCGTTCCCCAAGGGCCACGTGCAGGTGATGACCATCCACCAGGCCAAGGGGCTGGAGTTCCCGGTAGTGGTCGTCGGCTCGCTTTCCAACCAGCTCTCGAGCCGCAAGCAGATAGACCGCGACCTTGCCCCCTTATACCATCGGCCGCCTTTCGAGTCGGAGAATCGGATCACGCTCTTCGACCGGATGCGGCTCCACTACGTCGCGTTTTCGCGGCCGCAGAAGGTCCTTGTGCTCACGGCGCACGAATTGCCCAAAGACCATTTCGTACCCATCTGGCAGGGGCTGCCGCAGTGGCCCTATGCACAGAAGGAACTGCTCGCGGCCCAGCGCTTCGATCTGCGCGAGCGCATGCCGGTCAAGAAGACTTATAGCTTCACCGGCGACCTCAAGATATACGAGACCTGCCCGCGTCAGTACCAGTTCTTCCGTGAGTACGACTTCACGCCCTCGCGCTCGGCGGTGATCTTCTTCGGCTTGTTGGTACACCAGACCATCGAGGAGATCCACCGCTTTGCGCTCGACGGAAAGCTCGACACGCTGGACGAGCCGCGCATCCGCCAGATATTCGACCGTACGTTCAGGTTCCTTACGCTCTCCGACGTGCGCCCCATCGGCGGCGCGGCGAAGGAAACTGCGTTTGCGCAGGTGTTGAACTACTTCCGCCAGAACCGCGACGAGATGCGTCGCGTGATCCTGACCGAGGTCGATGTGTCGCTGGAGAAGGAAGGCTACATCCTTGCCGGCAAGGTGGACCTGCTGCTCGGCGGCGACGGAAAACTGGAACTGCTGGACTTCAAGACATCCCCGCGCCCCAAGAACAGCCCGGAGCTGATCGCCGCCTACGAGCGCCAGCTCTGCACGTACGCGCACATTCTGGAACGCCGCCACGACCGGCAGGTGGACCGCTTGCTGCTCTACTGGACTTCAGAGCCGCGCAAGAAAGATGCTCTGATGGCTCTTCCGTATGAGCCGGCGCGCGTGGAGGAGGCCGGTCGACACTTCGACGAAACCGTCCGCCGCATTCACGCACGGGAGTTTGCGGTGACGACACCGCCCGAGCCAACGATCTGCAAGGAGTGCGACCTGCGGATGCTCTGCCACGCCGAGGGCGTGATCACCAGAGAGGCGCGCGGTTGATGACAAGCAATTACGCGGGCATTCGCACAGAAAACGTTGGCCGCTATGGGACCGATATTGGGCGCATCGGCCCGATGTTGCTCGCGAATCGCTACAGCGACCGTACGCACTTCATCTATGAGTTGCTTCAGAACGCTGAAGACGCGCTGGTCAAGCGCAGCGACTGGAATGGCAAGCGTTCCGTGAGTTTCCAGCTCGACCCGCGCATGCTTCGGGTCAGTCACTTCGGCAAGCCGTTCGACGAAGAGGATGTGCGCGGCATTTGCGGCATCGCGGAGAGCACGAAGAATCTCACTGCTATCGGGCGTTTTGGAATCGGCTTCAAATCGGTCTACGCGTTCACGGACCGCCCTGCGGTGCAATCCGGCGACGAGAGCTTTGCGATCGAGAACTTCGTATGGCCAGTAGCGGTTCCGGCGGCTATAGGATGCGCGGATGAGACACTCGTGCTTCTTCCTTTGCGTCGTGGGGAGGATGCAGCCGAGATTGAATCCGGTCTGAAGCAGCTCGGCTCGCGCGCACTGCTGTTTCTCCGCGCCATCGAGGAGATCGAGTGGTACGCCGAGGGTGGTTCCTCCGGTATTTACCTGCGCAGCCAACCGGATCGGCTCGGGGAATCAGTGCGCCAAATCAAGGTCGTAGGCCAAGCCGAGGGGTCTGCGGATGTAGAGGAGTCCTGGCTCATCTTCTCGAAACCGGTCTGTACACCGGAAGGTGAGGGCGCAGGCCACGTCGAGGTCGCGTTTTCTCTCGGGCGAGATGCCAAGTCGGATCGGGAAACGGTGCACCCTGTCTCCCGTTCACCTCTCGTCGTGTTCTTCCCCACGGCTCTGGAAACCCACCTCCGCTTCCTTGTTCAAGGGCCGTATCGCACGACCCCGAGCCGGGACAACGTGCCGCCGCAGGATGCCTGGAACCGGCATTGTGTAGCAGAGACGGCGGCCGTCGTGCGTAACGCGCTTGTCTGGCTGAGGGACAACGGTCGCCTCGACACGGCGGTCTTGCGGTGCCTGCCGCTCGATCGCGTGAAGTTCCCCGAAAGCGCGATGTTCACGCCAATCTTTGAGGCGGTGCGAAATGCGCTCGCCGAAGAAAACTTGCTTCCTCGTCACGGCGGGGGACATGTCTCCGCGAAGCAAGCCCGGCTCGCCCGCACCGAAGAACTGCGGGAACTATTTGGCGCGGCACAGCTCACGAATCTACTCGATGCTCAGTCAGAAATCGCATGGCTGAGTGGGGACATTTCGCCGGACCGCACGCCCGACCTGCGTGAGTACCTCATCGAGGAGTTGCGGATCGAGGAGATCCGGCCCGAGACCTTGATCCCGAAGCTGAGCACGGCGTTCCTCGAAGCTCAGTCCGATGATTGGGTGCGCCAATTGTACGAGTTCCTTGGGGGTCAGAAGGCGTTGTTCTGGCGCGCGCGGGAGCTGCCCCTCGTGAGGCTCGACGACGGCAGACATGTTCGGGCACACGCGGACGGTCAGCCCCAGGCATTCCTCCCTGGCGCAGTCACGACCGGGTTCCCAACATTGCGGGCGACGGTGTGCAACACGGAAGCTTCCAGCGCTTTTCTCATGGCGCTAGGGCTCACCGAGCCGGACCTCGTGGACGACGTGATCGTCAATATACTGCCGCGGTACTCCAGCGATGAGCCGACCGGGGAAGCGACGACCTACGCGGCCGACATCGAGCGGATGCTGCGCGCGTACCGGACCGACTCGGAGAGCCGCCGCGGCCGCCTGGTGGCCGCGCTTCGCGAGACACGCTTCGTGGCATCAAGAGAGCAGTATGAGGACGCTCCTCGAATGGCGAAGCCCGGCGAAGTCTACCTGGCGACGGAGCGGTTGTCGCATCTCTTCGCGGGAGTCGAAGGTGTCCTCCTTGTCGATGACGGCCATGCCAGCTTGAAGGGCGAGGACGTGCGAACGTTGCTCGTTGCCTGCGGGGGCCGTCGCCATTTGGAGCCGGTTTCCGTAGAAGCGAACCTCGATCAGGAGACACGTCTCGCGATTCGTATGGGAGCGGGCTTGGAACGCGCGACGTGGGAAAAACCGATCGAGGATGCGATGCTCCGCGGACTGCCTGAGCTTCTCATGCGGATTGAGGCGCTCGATCGGGGCATGAAACGCGTACGAGGGATGCTACTGTGGGACGCTCTCGCTGATTTGGAGAGCCGGCAAGGCTCAGGCGCGTTTCTTGGAACCTATTCTTGGAGCTATTCGCATGAGTCGAAAACGGCGCGATTCGATGCCGCTTTTCTTAGGCTGCTCAACGAAGCGTCTTGGATCGCGGACTCTGAAGGGGCGCTTCACCGACCGTCCGAAGTTCTGTTCGATTCGCTCGGCTGGAAGCCGAATCCCTTCCTGCTCTCAAAGATCCGCTTCAAGCCACCGATTCTCGACCAGCTCGCGCGCGAGGCCGGCATCGAGCCGGGCGTGCTCGACCTGCTCAAGAAACTGGGGGTCACCAGCGAAGCGGAGCTGCGCCAGCGGCTGGGTGTGCAAGAAGAAGGTCCGGCCGGCGACAAGGACGGTGACGATGGCGTCGATGATGCACTAAAGAAATTTGGAATTGCAGGCAAACCCACGCCGCCGGCCCCGGATCCGGCCGCTGGTGATCCGACGCCGTCGGGTGGAGAAGGTGGCAGCGCAGGGGGCGGGAGGCCTCCTGGCACTGGCGGCGGGAAGCGCACTCCGGGCAGCCCGGGTGGCAGGCCCTTCATCTCTTATGTCGGGTCCCATCCGGCCGACGAGGGTCCCGACCCAGATGGTCTCGATCAGGCCGCGCGAATGGCGCTCGAAGCCAAAGCCATAGAGCTGATCCGAGCCAAGGAACCCCGGTGGCAGCCGACGCCAACCCACAATCCGGGCTTCGACCTCTTCGAACCAGGGACGGATGGTCAGCCCAGCCGTTGGTGTGAAGTGAAGGCGATGACCGGGGGCCTGTACGACCGTCCCGTCGGCCTGTCGCGAACCCAGTTCGAGTGTGCGCACAAGCACGGGACTGCCTACTGGCTCTACGCCGTGGAACGCGCAGGCACTCACCGAGCCCGCATCGTCCGCATCCAGGACCCGGCCGGAAAGGCCCGCACCTTTACCTTCGATCAAGGCTGGATAAACGTGGCTAAAGTCGATCCCCAATCCGAAGAGCGAGAGGACTGAAACTCATGGCGAAAATCGATATTATCAGGACCGAGTTGGTCTGGCCGGGCAAGTACAACGAGGACGGCACGGTCAACGAGGTGCCGCGCGTCAGCCTGCCATTCCAGGTCATCGAGACCGTCAACGAGAGCCGCGCCGCGCGCGAGGCGAAGAAGGGCGGCGTGCAGGGGACGCTCTTCGACGTCTACGACGGCAAGGAGGGCGACACCTTCGAGGCGGGCTGGCGCAACAAGCTCATCTGGGGCGACAACCTGCTGGTAATGGGATCGCTATTGGAAAAGTTCGCGGGGAAGGTCGACCTCATCTACATCGACCCGCCATTTGCGACGGGGGCGGACTTTTCCTTTACGGCACCGATAGGGGACGCAAATAGCGAGGTATTCAAGGAACAGTCGGTAATTGAAGAAAAGGCATATAGAGACACCTGGGGCCGAGGCCTGGATTCATATGTTTCTATGATGCACCAGCGGCTCGAACTCGGCGTTCAGCTGTTAGCTTCAAACGGAGTGATATTTGTTCATTGTGACTGGCACGTCGGACACTATTTGAAGGCGCTTCTAGACACGATTCTCGGCCGCGAGAACTTCATAAACGAAGTTATCTGGCAGAAGATTAGATCTTCGAAAGGGCAGAGCCGCGGATTTGGGAACGTTCACGATTCGATTCTCGTATTCGGCAAGTCACCTGCGACAAATCTTCGCGCTCAATACGTGCCGCTGGATGAAGCGCGCGTCGAGCAGCATTACTCCAACCTCGAGCCCAGAACGGGCCGCAGATACATGCTCGACAACTTCGCCCAAGCAGGGCAAGGAGAGCCGCGGCGCTTCGGCAAAAAAGTTATGGCACCCCCCCCCGGCAAGCATTGGATTTGGAGCCAGGATCGCATCGACGAGGGAATGGCGTCAGGCCGGATTGTTATCACCTCGGGGGGAATGCCTCGTGTCAAGCGATATCTCGACGAGTCGCGTGGGAACCCGGTGGAGGATATTTGGGCGGACATCCCCCCACTCAACTCGCAGTCAAGCGAGCGCCTGGACTACGCGACGCAAAAGCCAGAGGCCCTTCTGAGGCGCGTGCTGGGTAGCGTCACCAAGGAGGGTGCTCTTGTGATGGATTTCTTTGCAGGCTCAGGGACGACTCTTGCCGTGGCTGAGCAACTTGGTCACCGCTGGATTGGCTGCGACCTCGGCCGCTGGGCCATCCATGTCACCCGCAAGCGGCTGCTCGGCATCGAGAATTGCAGGCCTTTCGAGGTGCTGAACCTCGGCAAATACGAGCGCCAGTATTGGCAGGACGTGACCTTCGGCGAGGAGAAGGCCAAGTCACTTCCCGAGCAGTCGCTATACGAATACCTCGCTTTCATCCTCAAGCTCTACGGCGCGCAGCCGGTGGCGGGCATGGCGCACCTGCACGGCAAGAAGGGCAAGGCGATGATCCACATCGGCGCGGTGGACGCGCCGGTCACGATAGCCGAAATCGACGCGGCGGTCGATGAGTCCGCCAAGCTTAAGCAGGCCGAACTGCACGTGCTCGGCTGGGAGTGGGAGATGGGGATCGCGGCCTCCAACGAGGGCAAGGGTGGGCTGATGCACGAAGCCGCGAAGAAGAAGGGCATGAAGCTCCTGCTCCTGCAGATCCCGCGCGAGGTGATGGAGCAGCAGGCCGCGGTCAAGGGCGACGTGCGTTTTTTTGAGCTGGCCTACCTCGAAGCCGAGATCAAGCAGCCGAAGAAGCTATCCGCTCAGGTGGTGCTGAAGGACTTCGTCATTCCCAACACCGAGCTGATCCTCGAGGACGTTCGCAGCAAGGTGAAGAAATGGTCGGACTACATCGACTACTGGGCGGTGGACTGGGACTTCCGCAACGATACCTTCATGCAAGGCTGGGTCGCCTATCGCACGCGCAAGGAGCGTAAGTTGCCGCTCACCTCGGACCCGCACGCCTACGAGAAGCCGGGCAAGTACCGCGTGCTCGTCAAGGTGATCGACATATTCGGCAACGACACGTCGCAGGCCTTCGACGTGGAGGTCAAGTAGCCATGCCGAAGTCCATCATTGCCTACGACAAGGATCTGCCGGAGATCCCGGGCCGCCGGCCGTGGGAAAAGCCGGCCTCGTACTTGGTCAAGGACGACGCGGCCCCGACCGGCTGGCGCGAGGACACGAGCGGCCGCCGACCGAGCCGGCTCCTGCTGGTGTCGAAGATCCGGGCCGCGGTGGACGCCTGGCGCGCAGGAGGGTACGAGGGCGCCTCCGAGGTCACGCGGCGGCTCTTCGAGTACTGGTTCGATGAGGACCACGAGGTCCCCGGTTTCGGCGTGCCGTTCCGATACCACTTCTGCCAGCGCGAGGCCATGGAGACGCTGGCGTGGCTAGTTGAGATCGCTGGCCTGCGCGACGCGCAGAAGCTGATCCAGGTGCACGCGAGCAAGTTCAAAAAGGACCTGTTCTCCGACAACATCGTCTTCCAGACTACGATGGACGGTCGCCGCCAGCTCCGGCGCTACGTACCGGAGCTCGACGCCGAGGGCGTGCAGGACCTTCCCCCGGAGAACCTGCGCCGCTTCGCCTTCAAGATGGCCACCGGTTCGGGCAAGACCTGGGTGATCGCTATGGCCATCGTCTGGGCCCGCTTTCACAAGCTCCGCGTGCCGGCCTCGGAACTATCGACTAACTTCTTGATCGTCGCGCCTAACGTCATCGTGTATCAGAGGCTGGAGCGCGATTTCGCCGCCAACCGTATCTTCTACGAACTGCCTCTCATCCCCCCCGAGTGGCGCGGCGTTTTCAGCCAGAAAGTGATTCTGCGCGGCGAGGCCGCTGACCCCGATCCGTCGGGCAACCTTGTACTGACCAACATCCAGCAGCTCTACGAGTCGCGTGACGAGGAGTGGACGCCCGCGAACGCCATCGAGGCGTTGCTCGGCAAGAAGCCCGTGAAGGAATTGGCCGCCTCCGGCCAGCGCTCGATGCTGGAGAAGGTAAAGTCTTTGAAGGATTTGGTGGTAGTGAACGACGAGGCGCACCACGTCCATGACGAGGACCTGGCGTGGAGTCAATCGCTGCTCGCGATTCACCGCGCGCTGCCACAGGGCCTCGCGCTCTGGCTCGACTTCTCGGCCACCCCGAAGGACCAGAGCGGGATGTACTACCCGTGGACTGTCTGCGACTACCCACTAGCCCAGGCGGTCGAGGATCGCATCGTCAAGGCGCCGCTCATCGTCACCAAGGAGGGAGACCCGAAGCAGCCGAAGGATGACCCGGACGGAGTTACGAAAGACAACATCGGCGAGAAGTACGGATACTGGCTGCGCGCGGCGGTGCAGCGCTGGAAGGACCACCAAAAGGTCTACAAGCAGCTCGGTACGCGGCCGGTGCTCTTCATCATGGCCGAGAAGAACGTTTACGCCGACGCGATCGGCGAGTACCTCTGGAAGACAAAGGAGTTCGGCTTCAAGGAAACGGAGGTGCTGGTCATTCACACCGATGCCGCCGGGGAGATCACCAAGAAGTATCTCGACGTTGCTCGCGAGGCTGCGCGCGACATCGATAAGGCCGAAAGCAAGGTGAGGGCGATCGTCAGCGTGATGATGCTGCGCGAGGGTTGGGACGTACGAAACGTGACCGTGGTGCTCGGCCTTCGCCCCTTTACAGCTAAGGCCGAGATTCTGCCCGAGCAAGTGATAGGCCGTGGACTGCGCTTGATGACACAGGTGGGCCCGGACCGCACCCAGACGCTGGAGGTACTCGGCACCCGCAATCTGCTGAACGTCTTGCGGACACAGCTTGAAGCGGAGGGAGTCGGTGTAGCCAGCACCAAGTCCGACCCGCCCCTGCCGATCAAGATCGCCCCACTACAGGAGCGTCTTCAGTACGACATCGCGATTCCGATCACGAAGCCGAGCTTGGAGCACGACATACGCAAGCTGTCCGACCTCGACGTCAGCAAACTGGACGCCATCTATGAGCAGGAGGAGCTGGCCGAGCCGTTCCGTGTGAAGCTCCGGCTTGAGTTCGCGACCACCGAGACGGAGGTTCACCAGGCCGACATCGCGGCGCGCGAGCTCCCACCGGCCCAGGAGCTGCTCGCAAGCATCACCAACAAGGTCATCGATCGCGCCAAGTTGCCCAACCGCTTCGCGGAGCTATATCCCGCCGTGCGGGACTATGTGGCCACGCGCTGCTTCGGCAAGCCGGTGAATGTGGAGGAGGAGGTGCTGCGCTCGCATCTCGCTCGCTTGGAAATGCAGGAGGGCGTGGCGAAGTACCTCGCTCGCAGGATCTCCGAGCTGACGATCGAACGCCGTGCGATCGAGTTCGACAAGGCGGACTTTAGGCTTTCGGAAACCAAGCCGTTCAGTTGGCGTCGCAACCTCCCGCCCTTGGACGCCACCAATACCGTGTTCAACTACGTAGCCACGTACAACGACTTCGAGCGCCGCTTCGCGGAATTTCTCGACAAGGCCAAGGACGTCCTCCGCTTCGCCTCACTCGGCACGACCGAGCAGGGCGACTCCGGCACCCAGTTCCGTGTCGACTACCTCAAGCCAAGTGGTGCGATCGGTTTCTACCATCCGGACTGGGTGTTGGTTCAAAAAACTCCCGTCGGCGAGGCGAACTGGATCATCGAGACAAAGGGCCGTGTTTGGGAAGGGACCGCCGCGAAGGACGAAGCCATTCAGATCTGGTGCACGCGGGTGACTTCCGCGACAAATCGTACATGGCGCTACATCCGCATCAACCAGCCGGAGTTCGAAGCACGCGCGGCTGTCAGCCTGGCGGGACTCATAAATGGCAAGTAGCACGCATGGCGGAAGGGCACCTAACAAATAAACACAATGTTCAGGTCTGAGAGATATTCACTCGATGAATCCTGTTGCCACAATGGATCAGGCAAGTTATGATCCTACCCGGGTGGCAAATAAATATTAACCTTTTACGTTAATGAAACTTGACATACGGTGCCAATGGAGATAATCTTTAAGTCTAGACAGATGCAGAAGGCCTGCAATAGCGAGCGCGAATCTGACAGGCTCTGGGGGCCGGAGAATGCCCGGAAGATCCGTTTGCGGATCACCGATTTGACGGCTGCGGATTCTCTTGCACAAGTCTTCTTGCTTCCGGCCGCCCGGTGCCATGAATTAAAAGGTGGCCGGGCTGGTCAGTTCGCCGTCGACGTTCGTCATCCGTTCCGCCTCGTATTCGAACCCGCGAACGATCCGGTGCCCGTCAGGGATGACGGGGGAATCGATCTGCCCAAGGTGACCAAGGTGAGGATTCTCGATGTGGAGGACTACCATGGGCGCTAAGAAGGAATATTCCTACTCGCCCGATTACGCCGTGCCCCCTGGAGACACACTTCAGGAAACGCTCGATGCCATCGGCATGAGCCAGGCCGAATTCGCGATGAGGACTGGCCGGCCACTGAAGAGCATCAACGAGATTATCAAGGGTAAGGCGGCGATAACTCCGGGGACGGCCTTGCAGTTCGAGCGTGTTCTCGGAGTCCCCGCAAGCTTCTGGAGCAACCGGGAACGCTTATTTCGGGAGGCTAAAGCCAGACAGGAAGAAGGGGAGCGCCTAAAGAAGTCAGTGAGTTGGCTCGCGAAGTGGCCCATCAGGCCAATGGCGAGATTAGAATGGATCCGGTCTCATACAGACAAAATCAAGCAAGTCGAGGAATTATTGAATTTCTTGGGAGTGGCGTCGCCAGAGGAGTGGGGGAAAATCGACATCGTTTCCCAGGCCACGTTCAGGAAATCAGCTGCATTTACGAGCGATCGCTATGCGCTAACTGCGTGGCTCCGGGCCGGCGAAGTCGCCGGCCAACGAATGAAATGTGATTCGTTCGATGAGGAGAAGTTGCGTGCTGCCTTGGCGAGGGCCCGCGCGTTGACTTTGGGGTCTCCAAGTGTTTTCCGGCCTGAACTGGCTCGCGTATGTGCCGAAGCGGGTGTTGCCATCGTTTTTATTCCAGAACTCCCGATGGCGCGCGTCAGCGGGGCGACCCGCTGGCTCTCCAAGGAGAAGGCTTTAATCCAGCTAAGCCTCCGCTACAAGACTAACGACCATCTTTGGTTTACGTTTTTTCACGAGGCAGGTCATATCCTGAAACATGGACGCCGGGATGTGTTCATCGAGTTCGACCGTAGTGATAACGATAAAGAGAAGGAAGCGGACCGGTTTGCGTCTAATTGGCTTATCCCGCCTCAGGAGTATCAACGTCTTGTCACGATGAGTCCACAGAACGCCGAAGGAATACGTGAATTCGCGGCACGCCTCGGAATTGCCCCTGGGATTGTCGTGGGACGACTGCAGCATGACCGCATTATCCCGTTCAATGCGTTTAATGAATTGAAAATTCGATTGGAGTGGTCGAAGAAGGCGGCTTGACCGCCTGTTGTCTTGCATTCAAGTATCTCCATCGGCGTGAGATTGGGGCGGCATGCGCATTACGCGGCTTCGCATTGAGAATTTTCGCTCCATCAAGCAAGTCGATATCGAGCTGGGTTACACAACTGTCTTCGTCGGTCCGAACGACTCCGGTAAAACCGCCATATTGGACGCTATACGCATAGCCTTGACGCGTCGTTGGGGTCAAAGAGGAACCGGTTTCACGGAATACGACGTCCACTTGGCCACGGAGCACGCTGACCCGAAGGCATCCCCGGGAGTCGCAATTGAAATACGTGCGGAAGAAGCTGTGCCTGGGGAGTGGCCACAAGACCTAACGGATGACCTAGAGTCGATCATCCAAACGGATCCGATAACTGGAAAGAACTCCGTCACACTTCGGGTCACATGTGCATGGAACGTCGCCGACAAATGTTTTCAACCGGCTTGGGCATTCCTGAACGCGGCACGAGAGCCTCTTGTAGGCGTGTCCGCCCGCAAAGTGAACCTGGAGCGTTTTTGGCAATATCTTCCTGTCTTTTACCTTGGTGCCCTGCGGGATGCCAGCGACGAGTTTTCCTCGAGGTCCCAGTTTTGGGGGCGTCTGTTGAAAGCAATGGAAGTGCCCCAAAACTTGGAGGGCCGTGTCCAAAGGGTACTCGACCTCCTCAACAAGAAATTGCTGGTTGCTGACCCGCGGCTGGGAAAAATCTCTGATACGCTGTCGGGGGCAACCCGAGTCGCGGCACGCGATCGTGAGGGCAGCGTCGACCTTCGCCTGGTTCCACTAAAATCGTGGGACCTCCTCTCCAAGGCGGAAATCATCATGCGTAATGAGCCGGATTGGCCATGGCTCCCACTACAGAAACATGGCCAGGGGGTGCAGAGTCTCTCGGTTATTTTTCTGTTCCGGGCGTTTATCGAAATATTGCTTGCCGATCTATACGAGGCGAACAGCATCCCTGTTCTCGCATTAGAGGAGCCGGAGACCCATTTGCATCCGCAAGCCGCGCGAACGCTTTGGACACACGTAGACGGGTTGCCCGGTCAGAAGATCATTACGACCCATTCACCGTACTTCGTGCAACACGTACCATTTAGAGATGTCCGCTTGGTGCGGCTCACTCCGAATGGAACGGAAGTGAAGTCGTTGCCAGCGAGTTTCTCGGCTAACGTGCCACATGTGAGCGAACTGGATTCGGTCGTTTCAGGGTCAGGTGGGTTTCTCGCATATGACCGGGCGGCGCAAACGCTAACAGCACGTGGAAAGATCGACAAGGCCGTATACCGCGATCTGCTCTCATGTTATGGCAGACACGCCGACCGGAAAAAGATACACGCGGCGCTACATCGGTTGCGCAACAGGTCCCTCCTTTATGTGACAGACGACGAATTAGCGTCGCTGGAAACTTTCGCTCGTCGGATTCGAGGCGAGATCTTCTTCTCAACTCGTTGGCTTATTGTAGAGGGTCAAGCCGAATACCTGATTGTCCACGCGTTGGCGCATAGTCTTGGATACGATCTTGATGAACATGGCGTCTCAGTGATCGACGCGCAGAACAACGGAAATCCCGCGATATTCGCAGTGTTGGCGAGAGCGCTCGCCATACCTTGGGTTGCGGTGTTTGATGGTGATAACGCTGGGCGGGGATACTTGCGGGCGATTCTGTCTCGCGATTTTGAGTCGGGGCTCATTGACAGGATTTGCGATACACTTCCTGCCGGGACATTGGAGGAACAACTCTTGGCCGACGGATTAGAGCCGGAATTGCGACAGATTCTTCAGGCATGTGGACATGGCGATGCGGCGCGGATCGATAGCGATACGTTGAAGAATCGATTGGAGAATAACAAGATTGCATATGCTGCTGAGCTTTCAAGGCGGATCGCCGGTGACAAAGCGTTAGCCCTACGAATGCCGGCTCAGTATCGAGACGGTATTGCGAAGTTGAACGGGCTCGTTTGATGATAGATTCCCTTCCGATGGCGCTTGGCAAATTGACTGAAATACAACGTCAAGCCGTCGAATGGGACCAAGGGCCTCTGATGGTATTGGCCGGCCCAGGTTCAGGAAAGACGCAAGTGCTGACGTGTCGCATAGCCCGTTTGCTGGACTCATCAAGATCAAGGAACTTCCATGTATTGGCGTTGACATTCACCAACAAAGCAGCAGATGAAATGAAATCCCGGGTGGCTGCGTTGGTCCCGGGTCTGGAGGAGCGGGCCAACATCGGGACCTTTCACAGCTTTTGCGCTCAGGTCCTACGGCTGCACGGCGTCCATTTAGGTATCAAACCAAATTTCACAATCTACTCGACGGACGAGGATCGGCGTGCCCTTCTGCAGGATGCTATTCGTCGAGCCCTACGCGAGGGCAAGCAATCTAGCGCTGAGGATGTAAAGTACCTCGGTATGATCGATCGCTTGAAAGGCCGGTTGATCGAGCCGGCGGCGTCTCAAGATGTTATCGCGCGTTTCGATGATCGTGACCGAATTTCGTCTACGTATCGACTCTACGAGAATGAATTGCGGGGGCTCAACGCGCTCGATTTCAATTCACTTATCTTTGAGGTGCACCGCCTTGTCACGACGTTCCCAGCGATCGCCGAAAGGTATCGAAGATCAAACCCCTTTTGGCTAATTGACGAATTTCAGGACACAAACAACGCACAATATAAACTCATCCAAGCGCTTGCCGGTAAGGAGTTTCGTAATCTCTTCGTCGTTGCCGATGATGACCAAATAATTTACGAATGGAACGGAGCCAGCTTTAGGCAGATACAATCTTTTCTATCAGACTTTGCAGCAGATCTCATACAACTACCCACGAATTATCGTTGTCCTCCCGCAATTGTGGACGTGGCGAATCGTCTCGTGGCATACAACGCGCAACGCACCAGTGACAAAAAGCCGTTGGTGGCCGGCAAGACGACGCCAAAATTCACAAGACCAGAACAGCTTCAAGTTCGGGTATTCCCAACTGAGGAAGAGGAGGCTCTGGGCGTTGCACGAGAAATTGGGGACCGTGGCAAGGCTTATTGGGGGCAAACAGCGATCTTGGCGCGCAATCGATTTCTCTTGGACCGAGTGCTAGATGCTTTGCATAAGTTGAAGATTCCGTCCGCCATTGCGCAGCGCCGAGATGATTTCTTGTCCCCTCAGGTTCGGTGGCTTGCGGCTTGCCTAAAGCAGGTGGCTCGGCCACTGGATCGTCGTAACCTTGGAGTGTTGGTGGAGGCGTTTAATCGGATAACGGGACTATCGGTTGCAGCCGATCTAGTTAGTATTGACGCGGAAACCACACAACGAGGCTATTTGGTTACGTGGCTGGAGGCGGTACGAGGAGAACACATGTCTGCCGCACAGGCTCAGCTTCTGGATTCGATTGTGCCGCTGGTGAGCGAGCCATCCGCATTCAAGACTGTTGTTGACGCAATTCTCGAGATTTTCAGCATACAAACCTCTGATCCTAATGCGCAGGCAGATCTTGCGGAGGACTTGGCCGCTTGGCGAGAGCTCTCCAGAGATATCGCTCGCCAAGTCGGTAGAGATGTGCCCCTCGACCAGTTCTTGCAGGAGCTCCAGCTGCGTTCAAAGGAGTCCTCTCCGAAGCCCGACATGGTCAGGCTGTTGACAATTCACGGGGCTAAGGGGAAGGAATTTGAAATTGTCTACCTGATTGGGCTTGCGGAAGACGTAATTCCTTCATACCAAAGTCGACAGAAGGGGGGCCAAAGCAGGGAAATGGAGGAAGAGAGGCGTAATTGTTTCGTAGCGATCACCCGTGCGAAGGAGTGCCTGGTCCTGACTCGTGCAGAGCGTTATCGTGGTTGGCCGAAGGAGCCTTCTCGTTTCCTTGTAGAGATGGGTTTAGAAACTTAATCTTTCTTACCCGAACGCGGCGTCACATTGTTGGGCCGGGTTCTTGCCCACTTAACGGCTTTCAGGGCCATCCACCGGTTGACGTTAAGCCGCTCGCATATACTGGCGTAACTCATCCCTAAACTCCTGAGATGTATAATCTTTTCCGCGATTATTATATAAATTGGGACCGCGTCCTTGTCCGTAATGTCGAGTTCGATTGGGATCTCGGCAGCGGTTCGAATTCTTTCAGATGGGGCGCGCCACTTCAAATCAGACCGCCGTTATCCCTCGAACAGGACCTTCTCCAGCGAATCGGTGATCCAGTCGGCGGCGGCGAGTTTCTCGGGGCCGTGG
>Ga0172368_10003196_pt1 | contig 20130 bp, 21 predicted proteins | sample Lak11m_FD_114540 | JGI IMG/M metagenome (GOLD analysis project Ga0172368, IMG submission 114540) | Freshwater microbial communities from Kabuno Bay, South-Kivu, Congo - kab_022012_11m | ecosystem: Environmental > Aquatic > Freshwater > Lake | place: Democratic Republic of the Congo: South-Kivu...
GAAACGGGCAGTCTGGTTTCTTGAGGCATTTCTTTATGCGCTGTTGTCCGTTCCATTGGCAGTTCTTCCTCTCAAGTTCGGAGAACTCTTCGGAATCCTGCTCTTCTATATCTGGGGGAGCAGGAGAAAAATTGCTATCGGCAATATAGAAAAATCTTCTCTCGGCTCCCGGCTTTCCGCGTTTGACACCGCAAAAAAAAGTTTCCAGAATCTCGGCAGGTCAATTGCGGAAATAATAAAAATATATTACGGCCTCGGCAGCGGAATTATAGACTCTGTTAAGTTTGAGGGTTTAGAAAATTTTGAAAAGGCAAAGGCAAAAGGGAAGGGAATTTTAATTATAACGGGCCACTGCGGGAACTGGGAGCTTATGGCAATCGCGTCGTCTGTAAAGGTCATGGGCGTTTCCGGGGTTGCGAGGCAGATAAACAATCCGTATATAAACCGATTCGTAGAAAAAACAAGACAAAAATATGGCAACAGCATCATATATAAAAAAGGAGCGTTGAGGGGCATTATTGAGAAACTGAGAGAAGGCGGATGCGTGGGAATCCTCATGGATCAGGCCGTTCTTTCGGACGAGGGATATGTAATAGATTTTCTTGGAAGAGGGGCGTGGACTATGAAAACACCTGCGCTTATAGCAAGAAAAACAGGCGCAGCGGTCTTGCCGGCCTTTATCCATAGAACAAAGAGCGGCCATAAGATAAAAATATATCCGGCAGTAAAGTTAACGGATATAACGGATAAGGAAACAGCAGTTCTTGAAGATACCAAAAAGTTCTCGGGTTTTATAGAGGAATATATAAAAGAACATCCGTCGGAATGGCTCTGGATACATAGAAGGTGGAAGAGGGTTAATCGCTAACCGGTTCTCTTCTCTACGAGTTGCAAACCGGCTTCGTAGGCCTCTTTAAGCGCAGAGGGATGCTTAAGTATAGCGCCTTTTGCATCAATTCCTAAAAAGCTTAATGTTTTATGTTCAGGCACGCTAATAGTTCTGAAAAAGGCCCTTGCAGTTGCCTCGGAACACTCAACGCCGGCTTTTTTTCCCATACCGCCTACAAGCAATAAGAGTCCCTTCCTTCCGTGCCTGCCTTGCGGGATCGGTTTTTTTAACAGATACTTTTCGCACCAGAAGGCCTGACACCTGTCAATCATTATCTTTGCCTGTGCGCTGAGCCCGAAGAAAAAGATCGGCGCTGCAAGAATAATCCTGTCCGCAGTTTTTATTGCGTTATAAATCTGAGGCATGTCGTCTTCAATAATGCACTCGCCTGTTTTATCGCATCCGCCGCAGTCCTGACACGGAGAAATCTTCATAAGATTGAGGTTAAAGACCTGCACGCCGCAGTCTGAACCCTTCCGTCCGGTCCGGCTGCAGGAGGCGGCGATTCCTCTTATTGTTTCATTCAGCAGGATTTCCGTATTGCCGTTTTTTCTCGGGCTTCCCAGAAATGCAATGACCTTCATGGTTTTACCGCTTATTCCTCGGTAACGGTAATGGCCTGAACAGGGCAGATATCGGCAGCCTCCTGACAATTGCAGGTATTGCATTTATCAAGCCCTATAACCCAGGCCTTGTCGTCCTTTAATTGAAAGACTTCAGGGCAGACCTCCGTGCACGCTCCGCAGCCCACACATGTATCCCAGTCAACAGCAGGTTTCATCATAAAAAGCGCCTCCTTTTTTAGAAGTTAGAAGTTGGAAGTGAGAAGTTAAAAGTTCTAAGGAATTTAACTCATAATTCTCAACTTTTAATTTTTAACTTTTAACTCTTAGTATTACTTAATTATAGACAAGATTTGCCGGCAGCTCAAATATGGAAGAGCTCATCCGTTAAATCCATTCCACCCTGTCTCTTCCGCGGTTCTTCGCCTTATACAACCCGTCGTCCGCTTTCTTTATAATATCATCAATAGAATTGTCTTCGCCTGTCATCTGTGCAATGCCCAAGCTGACGGTGCTATGGATATGAAGCGGCATATCCGTTGATAAAAACATATTTGCCTTTACATTTTCCCTTATTCTCTCGGCAAGGTTCCTTGTATTGTCAAAATCGGTGTCGGGCAATACGATTAGAAACTCTTCTCCGCCGTAACGCCCCAATATATCGTAAATACGGATTGAATTCTTTATGCGGACCGAGATTTCTCTTAATACCTCATCTCCGACAAGGTGTCCGAACTCATCGTTTATGGCCTTGAACTTGTCTATGTCAATCATTATGCATCCCAGATTCTTTTTAAGCCTTTTAGCCCTTTCAAATTCCTCGTTAAACCGGGACATTATGTGCCTCCTGTTAAATATTCCCGTAAGTCCGTCTGTAATTGCAAGATGTTCAAAACGCTGTTGTATCTCCGAAGTCTTTTTTACCAGCCGTACGGTGAAAAAGAGAATAAGGGCTAAAAGAAAGGATGTAGACAGAAGTCCTAAAATAACGGTATAGATTGTGTTGCTTTTCAGTTTATCGCGAACATTTTCAATATCAAAGGTTACGCTGATACCGCCTCTTACTTCGCCTATGCTGTAGCCGTAACCCGAATGACACTGAAAGCATTCTTTTTCCATATAAAGAGGCGCCATATACCTGAAATATGTCTTGTTGTCAATTTTTTCCGTCTGAAAAAATTCTTTTTCCCCGCTGTTGAACAGCGTTAAGGCCTTTGTTTCAAACTCATCAGGTTTATTTGCGGGGTTAAGAAGATGCAGGCTCGTTATATGAAATTTAAACAGCCCTTCTTTTTCGGAATATTCGGAAATCTCGCGGGTCATCTGGGCCGGATTTCTTCTGACATATGTTTTTCCGTCAACAGTCTTGATCTCGGCTTTTTCAAGGTAGGGGTTAGGTTTTACTCCGGCCTTTTTCTCAACATACACGCCGTCATAATCGGCGTTCCACTTCCTGGTTAAGATTATGCTGTTGAATAGGGCCCTTGCCTGTATAAGATTTTCTTCGTCTATAAGCCGTCCGGTTCTTACAACGGCGATAAAAAAAATTCCAAGCAGTGCTACGATAACTGCAAGGGTGATAGAGATTGTAAATTTTCTATAGATATTAGCTTCTCTGCTTAAAGGCATCTTATATGATATTTTACCTGATGTTAAGCGAAAATGTGCAGCCCGTTCAGATGAAAAACTGGGAGATATATCTCACTGAAAGCGAAATGATGATAATGCTTAATATTATTTTTATAAGTTTTTGCGGCACGAATTTCTGCAGCCTCGCGCCAAGATACATTCCGGCAAAACCGCCTATGCCGAAAAGAATACCGAGCGGCCAGTCAGGCATTGATGAAGCCCCGCCTGACGAAGAAATAAAACTGAAAAATACTGCGCCTGCAACAGAGGTAATAAATGTTCCCATCAGCGCCGCCCCGGCAATTGTGTAAACCGGCAGGTGGAAAACAGCAATACAAAACGGCGCTATAATAGCGCCTCCCCCTATGCCGTAAGCGCCGCCTATGACTCCCACAACAAGGGCGAGCAGAAATATGCTGACAGTATTAAACGAAAAACATTCTCCCCAGAATTCATATTCTATTTTTTTAAGCGAAACAGAGATTATCTTTACAACAGCATGTGAGGGTATGCATGCGGCTATCTTTGATAAATGCTCATTATTTGTCTTGAATTTTTCGTCTAAGGCTTTTGCTGAGGCGGATTTTGGACTCGTTTTGCCCATAAGCCCTTTTGCCAGGCGGATTCCAATATAAAGCAGCACACATCCTACAAAGAGCTTGAACGCCCTTGGATCAGGAAGATAAAACACTCTCAGATAATAACCGAGAAAAACACCCGGCAATGTGCCGGCAATAATTACCCACGTTAAAGGCCAAGCCATTCTGCCTTCTTTTATATAGCGGTAAACACCGCTTGGGATTGCTACAACATTGAAAACATGGTTTGTTCCGCTTACAGAAGGGGCAGTATATCCAAGAACACTCATTTGAAAGGGGAGGAGAAGGAAAGCGCCTGAGACGCCGCCCATTGAAGTAAAAAAAGAGATAATCATCGCAACAAGCGGCGGCAGCAGGATATTAGTCTTCACTCCTGAAACCGGAAACAGCATATTCAAAAAATCCATAAAAATATTATATGCAAACGACTTTACAAATGGAAGCAGTTCAAACTATCATTTATTTATGAAAAAAATCAGAATCGCTCTTGCCCAGATCAACCCTGCCGTAGGCGACATTGAGGGCAATGTCCGCAAGATTTGCAGTTATGTCCGGAAGGCAAGAGAAAAACGAGCTGCCATAATTGTATTTCCGGAACTTGCAATAACAGGCTATCCTCCCGAAGACCTCCTCCTGAAGCCGCACTTCATAGACGATAATATGGAGGGGCTAAACAAAGTCGTAGAAAAGACAAAAGGTATAACTGCTGTCGTGGGTTTTGTTGACAGGGGAAACGGTATCCTCTATAATGCCGCCGCAATAATCAGGAACTGCAAGATAATAGACGTATATCACAAGGTGTTCCTGCCGAACTACGGCGTCTTTGATGAATACAGGTATTTCAGGGCAGGAGGAAAACCGCCGGTTTACAAGCTCGCAGGCATTACTGTCGGAGTAAACATATGCGAAGACATATGGTATCCCGAAGGGCCCGCAAAATATCAGGCCCTTGCCGGAGCCAAGCTCATATTAAATATCAACGCCTCTCCGTATCATATGGAAAAGGCCCATCTGAGAGAAAAGATGGTCGCTGAAAGGGCGCTTGACAACAAGGTGATAATTGTTTATCTCAATACAGTCGGAGGACAGGATGAGCTTGTTTTTGACGGCGGAAGTTTTATTGCAGACAAATCCGGAGAGATTATTCTCAGGGCAAAACAGTTCGTAGAAGAAATGGTAATTTCCGACCTCGTTATCGGTGGAGCAAACCGGCCGGACGAAAAACATCTCACGGCATGGGCATCATCAGTTGAAGAGGAAGTCTACAAGGCCCTTGTCTTAGGCGCCAAAGACTATGTGGTAAAGAATGATTTCAAGCAGGTTGTCATAGGCCTGAGCGGCGGGATTGACTCTTCGCTTGTGGCTGCAATTGCAGTTGATGCCGTAGGCCAGGAAAATGTTACCGGCATTTTCATGCCGTCTCCTTACACATCAAAAGAGAGCAGGGATGATGCTTATTCCCTTGCTGAAAACCTCGGCATCAAAATAATTGAAGCGCCTATCAGCAATATATTTCAGGTCTATAGCGGGAATCTCAGACCCCATTTTACGGGGCTTCCAGAGGACCAAACAGAAGAGAACCTTCAGGCAAGAATAAGAGGCAATATACTCATGTCATTTTCCAATAAGTTCGGCTGGCTTGTTCTGACAACCGGCAATAAGTCAGAAATGAGCGTAGGATACGCTACACTTTACGGAGATATGGCAGGCGGGTTTGCCGTTATAAAAGACGTGCCCAAGACCCTTGTATATAAACTCTGCAAATGGAAAAATTCCGGAGAGGGCAGGGCGGTTATACCCGAAAACGTGCTCTGGAAAGAGCCCTCCGCAGAACTGAGGCCTAATCAAAAGGATACCGACGCTCTTCCTCCGTATCCTGTTCTTGACCCAATACTGACAGCGTATATTGAAGAAGATAAGAGCTTTGAAGAAATATTGTCTTTAGGGTGCAAGGCTGGATGCTCCAAGGAAGTTGTGCAGAAAATTATACGGCTGGTAGACAGGAGTGAATACAAAAGAAGACAGTCGCCTCCGGGCATAAAGATAACGCCGAGGGCCTTTGGAAAAGATAGGAGATTCCCGATAACGAATAAGTACAAGAGTTATTAATATAATCAAGAGTTATTAATATAATACAGTAATAATAATACAGGAGGACAAACAATGAAGCTAAAACCGATTGCGCTTGGCGCTGTTTGGGGCGGTGCGTTATTTATAACAAACTTGTAAAATGAGGCGAGAATGGCAAGGGTTTATTTTGCATCAGCAAGAATAAGCAGATGGAAATACGCAGACAGCATGCCAGGCAAACTTGAACGCCTCCTTAAAGAAATTAATCTTGCCGCTTATTTTGAGAAAAATGAATGGGTAGCAGTAAAAACTCATTGTTTATGCGAATTGTTGATTTAACATAATATATGTTATCAGACATATAGTATAAACAAAGATTGTTAATAAGTTGTTATTAAGGCTATATTCCATGTGCCTGTGTCCAGTATGCGTGCGGGTTTCTACGGATTTGAATAAGTTTTAGGCAGGCTGAAATATCATATAATTCAATTAGTTACGCTATGTTATATGTTATCGGAATGCCTGTAAGCTTGCCATCTTCAATGCCGTGAATCCTTACAGGGATAAGGGTTCCACTGAGGTAATCGCCGGCAGGTATTATAACTTTTAGGTAATTATCTGATGTCCCTGAGCATGTGCTGTCCATATTAACATCTTCAATCAATACATCAAGGGTTTTTCCTATCTGTTCCTGCATATACAGAGCTTTTTTCTTGTTGCTAAGCGATGTTAATTGCTGCACACGCTCCTTTTTTATCGGCGGCTGCACATTATCAGGCATTTGCGAGGCATCAGTTCCGGGCCTTGATGAAAAAGGAAAGACATGAATATATGAGATAGGAAGCTGCTCAAGCAATGAATATGTGCCTTGAAATTCTACATCACCTTCATATGGGAAGCCTGCGATAACATCTGTGCCTATTGATATTTCAGGTATTTTCTTTGAAATATGCTTTATTTTAAAGGAAAATTGGCTTGAGTTGTACGTCCTGTTCATCAGCTTTAATATCCTGTCGCTGCCGCTCTGAAGCGGTATGTGAAGATGCTTGCATATTCTTCTATCACTGAGGAGATCAAAAAGTTCATCATCAATTTCTCTGACCTCTAACGAGCTAAGCCTAATCCTATTAATTTCTATTTGTTTTAAAATTGTTACAATAAGTTCTGAAAGTTTTACTTTAGGTTTTAGGTCAAGCCCGTAGGCGCCAAGATGAATGCCTGTAAGGACAATTTCATTATATCCTGATAATACTGCTTCATAGGCCTGCCTTATAACATTATCCGGATTTATGCTTTTTGAAGCCCCTCTTGCTTTCGGGATTGCGCAATAACTACATGAATAATTGCATCCATCCTGTATCTTAAGAAAAAACCTGCTTTTTGCAGATGGAAAACATGAAGAAATATCTATGGCCTTGCCTGATAACTTATTGACAATGCCTAATTTATCTGCATTGCTTACTATCTCTTCTACTCTGTTCATTGATTGCACAGGCTCCTTGTTAAGCTCGGAATAACAGCCTGTGACAAACACCCTTGCCCCTGCCCTACCCGCCCTTCTTATCATCTGTCTTGAATGGTAATCGCTTTTTGCGGTTACGGTGCATGTATTTACAATACAGACATCAGGTTTTTCGGATAATTCAACAATTTGATGCCCATTGTTCTTAAGCGCTCCTTCAATTAAAGAGCTTTCAGCCTGATTCACCTTACAGCCGAGCGTTAATATAGAAATCTTCATTTTCTTAGGTGGGAACCTATTGCCCTTGCCCGCAGAGAAGGGGATGAGTGATAGCTCTCAGTTCTCCTTCAAGGGAGTGCCTCATGGCAGTTTTAATCTCAACATTTACTAATCTGCCGATAAGCGTGCCGTTCCCTTCAAAATTAACTATCTTGTTTGTTCTTGTCCTGCCGGTTATCTTGCCTTTATCTGTTTTACTCGGCCCCTCTACAAGAACCGCTTGAACTGTCCCTTCTAATCCTTTATTTTTTCTTGAAGTGATACTGTCTTGAATTTGAAGTATCTCGTTAAATCTCTGTGATTTTATTTCTTCAGGAACTTTGCCATCCATCTCTGCTGCTTTCGTGCCTTGCCGTGGTGAAAACTTAAAGGCAAATATGCCGTCAAATTCAATCTGTCCAAGAGCCGTAATTGTCATGGAATGGTCTTTGTCTGTTTCAGAAGGAAAACCTGCAATAATATCTGTTGTTATTGCAATTCCCGGGATTAATTCCTTAAGTTTTTCGGCCTTTTCAAGATAGTCCTCAAGAGCATACCCTCTGTTCATTAATTTAAGTATTCTGCTGGAGCCCGACTGAAGCGGCAGGTGTATATGCTCGCAGACCTTCGGCAGTTCTTTAATGCATGAAATAAGTCCATCTGAAAGGTCTCTCGGGTGCGATGTGACAAACCTTATCCTCTCAAGGCCTTCTATTGCGCTGATTTTTCTCAGCAATCCCGGAAAGTCAACATCGCGGTTATAAGAATTAACGTTCTGTCCGAGCAGGGTAATTTCTTTAAATCCCTTTTCAGCCAGCCCGCATACCTCTTCGTATATATTTTGGCTGGGTCTGCTTCTTTCCCTGCCCCGCGTATAAGGAACTACGCAGTAGCTGCAAAAGTTGTTGCAGCCATACATTATTGAAACCCATGCCTTAACATTTTCTCTTCTCTCTGCCGGAAGATTAATGTTTTGGAGCTCAGGGTTATCTTCAGTGCAGACCATGGAATCTGTCTTTAATATGCCGCTTAGTTTGTAGATATTCTGAGGGCCGAACACATAATCCACATGAGGGTTCTTTTTAAGAATATCCCTGCCCTTTTGCTGCGCGATGCAGCCTGCAACAGCCACCTTAAGCAGCGGCTTTTTGTTTTTTAGCGCCTCTATCTTGCCCAGTTCGCTTCTGAATTTTTGCTCTGCCTTTTGTCTTATGCTGCAGGTATTAAAGATTATCAGGTCTGCGTCCTCTGCATTTGCAGCCTCGGCATAGCCTTCAGCCTTTAGAATTCCTGCCATTTTCTCGGAATCGTGGACATTCATCTGGCAGCCGAACGTGTGGATATGGACTTTTTTCTGCATTTTAAAATTTAACATGCGTGATATGTTTACGGCAATAGAATGACTAAGATAGGCATCAAGCGGCTTTTTTCACGTATATCTCTTTTGCGATGTCCGGGTCTATTGCAATTGCCGTCTCTTCAACCTGAATGACAAAGGAAGGCTTTTTCTGAAGCAGTTTTATCACGCTTCCGGCAGTTATGCCCATAGAACTGAGCCTGTTTAGCCTTGATGTTTCGGTTGAGACTATAAAGACTATCCTTCCCTTAAGCCCGACCTCAAAGTCCGTCAGCCGGGCAACAAGCGGTTCTACTTCTATCTTATATTTTTTGCAGCATTCACCTCTCGGTATCGGTTTTCCATGAGGGCATTTCGGAGGATGTCCGAGAAAAGTACAGACGCTTTCCGTCAGCTCTTCGCTGAGAATGTGTTCCAGCTTGCACGCATCAGCATCAACAGCAGTCTCTACAAGCTCAAAGACATCGGTAAAGAGCCGCTCTGCAAGGCGATGCCTGCGAATAAGTCCTTTTGCAAGCATATGGCCCTTTTCCGTAAAAACAACCTGGTCCTCCTTAAAAAGAATAAGGCCGTTCTTTAGCATCTCATTAACCAGCTCGTCAAAATTAACATCGTCAGAGCTTAATTTAAACCTGTTGATTTCTGTGCGTCCTTCTTCCTCAAGAAGCCACACAAGCTCTAATGCCTCATCTATTCTTTCTTGTTCCATAAAATCCTCAGTATCAAAGTATCAAAGTATCAAAGTATCAAAATTATAAGGCTCTGATACTCTGACCCTTTGACGCTAATTCTTGAACGGCAGTTCCAAATCCATAACCTTGTCAAAACTTTTTCTGTGAATAGGACACGGCCCGTAACTTAGTATTTTCTCAATATGTTCCTTTGTGCAGTATCCCTTATGTTTTTCAAAACCGTATTCAGGGTAGATCTCGTGGTATTGCTGCATTAGCCTGTCCCTGGTAACTTTTGCGACTATTGAGGCCGCTGCTATGGAAGCGCTGACCGATTCTCCCTTTACCGGACAAATTTGTTTAATCTTCACAGCGGGTAGTTTTACGGCATCTATAAGCAAAAGATCCGGCTCTGCTGAAAGAGCTTTAATTGCCTTTTCCATTGCGCATCTTGTGGCCCTTAGGATATTAAGCCTGTCTATTTCTGCAGCATCTACTACACCGATGCCGACATCAAGGCAGCAGCCCAATATATCGTAAAAAAGACTTTCTCTTTCATGCTCGGGCACTTTCTTTGAATCCCGCAAACCTTTTATTGTTTTGGCGGCAGGCATAACAACAGCAGAAGCTACAACCGGTCCTGCCAACGGCCCTCTTCCGGCCTCATCTATTCCGGCAATCCTGCAAAACCCCTTTTGTCTAAGGGATTCATCATACCGGAAGATATCCATTAGGCCTCTTGTCTTGCAAGTTCTCTTTCTTTCTCTTTTATACGGACGCCCTTGCCTTTTTTGCCTCTAAGATAATAAAGCTTGGCTTTTCTTACCGAGCCTTTTTTGATCACTTCAATCTTGTCTATGCTTGGAGAATGCAGCGGGAAGATCCTTTCAACGCCGATACCGAAAGATATCTTTCTGACCATAAAGGATTCTCCTGCGCCTCCGCCGCGCCTTGAGATAACAACCCCCTCAAAAGGCTGCAGCCTTTCCTTGTCTCCTTCAACAACTTTTACGGATACCTTAACAGTATCGCCTACATTGAATACGGGGACCTCTTTCAGATATCCCCTTTCAATTGCCTTAATCATGTTCATGGTTTTTCTTTTCCTCCCTTATTTCCGAAACCAATTTATAATCCTCGTCTTTCAATTCCGATGCGCATCTGGACATGATATCAGGCCTTCTCAACATTGTCAGCCTCAAGGCCTCTTTTCTTCTCCACTGAGATATTGCCTTGTGATTTCCCGACATCAAAATATCAGGCACTCTAAGTCCCCTGAATTCAGGAGGTCTCGTGTAATGCGGATATTCAAGCATACCGCAGACAAATGATTCTTCTTCAGCAGAGCGTTCATCTCCAAGCACACCGGGGACGAGCCTTGCAATGCCGTCTATTATAACCAAAGCGGGCAGTTCTCCGCCAGTCAATATGTAATCCCCGATAGAAATCTCCTCATCAACAAGACTTTTTACCCTTTCATCTATAGCCTCATACCTGCCGCATATGAGAATTATATCCTTATTCTGCCTTGCCATAGAATGTGCCGTATCCTGATTGAAGGTCCGGCCTTGCGGAGTCAGCATAACAACACGCCTCGGAGCTCCATCTGATTTAATATGCTCAACAGCGCTGAAAAACGGCTCCGGCTTCATTACCATGCCGGGTCCTCCGCCATAGGGATAATCATCCACTGTTTTATGCTTATCTGTCGTAAAATCCCTCAGATTATGCACTTTTACCTCAATAAGATTTCTGTCTAAGGCTCTTTTAAGAATGCTCTCATTGAGGTAGGCCTTAAATATTTCAGGGAAGATTGTGATTACATCAAATCTCATCGCATGAATCTCTGAACGAAATTTATTTCTTTTTCTCTCTTTCCATGTCGGCCTTCTTTTGGATCATTTCCCCGGCCTTTTTATCATTACCTGATTTACGGTATGCATCCGCTAGAGAATCCAGCGCTTGCACGATTCCTTCCATATCTCCTGCATTGCTGCTTACGTCATAAGCCCTCATATAAAACATTACGGCATCCTGAAAATGCGCCTGCTTCATGGAAAGATTTCCCAATCCTCTGAGGGTTAAAGCGATTTTTTTGCTGTCTCCAAGCTCCTTATCCAGATCAAGCGCTTTTATGTAATACGCCTTTGCTTCCGGATAAACGCCCTTCCGGGCCTTTATCTCCGCTATCAGCCTAAGGGAATTAGCCTCTTCAGCCTTCTGTTTGTTTTCAACATTGAGTTTAAGCGCGGTATTCGCCGCTAGCAGGGCTTCTTCGTATTTTCCTTCTGCAAAGGCAATCCTTCCAATCAGGTTCCACCTGCTGCCTTCAAGCAGACCTTTATTAAAAGATAAGGCCCTATTAACCCATTCCCCTGCCTTTACAGTGTTCTTTTGCTTTAAATAAAGCCTTGCCTTCTCATATGCCGCATCGGATTTAACGCTGCTGCTTATATCGGGCATAGAGACGGCCAACTCAATAAATTCGTGGGCCTTTTCAGGATTGCCTTTTTTCTGATAAACAACAGCAATATTTATCAGGTTTACGGCTATCCCCTCTGTATTTTCAATCGAACGGTTTATCTTCAGGGCTTCCAGGTAATAAGCCAGGGCCTTTTCATAATCTCCTTTTTCCAGAGCCTTTGTGCCTGACTGATTGTATTCTATGGCCTTTGTATGTGTTGTTGAGAGGGTTGGAGCTGAAGGCCCTCCGCAGCCGGTAAGAGTGAACAGTAAAACAAAAGTTAACAATGAAGAGAAACGATGCGCGATGCATGATGCATGATGACCCCCTTTTTCGCCTCGGCGAATCCGTCCGAGGGCGGATACTTTCCCCCTTGCTAAGGGGGGATTGAGGGGGGTGGTATCCTGTATCGTGTATCGTGGATCCTGCCTATTCATAGCTGTCTCCGTGAATAAGCTTGTCCTTGGGCTTTTCAATAAAAAGGCGTATAGGCCATACCTGTTTTAATGATTTCACAACCTCATTTGTATCATCCAGCGTATCTTCACCCTGGCTTAAAAGCGGAGGAATTTTTGGAGCAGCCTTCTCTACCGCATCCTTCAAGTTTGCGGTTGTTTTTTCAGCGTTGTCCATCGTCTTGTTCAGTTTTTCAATAACCGGATTTATTTTGTCGTTCCAGGACGAAACGGTTTTGTCTGCATTGATTACAAGGGAGTCAATATTCTTAATGGTTTTGGAAGCCTCGGACGAGATCCCTGAAATGTTCTTGTCGGCATTCTTTAAAAGCTTATCGGCATTCTCTCTTGTTGCATTTAAGCCGGAAGACAATGTCTTGAGATTTGCAACTGTCTGCTTGAGGTCGCCCTTGGGATCGTTTATATAACTTATAATATCACGTATCTCGTTCAGCACAGGTTTTACTTCTTCGGCTATATCTTCAAGTCCTCTTGTTTTTTCAAGCTGTATAACTCCGCCGTCTTCTATAACAGGCTTGTTCATGCTGCCTACGCTTATATCTATGACGCTCTCGCCTATAAAGCCTTCTTTCGTGAGCATTGCCTTTGAATCCTGTCTTATCCATTTGCTGTATTTCTTGTTGATTAAGAGAGCGACCTTCACCTTTGCGTGCTCATCAAGCGACAGCGAGTCTAGCTTGCCGATCTTAAAGCCTGAAAGCTTGACAGGCATTCCCTCAAAAAACCCGGCGCCTTTATCAACAGTAAAATTAATTCTGTATTTGGCCGTAAAAACGCCGCGTTCAATCCCGATAAAAACTATCGTGGCTATCATCCCGATTACTGCGATAATAAAAAATAATCCGACCTTTCCTTTCAGGTTTGTAAATCTCGGGTCAGTTTCTTTCATAAAATTTTCCCTTCTTCAGCATGTAAACCTTATCAGCCCTGATATAATCCAGCAGCCCTTCATCCATGTCAAGAAAAAGCGACGCCCTCCCCTCTTTTTCTTGCTGAAACTCAGTAATGGTTCCCATCACCTTGCCTCTTATGTCAGGGCTTAAACCGTCAAAAACAGAATCATAAATAATCAAGTCAGGCTCCATAAGCATGGCCCTTGCAAACCCGGCAAGCCTCTTTTTATACTCAGGCAAAGGCCCGGGGAGCATAGTTATATCATCATCATAGCCTATTTTGTCTAAAATGTTTATCATTTTTTCATCCAGGCCCTGCTGCGGCAAAGGGGAATGATAAGATACGGGAAGCAGTATATTTTCCCAGACCTTAAGATTGCTTATAAGTCCTCCATTGTTCTGAACAATGCCTATTCTCTTTCTCGCGCCATTAAGTTCATCGGCTGAAAGAGATGATATTTCTTTTCCGAAAAGAAGCATCCTGCCTGAATCGGGCCTTGTTAACCCGGCAAACACTTTCAGAAGGAGGTTCTTTTCAAATTCTGTTTCCGTTAAAACAGCGCAAGAACCTCCGGCTGAGACAGCCAGCGAAGCGCAGTCTAAAAAACCTTTAACACTTGCGCATTCAAACGTAATCATAGGAAAAATATAAGGGTTATTATACCATCAAAGATAAATACAAAAAACAGGCTTTGTATTGTAGCCTTTGTGGTGGCCTGAGGTATTCTCGTTATGCTGCCGCTTACCTTAAATCCCTGAGAACAGCTCACTGCAGCAATCACCACACCGAACAGGAGGCTTTTAACAAGAGACGCTGATAACTCCATAATTGTCAGAGAGGTTAATATCCCTGTAGTATGCTGCTCAAACGGAACTCCCCAGAATACCGATGTGACTGCAATGCCTCCAAGTATTGCCGAGAGTTCAAAATAAAAGGTAAGCATGACCATGGACAGCGTAAGCGCAATAATCCTCGGCATTATGAGATATCGTTCGGGATCTATGCCCATCATCTCAATACTTGCTATTTCACCCTGCACATTCATAGAGCCGAGCTCTGCTGATATTGCGGTAACACTTCTTGCAATTACCACTATTGCGGCAAACAGAGGTCCTAATTCTCTGACCACAACCCAAACAAGTATCTTCCCTATAAGCTCTCCCCTTCCGACTCCTACGAGGCTTGTAATCTGGCTGATGATAACAATCCCTATGAGCAGACCTATAATAACCATCTTGCCGAGCGTCTCAATTCCGGCAAAATATATCTGCCTGAAAAAAACAGTGCGCACAGGGCTTATTTTTAAGGCAGGAAGGTTTTTGAGGGCGCCAAGTATCAGATTAAAGAGACCTGAAAGATAAACTATTGTATTTAAAGCGCCGTCTGTTATCTTTTTCGTTCTCATCTTTTATGATACAACATTATTACCTCTTAGTTTTTATAAGCGTTTTTTCTTCGTAAACTTCTGCTGCCGATGTTTTTTTTCTGTCTGGCTTTGCTTTTATCGTAACCGCCCTGGTCATGCTTCCGATGTCCTTTTCCTCTGTTTTTACCTGATAGACGCCATCCGCCTTCTTAACATCTATATCTCCCAGTTGAGAAGCGCTTGCATAGACGATTATATTTTCCTCGCCAAAAGGCGGGCTGACTTCAAGTTCAAAACTATCATTGCCCGAGGGGAGTTCGTATATTACTCCGCCGTTGAAGTAATTGTCGCTCCTTTTAGGATTGGGCAGTAATTGCAGCATTTCTCCTCTGACATCCTTATAAAGGACCTTTGCGAAAAAGGGCTTGTTGCCCTTCAGGTATATCTTGATTTTATCGCCTTGTTTGTATTCCTTTTTATCCGTCCAGATTTGAACATTTAACGGCGCCGAGGGGTTATCAATAGTTTCCTGAGAGGATTTCTTCATCGCGTTTTCATCAGGAATGACATTCGCCCTTATCCTTATCTTGTAACACCTTCCCAAGGAAGGGTCATTATACCAGCCCTTCTCAATTTCCTTATCAACCACTACCGCCGCGTTGTTATAAGCCTCAATGATGTCCTTTTCCGTCTGGAGGTCTTTAATCTTTGTCTCGGTCTTTATGTAGGTCATTGCATTTTTTGCCGCTTTATCTTTTGCATCAAGCAACGCAGCCCGCTCTGTCTCCTTCATTGACTTGTCCTCGCCCAGACAGGCATAACCCTCTGATTCTGTTACTGTTGATTGCGCAGCGTAGAGATTGGGAAACATAAAAAGACTCAAAAAAAGTGAAATGAATATTCTCACCATAACCCCTCCTACAATATCTCTTTTTCGTCCAAAAATTTCATTGATTCCTGAACAAATTCTTTTATTGATTTTTTCTCGCTGACAAAAACATGACTATCGGGATTATCAAATGGATGGCAGTGTGAGTTCCTTCATTTTTTTCTCAATAGTCTTAATGCCGTCAGTTACAAGCTCCCATTCCTGAGCATCGGATTCAACCTCAAAGCTGAAATTCTGCTTTTCAACAATATTTTCCTTCTCAAACCTTTCAAAATCCATGCCGTATTTGGTTCTGTAAAAATCATCTGTTATTCTATAGCGGGTAAGCTTTCTAAGATATTCCCTGCGAAGAACCTCTTTAAGCTCATCCTCTGACATATTGTCTATCTGCTTTTTAAGAACAGCGCTCATAAAAACACCTCCTTCCTGTGTTTAACTGCCTGCTGATATAGTATATCCATTTAACTAATTAACCTCAAACTCCATAGCCTAATTACTAATTGTAAGATCTTCCAAGTGATCCGCCTAAGACAAACGCGCCGTACGATGATGGCAAAAACCCCTTGGCTCTTAGCGTATCCCGAGCAATAAGCCATGCCTTTCCCAAGTCTTTATCCTTCAAATTAGAATGGAATACCTCCATAAATATTCGCGCAGCCTCGTCTTCCACCGGCCACAGACTGGTTATAACCGAATACGCACCGCCAAGGTAAAAGCTGCGGGCCAGTCCTAAAAGATCATCTCCACCAATAACCTGTCCCATGCCTGTCTCGCAGGCAGACAACACTACGAGTCCGGCATTGAGCGGTCTTTCGAATAGTTTCTCGGCTGTTAGCGGTATCGCTTTCTGTCCGTCAGTTAAAATTAGCGCAGATTGAAGTGGATAAATGGAATCATAGAGGGCATGCGTAGCAAGATGCAAAACATCAGTATTTTTACCAATTCGGCTACGCAGATTAGACTCCGTTGCCATCTCACCAATAAGCGGAGATGTTTTATATTGATTGGAAATTGCTACCGCTTCATCACGTGCATGATGTAACTGCGGCAATATACCACCAAAGTTTGGATCGCCAACGACAGTTGCTTCTGAAATTTTAGGCAATGAAAGCGGTGTTCTTGATATCCATCCACCCGTTGGGAGCACAGCGACTGGAAATGTCACATTTAGCGCACCCCCTGGTACAAAATGCATATCGCCGCTTGGGACAAAGTACGCTGCACTGGCATTCCCCAACCCCTGAATATCTAAATCCTTGTAAAGTTGCTCTATGGCGGCACGTTGCGCGATAAGATTGGCACCGCGGACTGAGGCGTTAAAAGCATCAAGATGTTTACGAAAAACTAACGCATTAACGGTAAGGGTTTTAAGCCTTGCATTGGTCTTTGTGATTATGATTTGAGCCAAGGGCTGGCTGCCGTCTGATGGCAAAGCATATATCATAATAACGCCTTCGGGCAGAGTCTTCTGCACAGACTCTATGCTAACAGTTGAGACCGACAGTGCATTGGCGAGATCAGTATTGCGTTCGCGCAAAGTCTCAAGTAGTGCCATACGCTTTTCAAATAATGCTTTTTCTCTATTGACATCTAATAGTGCCATGTCGGACATCGCATTTTTCTTTTGACGCTCTCTAAGAATCTCCTTATCAACGTAGCGAATTTGAGCGACAATTGACTCTTGCATTCCCGCAGAAATAATTTTACCTGCAAGTTGAGCAACAAATGTCCTTGCTCTACCTCTTTCAATATCTTCGAAAAGTTGCGGAATATTATTATTGCGCAAATCAATCTTCATTAAGTTTTTAGTAATAGAATCCGCCTCTATGCCAAATCGTATTTTAGCGATATTTATCATCGTTCCTGAAAGCATGTCTACAATACTTTGAGCGTGACGAAAAGCATGTTCCGCATCCTCCCATTTCCCGATATCTATTAATGCTGTTCCACGAATAGTTTCTAGTCGCCACAGGGTATCGAACAAGCCCATCTTTTCGGATAGCTTAACACCTTTTAACGCCACCGCTTGAGCTTCATTAGGTCGTTTGGCGAACATTAGCGCCTGAGCTTTGAAAAGATCAATCAGTACCGGTCCCGGCTTGTAGTTGGCTGCTTTGAAATATGCTTCAGCATGTGAGAAAGTTTCGTTTGCCCTCTCCGATTCGGGGTTAAGAGCAAGTAAGGCTGCTCCCAAAAAAGTTAACGTTGTACCCCTTGCCCAAAGGAAATCAGGTAACCGCGGAAAACCAATACCATAGACCGGATGTGTTACAATATACATAACGTCATTCATAGTCTGATCAGCAATTTCAAGCCATGGCAATGCTTCGTGATATCGTCCTCTTGCAATGAGCGACAAGCCGAGAATGATCTGAGCACGTACCTGCGCTGTAGCGAGACGTCCAATGTTTGGTTTATCAAGCGGCGCAAACTGGTAAAAGGTAGGAAACCGCCATGATCCGATAGATTGAATTACTTGAACTGCATCAGTAGCAGCACCGTCTATGTCACCCGCTAAATATCTGGTATGGGCACGCAAAGCGCGTGAAAGATGATTTGTACCCATAGTCTTTATTTCAATCTGTTCTGTTCTTTCCAATTCAGTTTCCGCGAGATCAAATCTACCCATCATCAATAATATGTCTACCCGTATACATGAAGATTGCCATAGTAACAGAGGCTCGTTTCCCTGTTTTTTTAATATATTGTCAGTGCTATGAAGTGCGCCTTCCATATCTCCGCCGAGGAAAAGCTTTATGGCCCCTGCAAAGTCTGGCGTTATAACAAAATTATAGTAATGGCGCAAGCCAGCTTCAGGAATTTTAATTTTAAAGTTGTCTGGCGGAACATATTTGAGCGATGTTTCTGATTTGAAATTAACGAATGGAAGACTACCTGTAAACTCTTTGTCAGTTTTTGCCTTTTCTTTGATAATAACAGATCGACCGCTACGGAGTGCCTTGACAAGCATGCTGTTGTCCTTACTCTTTTCGGCAAGTGCTGTTTGCACAAGCGGTATGCCCTCAGTGTCAGGTAAAATATTGACCTTTGGGGCATAAGACATGCAGGCATTGAGTCCAAGGAGCAAGCAAAAAGTAGGCGCAAGTATTGCCGATTTTAGTCGAATAATCATAACGCATCCATTATGAATTTTAGCATTGAAAATGGGATTTTCTTTTTTTGCATTTCCATTCCACTGATAAAAACTATAATATCACGCCTACTCTGTCAAGGTAATTTTCACCTTCCGGCACAAGAGAACGGATTATTATCCGAAAATCACGTTATACCACAAGTATTTTCTCAATTTCGCTCAATTTTCAAGGCCCTTGCTTATGTCCACAAACTCCGTGAAGTGTAGGGTAGAATTATCCATAAACTTTATAACGCCTTCTACAAGACCGATGTATAGCGAACGCTTATCTTTGACAATGTTATAGGTGTGAACAAAAGGGCAGGAAGAAATATTTCTCTCAATCTCTGCGAAATATTCCTCTATCAGCAAACTTCAGCCTCTGAGAGTTCTTTGAGATTCTGCTGAAGCCTTTTTAATGTCTCTATCTCGCCGGCCCATCGGATATAGGCAATATCATCTCCTAATTCACCGCTTGAATATCGCCGATGAAAAGATGCGCTGTCCATTTTGAATCTATCTTCAAATTCCTTGATATTATCAAGGGTCTTTTTGATGCCGACGTTGATAATCTTTTTTTCATTTTCAAGAGCGCCCCTTACCAGAGCCTTTAATTCTCCTTTTTCTTCATGTTCTATTATTACCTTAGACACCTACATCACCTCCCTAAGGGTTATTAAACAACCCCCTTTGTATATGCCTGTTTACCTTAATTATACACTACCACAGAATTATGCCAGATTTGCACAAAAAACTCGGGCTTTTCGGATTCGATTGCAAGGCTTAGAACTGGAGTAATGACAATAAACGCGCACAATAGACAGAAGATAAATTTCATCAATAATACCTTTGCGACGCCATTATCTTTTTTATAACAACCCATGCGCCCTCCTTTCTCTCAAGAAAGACAAAGTTGCCTTCCTCATAAAAAGCTTTTTCATGGCCTATGCGCTTAATATATTAACGGTTTTTGAATTCATATTACCCCTCCCCATACAAAATAAAAGGCGCCCAGTAAAACGGATTCGGATATTTTGCCTTGGTTGCGTTTCTTGCAAGCCTTAAGGCCTCTGCCTGCTCTTGCCTGATTTCAGATGGCCATAAAATGTCTTCATGTATTCCACTGCAGGTTCTGACGCCACTTCCCAGAGGCTCACAACCACGCTCCTTGCCCCGGCGTATTGAAATGCACGCGCAAAATTGGCCACGCCCTCTCCTTCCATTATCTTACCCTTCCCTGTTGAACATGCGGATAAAACCACCATAGCCGCATCAAGCTTTAGCCCCAGGGTTTCGCTCAGGGTCAGAAAACCGTCGTCATCTCCTTTATTCTCAACCTGTCCGAGAATGATGAAAGACTCTTTTAGGCCCTGAACCTTCCCCGGCAGGTCCGCATGTGTTGCAAAGTGC
>Ga0172368_10003197_pt1 | contig 20129 bp, 12 predicted proteins | sample Lak11m_FD_114540 | JGI IMG/M metagenome (GOLD analysis project Ga0172368, IMG submission 114540) | Freshwater microbial communities from Kabuno Bay, South-Kivu, Congo - kab_022012_11m | ecosystem: Environmental > Aquatic > Freshwater > Lake | place: Democratic Republic of the Congo: South-Kivu...
GGTGGCATGCGCTCCGGGAAGATCGCCACGCCGACGACGCCGACCTCGCGCGCGGAGCCCGTCCGGACGGCGTACGAGTTCTTCACCGACGAGAACCGGAACGTGGCGACGTCGTCCATGGAGACGCGGAAGCCGTCCACCACGAGCTCGTCGTGCGGCGCGACCAGGTAGCCGCGCTTGGCGAACGAGGCGGGCTTCCCGTCGACGGCGTCCAGCCCGTCCACCGAGACGACCGCCTCCACACGCCGCCACGAGTCGTTGCGGACGCGGATGCGATAGCGGTCGCCGACGGAGCCGAGCACGTACCAGCGTCCGTTCTTCTCGTACGTCGGCAGCGGCCCCCCCGAGGCGTCGAGAATCGAGACGCGGTATGCGCCGGCGCCGACGCCCTCGGCCTGGACACGCGTCGGAGCGATCGCCGCGACGGCCGCCACCGCCCACACCGCCGCACCGCGCGCAATCTGCGTGTCCAAGTCGCCTCCGTGCCCCTCTCCGGGGTCGGGAAGGCGGACGCACGGGCGAGGAAAAGGATCTCGCAGGATACCGGTCGGCCCCCCGATCTGTTCCACTCCGTCCGGAAGCGCCTGAAAACGGGCCCGGCACGGTGGTTCGGCAGGCCGAGGAGTCGGACGCGGATGACATTCACGGCGGAGAAGGTAGACTGCACGAATGGCGACGAACCCGGATCGGTCCTCGTATTTCCCCGCGATCGAGAAGAAGCACGGCCAGCCGATGTCCTACTGGTTCGACCTCATGAAGGGGCTCTCGGACCGGAAGTTCCCCGAGCAGGTCGCGTTTCTGAGGGAGAATCACGGTTTCAGCCAGGCCCATGCGAACGCCCTCGTCCTGTACAGCCGGGGCTCGAAGAGCGCGCACCGGTTCGCCACGGCCGAGGACTTCCTGAAGCCGCTGGACGCGACGAAGCAGAAGACGATCCGCGCCGTTTTCCAGGCGATCCGGTCGAAGTACCCGAAGGCGGAGCTCGTCGTCGCGTGGAACCAGCCGATGCTGAAGATGGACGGGAAGTACATATTCGGCGTTTCGGTCGCGACGAACTACATCCTGCTGGCGCCGTTCAGCGCGGACGTCCTGGATGCGTTCCGGCCGCGGCTGACCGGGTACAAGGTGAACAAGAAGACGATCCAGGTGCCCTCCGACTGGAAGATCGACGCGGGCCTGCTTCGGGACATGGTCGCGGCTCGTCTGGCCGAAGTTGCCGAGTAGGTCTTCGCCGCGGAGTGGGAGCGACCGAGTCCCAAATCGGGACCATTCGTCCCATTTCGGGACTCGCCGCGGGACGAAACCCGCCTGCAGGCCCTCCGCTGCCCGTGTTCCGCCCGGCACGGTTCGTGCTACGGACCCGGGCACGCCGGCGCGAGTCCGGCCGGGAGGACGCCATGGCCGGTGACATCTTCGACGCGCTGCTGCGCGAGCGGTTCGGCTTCGCTTCGTTCCGCCCCGGCCAGCGCGAGGTCGTCGACGCGCTGGAGCGCCACCGCGCCGCGCTCGCCGTCTTCCCCACGGGAGCGGGCAAGTCCCTGTGCTACCAGCTTCCGGCGCTCGCGTACGAGGGGCTGACGCTCGTCGTGTCGCCGCTCATCGCGCTCATGAAGGACCAGATCGATTTCCTGCGCCGGCACGGCGTCGAGGCCGCGCGCATGGACTCGTCGCTCTCGCAGTCGGAGGCGCGCGAGGTCGGCGAGGGGCTCTCGCGCGGGACGCTCCGGATGCTGTACGTCGCGCCGGAGCGCTTCAACAACGAGGGCTTCCTCGCACGCATCGCGCGCACGCGCATCGCGCTGTTCGTCGTGGACGAGGCCCACTGCGTCTCCGAGTGGGGCCACAACTTCCGCCCCGACTACCTGAAGCTCGCCCGCGTCGCGCGCGAGCTCAAGGCGGAGCGCGTCCTGGCGCTCACGGCGACCGCGACGCCGCAGGTGGTCGCGGGCATCTGCGAGGGCTTCGGCATCCCGCGCGAGGCCGCGGTCGTCACCGGGTTCCACCGCCCGAACCTGCGCGTGCTGACGACCCCGACGACGGCGGCACGGCGCGATTCGCTGCTCGTCGAGCGCATGCGCTCGCGCCCGCCCGGGGCGGCCATCGTGTACGTGACGCTCCAGAAGACCGCCGAACGCGTCGCGAAAATGCTCGCGCGCGAGGGCTTTCCGGCGCGCGCCTACCACGCCGGCATGGAGCCCGAAGACCGCACCGCGGTGCAGGACGAGTGGACGCGGTCGGATCGCGGCGTCGTGGTCGCGACCATCGCGTTCGGCATGGGCATCGACAAGGCCGACGTGCGCTACGTGTACCACTACAACCTGCCCAAGAGCCTGGAGAGCCACAGTCAGGAAATCGGCCGGGCGGGACGCGACGGCGCACCGTCGATCGTGGAGCTTTTCGCCTGCCCCGACGACGTGCCGGTGCTGGAGAACTTCGCGCTGGGCGACACGCCGGCGGAGTCGTCGCTGCGCTCGCTCGTGACGGAGCTGCTGCGGCTCGGGCCCGCGCCGGACCTGGACCTCTTCGACCTCGGCGGTCGCCACGACCTGCGGCCGCTCGTGCTGCGCACCGCTCTGACGTACATGGAGCTGCTGGGCGTGCTGCGGCAGGGAACGCCGTATTTCGCGGGGTATTCGCTCCGGCCGCTCGTGCCGCTCGCGCAGATTCCCCGGCGCCTCAAGGGCGAGCCGGCCGAGTTCGCGGCGAGACTTCTGGCGCGGGCGAAGCAGCGCAAGACGTGGCACGGGCTCGACGCGGACGAGGCGGCGGCGACGCTGGGCGAGCCGCGCGAGCGCATCGTGCGGGCGCTGGAATACTTCGCGGACCAGGGATGGATCGAGCTGAAGCCCTCGGAGGCGCGCCACCGCTACGCGCGCCTGTGGTCAGATCCGGCTCCGCCGCAGGCGGTCGACGAGCTCGTCGCGAAGCTGAACCGCCGTTTCCTGCGCCGCGAGGAGCAGGAACTCGCGCGGGTGCGGCAGGTGCTCGCGCTCGTGGAGCACGACGGGTGCCAGGTCGCGGCGATGGTCGGACACTTCGGCGAGACGCTCCCGGGCCCCTGCGGACACTGCTCGTTCTGCGAGACCGGCAGGCGCGTGATCCTGCCCGCACGTCCGCCGCGCCCGCCGCTGCCGGACGGACTGGACGCGGACGCACTGCGGCGCGTTCGCGCGGCGCACCCGGACGCTCTGGGCCATCCGCGCCAGGCCGCGCGCTTCCTGTGCGGCATGACGAGCCCGGCGCTCTCCAAGGCGAAGCTCCAGCGCGACGCGCTCTTCGGCGTGCTGGAGGAACGGCCGCTTCCGGAGGTGCTGGCGTGGCTGCAGGGCGCGTGAGCCGCACCGGCCCGGCTGCGGCTCCGCCGGGCGGGTCGCAGGCCGGCTCGCACTGCACCCCTGCCCCTCTCGGCTCGGCGCGGATTCCCCCGGTCTCGCAACGGATCGGCGGCCGTTCTCGTCCGACGCTGCCCGATTTCAGGCGCCGTTCGCCGCCGGCTTCGGACAACGGGCAACCGGACACGGCCCGTGCGACCGTAGTCTTTCCCGCCTGTCGCGGGCCGGAGGTCAGGACGATTTTGCGCTCCGCATCTTCCTCACCGCGTCCAGCAGCGAACGGGCAGCCTCCTCCCGCGACTGTTCTGGCGGGCACTCCCGGACAGCCAAGACTTTTCGGGAATCGAGCGTCGCGAACCCGGGAAGCCCGCGTATCGACATCTCGCTGCCGGTTCGTCGTGCCCATGCCTGTCGGGTTGACGCCACTCGCGCGACCGCTCAGCCCGAGGGGAGCGCGGGCCGGTTCTTTGGCCCGCGCGGACACGAGGGCCGCGGTGCACCAGACCGGCGCCCTCGTGTCCGCGTGCGCAAAGAGCAAGAGCGCGCCCGCTCCCCTCGGGCTGAGCGATTCGGGCGGCGGAGTGGCGTCAACCCGATAGGCATGGTTGTGCCGACGGGCCGGTTGCGGACGGATCGGAAAAAAACCGGGGGGCGGCAAGCGGCTCGTACTTCTTGACGCCTGCGTGCCGGCACCGTACGGTCGGCCCGTGCCCGGCCGCCCGCCCGAGACCCGCCGCTGCCGCATCGCCGTGTACGTGCTGGTGTACGGCTTCACCGCGCTGTGGGTCGCGCTGCTCATCCGCTCCATCGCGATGGACCTCTACAGCCAGGCGCCCGCGAGCGGCCTGCGCTCGCAGACCCCGGGCGCCGCCGACTGCGCCTCCGAGCTGGAAGCGCTCTTCCGCCGCCTCAACGTGCGCTCCGGCCTGTCGCTGTCCCCGACCGCGCCGCCGCGCGCCGACTGGGACCGGTTCGCCCGCGAGTTCGAGGACCGCCTGGGTCAGCTCCAGGAACGCTGCCTGCGCGCCGGCGCCCCGCACGAGCAGGACGCGCGCGACGCCATCCGCGACGCCGCCGACAAGCTGGAAAACCTCCGCGCCCACCTGTCGCGCTGCGGCCAGGAAGGCGAGGACGGCCGGCGCGCGGTCGCCGAGTCCATCGCCCGGCTCAAGCGCGCCGCGTCGCCGCCTGCGAACTGAACGATCATTCAGCCGAGCCGGTCGGCCACCGCCTTCGCCACCGCTTCGGGCGTGAATCCGAGCTTTTCCGCGATGACCTCGGCGGGCGCGCTGTGGCCGAAATGGTCGATGCCGACGACCAGGCCGTCTCCCGCGATGCGCTGCCAGCCGAACGACGCACCGGCCTCCACGACGCACACCGGCACGCCCGGCGGCAGAAGCCGGGCGCGTTCCATCTCCGCGCGCCTCAGGAAGCGCTCCACGCACGGCATCGACACGACGCGCGCCGCAATGCCTTTCGTCTCGAGAATCTTCGCGGCGCCCGCGGCCACGGGCACCTCGGAGCCCGTCGCGACGAGGACGACCCGGGGCTCCATCTCGGGCTCGTGGACGACGCGGGCCGCCGCCTCGGAGGCGTCGTCGGGGAGCGCCGGCGCCCGGCCCTCGACGGCCGGCACTTTCTGACGCGAGAGCACGATGCACGTCGGCCCGTCGGTGCGCCGCAGTGCAGCGACCCAGGCGAGCGCGGTTTCGCGCGGATCGGCCGGACGCCACACCTCGACGTTGGGAATCGCCCGCAGCGCCGCCACGTGCTCGACGGGCTGGTGCGTCGGCCCGTCTTCGCCCAGGAACACGCTGTCGTGCGTGAAGACGAAGATCGACGGCACGCGCATGAGCGCCGCCAGCCGCAGCGCCGGCCGCAGATAGTCGGCGAACACGAGGAACGTGGCGCCGAACGCGCGCTGGCCGGCGAGCGTCAGGCCGTTCACGATCGCGCCCATGGCGTGCTCGCGGATGCCGAAGTGCAGGTTGCGCTGCGCGTAGTTGCCCGCCTGCACCGAGCCCGAGTCGTGGATGCGCGTCGCCGTGGACTCGTCGAGGTCCGCCGACCCGCCCACCAGCGACGGCACGAGCTGCGCCGCGCGCTGGAGCACCTTGCCGCCGGTGGCGCGCGTGGCGACGCCCGGCGCACCGGCCGCCGCCACGAACTGCGCCTCGAGGTCGGCCGGCAGCGGCGCGTGCATCGAGTCCCATTCCTGCGCGAGGTCCGGATGCCGCCGTCGCCACGCCTCCATCCCGCCGAGCCAGGCCGCGCGCTCGGCGGCGTTCTCCGCGGCGCGGCGCGCGAAGAGCTCGCGCACGTCCGGCGGGACGTGGAACGTCTCCTGCGGCCATCCGAGCGCCTCGCGCGCGTGCCGGGCCTCGTCGGGGCCCAGCGGCGAGCCGTGGACCTTGCTCGTGCCCGCCTTCGTGGGCGCTCCGTAGCCGATGGTGGTCTTCGCCACGACCAGCGACGGCCGCGAGCTCTCGCGATGCGCCTCGTCGAGCGCGGCGGCGAGCTGCGCGTGATCGTGGCCGTCCACGTGCAGCACGTGCCAGCCGTACGCCTCGAAGCGCCGGCCGACGTCCTCGGTGAACGTGATGTCCGTCCGGCCGTCGATGGTGATGCCGTTGGAGTCGTACAGGAAGTTCAGGTTGCCGAGCTTCAGATGACCCGCCAGCGACGCGGCCTCGGCGGACACGCCCTCCATGAGATCGCCGTCGCCGCAGATGCCCCACACCCGGAAGTCGACGGGCGAGAATTCCGCCTCGCCGAAGATCGCACCCATGCGCCGGCCGGCAACGGCCATGCCGACCGCGGTGGCGAAACCCTGGCCCAGCGGTCCGGTGGTGGTCTCGACGCCGGGCGTCAGGTCGGACTCGGGGTGCCCGGGCGTGCGGCTGCCCCACTGGCGGAACTGTTTCAGGTCGTCCAGGGTCAGGCCGGCGCCCGACAGGTGCAGCAGCGCGTAGAGCATCGCCGAGCCGTGTCCGGCCGAAAGGACGAAGCGGTCGCGGTTCTCCCACTTCAGGTCGGCCGGGTCGAAGCGGAGCCTGTGCGCCCACAGCACGAACGCCAGGTCGGCCGCTCCCATGGGCAGACCGGGGTGGCCGCTGCGAGCTTTCTCCACCTGGTCCACGGCCAGAAAGCGCAGTGTATTCGCGCACTTGCGGCGAAGGTCGGCGGGCAGCTCGAGGACGTTCATGGGCACTCCGGAGGCGCGCGTCGGCGCGGACGCGCACTGTACCAGACGGGGCCCGCAGGCAACCGGAGTGCGGGCGTCCCGGCGGCAGCGCGCTGCCTCCCCTTCGGGGGACACCCGTCCGCGGCCGTCCCGGTCGCAGAGTACGTCCCGGCGGCATGTCCGCGGCAAAGGTGTTGAGTGCCCGGCGCGGCCCGGGCAGAATGCAGCCGATCCGCGCCGGCCGGCACGACCCGCAGCCACGCCGGGGCGCGATCCGGGAGGTTGTTCGCATGGGCGCGGAAACGGCGAACGACGGCGCGCAGACCGCGCCTGTTCCGGCGATGCAGCGGCTTCGCGGAGCGCTGGCGGCGATCATGGAGGACCCGCACGAGGCGTCCGCCAAGCTCACGGCGGGGCTGGCCGTCGCCGCGGCGCTGTGCTCCGGCCAGTACACGCTCATGTTCTCGCACACGATTCTGGCGCAGTCGGAGGCGACCAACGACTGGAGCTACTACCAGGCCAAGTCCATCAAGCGCAACATGAGCGAGGGCACGGCCGACCTGCTGCGCGCGCTGTCGCTGGACGACCCGGCGTCGGCGCAGAAGTTCGCGGCGCTGCTGGCGGAGCACGAGTCGCGGGCGCACCGCTACGGCCAGGAACTCGACGACATCAAGTCCCGGGCCGAGCGCACCGAGAAGCGCAAGACGCTGCGCAACCGCCAGGGCAACTTCTTCCAGTACGCCTTCGTCGCGTTCCAGGCGGGCGTGGTCGTGGCGAACGTGTCGGGCGGGCGCAGGCGGGCGCTGTTCGGTCTGGCACTCGCGTGCGGCGTGCTCGGGCTCCTCTTCGCGGCGGCCGGGGCGGCGCTTTCGCTGCCGATGTTCGCCCCGTAGCAGGCGCCAGGAACTGACGTCTCACCACGGAGAGCACGGAGAACACGGAGGATCGGGAACAGGGGAAGCAAGAACCTCCGTGTTCTCCAGTGTTCTCCGTGGTGAATCGGTTCTTCTCGATTGTCCCCTCCCCGCGACGAGCGACTCAGGCAGGCTTCTTCTGCCTGCTTTCGCGCAGAATCCGCTCGTAGGCCCCCGCGGCGCGTGCGGCGACCTCGGCCACCGCGGCGGCGGCCTGGCCGGCGTCGTCGGAGGCGGCGCGATCCAGGTAGACGAGGTTGACCACGCGGTCCAGGAGCACCACCGGCACCACGGCCATGGAGGCCGGTGGCGCCTCGCGTCGCAGCGCGCGCACGAGCTGCTTGTGCAGCGTCGAGTCAGGCACCGCTCCCGAGGCGGGCGCACGCGTCAGCATCGCGTCGCGGAACATCGAGGGCACGTTCAGCGGCAGCATCAGCGACTCGACCGCGTCTGCCGGAACGCCCGTGCCTGCGCCGCGCCAGCCCAGCGCCATCTCGTCGCGCACCTGGAAGACGACGACCGAGTCGGCACGCCCGGCGGAAAAACGCACCAGCGCGTCGGCCACGTCCTCGCGCGTGGAAGCGGCCGCCAGCAGCACGCCCACTTCGCGCGGATTCATGGCCCGCGCCGGAGCGCGCCGCGGAGGCGGCGCGCTCCGCGCGGGAGCGTCGGAGCGCGGCTTCGCGGCCTGCGGGGCCGAGGCGGCCGGAGGGGCGGCCGCGGCCAGGGCGGCCGCGGCCATCGTCGGGATGTCCAGCGTCGGGCTCGCCGTGCCGAGGTCGGGCAGCGCCGGCAGATCCGGAATCGTCGCCGCCTCGTCGGCCCTCGCGGCGGTCGCGGCCGCGGGGGCGGCTGCCGGGGCCGGCGCGGGGGGCGCGGAGGCCGGAGGCGGCTCGGGCAGCGAGGGCGGCTGCCAGTCGGAGGCGGCGGCGCGGGCGGCGGCGGCCGCGGCCGCCTTCTGCGCGGCCCGGCGCGCCTCCTCCTGCATGAGGCTCGCGCGCACGTGGCGTTCCTTGCGGGGGATGCCGTAGCGCTTCTCCATCGCGTACGAGATGTCGAATTCGGCGGCGACCACGGGCGAAACCCGCATGCCCGACGCGAACGACAGGGCGTCGATCGCGGCCAGGTCCTGCGGCTGCGCCATCGCCACGGACAGCTTGCGGCCCTCGCGGCGCACGGGGAAGCACTCGTGCTTCTCGGCCATGTCGCGCGGCAGCAGAGCCACGACGTCGGCGGGCACCGCTTCGAGCTGGGCGCGGGTGGCGTGGGGCAGACCGCTCTGGCGTCCCAGCCACTCGGCGAACACCTCGGCGGTGACGTATCCCAGCTCCACGAGGTTCGTGCCCAGGCGCCCGCCGTACACGACCTGGACGCGCAGGGCCTCTTCAAGCTGCTGCTGCGAGATGATGCCTTCGCGGACCAGACGCGTGCCGATTTTCTCCGCCATCCGCCTCTATCCGTCTCCGCCCGCCGCGCTCCCTCCGGGATGTCCGCGGCCGCACGATCGGACGACCGACCGCGGGCTGTGCATTCTGCCATACGCGGCGGCGCGCGGGCAGCCCGGGCGCAAAACGCGCCGGAATCGGCGCATTCGCACCCTGTGCGCGGGCCGGGGTCCGCACCCCCGGTCGCCCGGCCCGTGCGGACACGAGGGCCGAGTCCGGGGCGGCGGCGCCCCGGTCCGCTCCGCGCGCAAGAGAACACGACGATCCGCAGGAAGGCCGGGACCCGGCATCCGGCACCCGTTCCTTTCCGAAGCTGCCCGTTGTCCGAAGCTGGCGGCCGGATCTGCCTTGGATTCCGGGGCTGCGGGCGTCCGCGGATTGCCGCCCGCCGATCCGCGTGGTAGCGGAGTGCGGGGCCGGCGCGGGAGTCGCGGCATGGCGGCGCACGGGGCAGGCAGACGCGGCTTCACCCTGTGGGAAACGGTGCTCCTGGCGGTCGTGGTCGTCCTGTTCGCCGCGCTCGGAATGCCCTTGCTTCTGACCGGATCCGAATCGCCGCAGACGTCGCAGGCCCGCCGCGAGGTGCAGCGCATCGCGCGCGCGGCGGCGCGTGTGCGCGTCGACACGGGCTCGTCCTCGCCCGCCTGCTACGAGCACCTGCACACGCTCGCCGCCCCGCAGAGCGCCGTGCCGCAGGAGTGCGGCATCGCCGTCGCGTGCGGCGCGGCGGACCTCGAGCCCGGAGCCGCCTGCTGGGGAGGGCCGTACCTGGACCCCGTTCCCGAGCGCGATCCGTGGGGAAACGCCTACACCGTGCGCTTCGCGCCGACCGATGGCCGCGTGCTGGCGCAGTCGTCCGGCCCGGACGGCCGCTTCGGAACCTCGGACGACCTGCGCGCGGGGGAGTAGGGCGACACCGGCGGAGAGATCATGACGCGCTGCGTTATGTCTGTTGCGCTTCTTGCGGCCTGTTCGGGCGCGCAGAGCCGCGTGTCGGCGCCCGGTGGAGAGCGCGCCTCACTGGCCGAAGGGGCGTTCGCGCCTCTGAGCACCCGGGGTGGCGACATCGTCGATGCTGCCGGACGAACCGTGATCCTGCGCGCTCTGCAGCACCACGGGCTGCAGGACGTGGACTACGCGGGGCGCGAGTTCGCGGACACGGACTTTGCGCGCGTGGCGTCCTTCGGGTTCTCGGCGTTGCGCATGGCGATTTCGTGGAGCCGGATCGAGCCGGAGCGCGGACGCTACGACGAGGCGTATCTGGGGCGGATCGCGCACGTGCTCGACCTCGCGGCCGCGGCGGGCCCGGGCGTCGTGCTGGAGTGGCACCAGGACGCCTGGGGCCGCTGCTCGCAGCCCGCCGGAACGCCGGTGCGCCAGACGGCCAACGGCGCGCCGGACTGGACCTGTCCCGCCGACTACGAGCCTTCGCTGCTCGGGTTCTACGCGCTCACCGATCGGTTGTGGAACGACGAGGACGGGCTGCTGGAATCGTGGATTGCCGCATGGACGCAGGTCGTTTCGCGATTCGGACGCCATCCCGCGGTGCTGGGCTGGGATCTGTACAACGAGCCGAGCGCGACCGGCGCCTCGCCCTCGCCGGAGCGCGACCGCATCTTCCCGGCGATGCGTCGGCTCGTGCCCGCGATGCGCGCCGCGGGCGCAGGCGGGTTGTTCCTAGTGAACGCGCCGCTGGAGCGCAACGAGACGTTCCGCATGTACACCGAGCCGCTGGACGACCTCGGGCCCGGCGCGGTGTTCGCCCCGCACCTGTACTCCGGATGGCTGCTCATGTACTCGCTGCGCCAGCGCGTGAGCCCCTCCGACAAGGCGCGCGACTTCGCGGCCGCGCTCGCGCAGGGCGAGGCCCTGCACCTGCCCGTGTGGAACGGCGAGTGGGGCGTGAACCTGCTCGTGGACGGCTCGCTCGAGGACATGCGCACGCACGTCGAGACCGAGGACGCCTCGCGCGTCGGATCATCGTACTGGAGCTTCAGCCGCGAGGTGCCCGGCCAGGCCAACGACTCGGTGTCCGGTGGCCAGGCTCTGCTGGATCGCGACGGCCGGCTGCGCACGGACGCGATTCGACTGCTCTCCCGGCCGTATCCGGTGCAGACGCCGGGGCGGCTGGAGAAGTTCCGCTTCGCCTTCGACACACATACTCTGTCGATGGAGCTTTCCGCGGACGCGGCGGGCGGCGCGCCGCTGGTCGTGTACGCGCCGGCTGTACATCTGGGCGACTCGGTCTGCCTGGAAGTGCAGGGGCCCGGGCGCTGGCGCTGGGACGAGGCCGCGCGCGAGCGGATTCTGGTGGAGTTCGGGGCGGCGGGTTCATGGACGGTCGCGCTGCGGCCGTGCGGAGGAGGCGAGTGAAGCGCCTTTCACCACCGGCTGCGCCTTTCCCTGCCGCCGCCCTCGCGGTGTTCGGCGTCGCGGTTTCGTGCGGCGCTCCGGCGGCGCAGCCTCCACCCGACGAGCCTCCGGTGCCTCCGCTGCGCACGCCGCGCTGGGCGTTCGAACCGTGGATTTCCAAGGACATTTCGGACGCGGCGGATCTGCGCGCGTTCGTGCAGGGCTTCCGCGACCGAGGCATCCCGGTCGGGGCGGTGGTCGTCGACAGCCCGTGGGAGACCCAGTACAACACGTTCGTTCCCGACGAGGCGCGCTATCCGGGCTTCCTGCAGATGATCGCGGAGCTGCGCGCGCAGGGCGTGCGCACGGTCTGCTGGACGACGCAGATGGTGAACGAGTGGTCGCTGGACCTGGAGCCGGGCGGCAGCCGCTACGACGGGCCGTCGCCCAACTTCCAGGAGGCGCGCGACCGGGGGTTTCTCGTGAACGGCGGCGAGACTTACCTGTGGTGGAAGGGCTCCGGCGGCGGGATCGACTTCTTCCACCCGGAAGCGCGCCGCTGGTGGCACGCGCAGCAGGACGCGCTGCTCGCGGCGGGGCTCGCCGGCTGGAAGCTCGACTTCGGCGAGGAGTACATCCGCACCGACCCGGTGCGCACGCACGCGGGCGAGGTGTCGCACCGGAGCTACTCCGAGGCGTACTACCGCGACTTCCTCGCCTGGGGCGTGCACCGCGCCGGGCCGGACTTCGTCACCATGGTGCGTCCGTGGGACGAATCGTACGGTTTTCCGGGGCGATTCTTCGCGCGTCCCGAGCACGCGCCGGTCGCGTGGGTGGGCGACAACCGCCGCGACTGGAAGGGGCTCGCGGATGCGCTGGACCACATTTTCCGCTCGGCCGCCGCCGGCTACACGGTGCTGGGCTCGGACATCGGCGGATACCTGGACCGCGACGACCTGGACCTGGGCGAGCCCGTTGCGTGGGACGCGGAGGTGTTCCTGCGCTGGACCGCGCTGGGGGCTCTCACGCCGTTCATGGAGCTGCACGGACGCGCGAACATCGCGCCCTGGACCGTGCCCGAGCGCACGCAGGAGACTGTGGACGCGTGGCGGTTCTGGGCGACGCTGCACCATCAGCTCGTGCCCTTCTTCCACTCGCTCGCGGCCGAGGCGCAGACGGGACGCGGCCGCGTGCTCGTCCCCGTCGGAGAGCCTTCGCAGTGGCCCGGCGACTACCGGTTCCGGCTGGGCGACGCGCTGCTGGCGGCGCCGATCCTCTCGTCGTCGCCTCGGAGAACGGTTGCGCTGCCGGAAGGTTCGCAGTGGTACGACTGGTGGGATCCCGCGGCGGATCCGGTCGAGGGCGGGCGGACCGTCGAGGCGGTGGCCGAGCCGAGCCTGCGAATCCCGCTGTATGCGGCCGCGGGCGCGATCGTTCCGGCGGAAGTGGACTCGGAGGCCGCGGGACTCGGCACAGAACGCCCTGCCGGAGCGCTCACTCTCCTCGTGTGGCCGGCAGGTGCGGGAAGTCTCGTCGTCCACGAACCGGACGGGTCCACGCTGGAGGTGCGGGTCGGAAGGGAAGGGGAGACGCTTTTCGTGTCGCTCTCCCGCGTGCCCCGGAGCGTCGTGCTGCGGGTCCGGGCGGACGCAGCGCCGGGCAGCGTGCGCGCGAACGGGGCCGCGATTGCGGCGGTTTCCGACGCCGCGTCGTTCGAGTCGGCCGCGCAGGCGTGGCGGTCCGAAACTGCGGCGAAGCGTGCGTGGGTGCGGCTGGCGCCCTCTGCTGTAGCGGTGCTGGTGACCTTGGAGCCGTAGCGCGTCGCCGGCCGCGCGTGAATGCACAGGAGACGACGGTCGCCTGCGACGCGGGGCGTCGCGCGCTGCCGGTTTCGGCCGCGGAAGTTCCGGGGCAGGGGCATGTCACCTCTGCCCGAGACATCCTCCTCGCTCGAAGACGAATTCCACCGGGCCGGACTTTCGCAGCCGGCCATCGGCGGCGGCCCGATCTACCGCACCTCGCGCGGCGGTTCGCGCCCGCAGCGCTTGGCGAGGTCGATCTTGTCCACCGCCTTGGCGCTCGCCTCCTCGTAGGCGACCTTCTTCTCCGTCACCAGCCGCGCCAGCTCCTCGTTGAGCAGCATGTTCCCCTGCGCCTTGCCCGTGCTCATGACGGGGGGAATCTGGTGGATTTTGCCGTCGCGGATGAGGTTTGCGACGGCGAGGTTGCACACCAGCACCTCCAGGGCCGCGATGCGGCCGCCGCCGACCCGCTTGCACAGAGTCTGCGCAATGACGCCGCGCAGCATGTCGCCGAGCCCGTTGCGCACCTGCGTCTGCTGCGCCGGCGGGAACAGGTTGATGATGCGGTCGATGGTGCTGGGCGCCGTGGAGGTGTGCAGCGTGCCGAACACGAGGTGGCCGGTGTTGGCCGTCTCCAGTGCCAGCGACACGGTTTCCAGGTCCCGCATCTCGCCCACCAGCACGATGTCCGGATCCTCGCGCAGCGCCGCCCGCAGCGCCCGCGCGAAGCTCTTGGTGTGCGGTCCCACTTCGCGCTGGTTCACGAGCGAGCGCTGGCTGCGGTGCACGAACTCGATGGGGTCCTCCATGGTGATGATGTGGTCGCCCCGCGTGCGGTTGATCTGGTCGATCATCGCGGCCAGCGTCGTCGACTTGCCGCTTCCCGTCGGGCCCGTCACGAGCACCAGCCCCTTGGGCTGCTCGCACAGCGACTGGAGCACGTGCGGCAGGCCGAGCTGTTCGAAGGTGAGGATCTTGTCCGGGATGACGCGCAGCACCGAGCCGACCCCGCGGTGGTCGCGGAACACGTTGACGCGGAAGCGCGCCAGCCCTTGGATGGCATAGGCGAAGTCGGCGTCGTGCTCGGCGAAGGCGTCGCGCGCGCGCTGGTCCATGATCGGCTGCACCATTTCCAGCACGGTTTCGCGTCCCAGCTCCGCGGCGTCCTCGATGGAGCGGATCTCCCCGTCGATGCGCCAGCGCGGCTTGTGCCCGCCGCTCAGGTGCAGGTCGGAGGCCCCTTCGGCCACCATGCGCCGCAGCAGCGCGTCCAGCGCCGGCGAGCTGCGCGGCCCTTCGTCCTTGGGCGCCGCCTCGACGGCCGGCTGCGACCCCGGCGCCTTCGCCGTCCACTCGGGCACCGCCGCCGATTTGCTCAGCACCGCGTCGAACGCGCGCGCGCTCACCCCCACCGGACGGAGCTGGAGGCTCGGGAGCATCTGGCGCGCGGACGAGAGCACCGCCGGGTCCGTCTCGCCCACGAATCCCAGCGTCAGCACGGTGCCGTCCAGCTTCAGCGGCAGCACCCGGTGCCGCTCCAGGAACGCCAGCGGCAGGAGCTCCATCAGTTTCGGCGAGGGGCTCACCTCCCCGTCCCACTCGGGCAGCGGAATCTGGCGCGTCGTGTGGCGCAGCCGCAGCGCCAGAGCGCGTGCCATTCCGAGGCCGAATCCCGGCAGTTCCGTGAACATCGCCTCGAACGGGCCCGTCTCCAGCCGCAGCGCGAACACCGGCGTGAGCGCCGTCACGGTCGCCGAGCGCGGCTGGCGCAGCAGCAACCCCATCTCGCCCACGGTCTCCGGCGACTGGAGCCGGCCCACGTCCACCGGCTCGCCCGTGCGCTTCTCCGGCACGCGCACGGAGGCCTCGCCCTGCACCAGCAGGAACATGTCCCCCGACGCCTCGCCCTCGCGCACCAGGGTTTCGCCCGGGTCGAACAGCACCAGGTGAGCGCGCGCCAGCACGTTTTCGAAGTGCGCGGGCGACAGCTCCCGGAACAGCGGAGCCCTCCCGAGCAGTGCGACGACTTTCTGCCGCAGATCGCCGTCCAACGCGAGCGTCTTCATGGAATGCCTCCGGGGGCGCACACTGTAGCACGCCGGAAGGAGACGGACGCCCGCCGCCTGTCTCCGGGCGGGACGCAGGGCGCGGCCGCAGACCCCTTGCCGCCCCCCTTTTCGTCAGCACGGCCGCGGGGGCGCAGGAGCCCGGTTGACCCGGCCGCCCGGCGCGCTATGGTCGCGGCATCGTCGTCGGCCGGAGGAGCCCATGCGACTCGTCGCCCAGCTTGCGGGAGCACTTTTCGTCGCCTTCTTCGCCTCGCGGGCGGCCGCGCAGTCGACCGCCTTCGGGGCGCCGGAGTCCGGCTCCCGCGGGCCCATCGTCATCGACATGACCCAGGACGGCCTCGGCGAGAGCGGCTCGCTGATGCTGTGCATCGGTGCCGCCCGTTCGCTGGGCCAGCAGGCCGCCAGCTTCTCGGCGCGCGGCCTCGCCGGCTACCTGGGCGAGCAGATGGGCGGCACCATCGCCACCTCGCTCTACCCCGACTCGGAAGCGCTCGCCGAGGCGCTCGCCTCGGGCCGCCTGGACGCCGCCTGGCTGCCGCCCATGGGCTACGTGCGGGCCGCCGAGCGCGCGCGCGTCAAGGCCGTGGCGCGCCTCACGCGCCACGGGGCCACCACCTACCGCTCGGTCATCTTCGTGCGCGCCGACTCCCCCGTGCGCACCGTCGACGACCTCAAGGGCCGCTCCGTCGTCTGGGGCGGGCCTACCTCGGCCAGCGGCCGCCTGTTCCCCCGCGCCCATCTGCGCAAGCTCGGCAAGGACCCCGACCAGCTCTTCGAGAAACAGGCAACCGCCCGAGATCACAGGGAAATCTGCCAGATGGTCCTGGACGGGACCGTCGACGCGGGCGCGTCCATCTCCGACGAAACGGCCAAGGGCGCCAGTCCCATCGTCGACGGCTGCCGCGAGGCGGGCTTCGACCCGGCGAAGTTCCTCGTCGTCGACCGGAGCGACCCCATCCCGAACGATGTCATCGCGGTGCGGCAGGGCTTCCCGCCGAAACTGGAGGAGAGACTGCGCAACGCGCTGATGGCCATGACCGCCACCACCGCCGGCCGCCAGAACCTCCAGGACGTTTTCCGCGCGGACGGGTTCTCCGCCGTCGCGGACAAGGATTTCGCGGCGGTGCGCGAGGCGCGCAAGCTCGAGAAGAAGTAGCGGAGCGCGGAGAAGAACGATTCACAACCAGGACACGACGACACCAAGAAAGCCCTTCCTTTCTTTGTGTCTTGGTGTCTTGGTGGTGAAACGTCTCGTGCCCGGCCCCGGGCACGCTGCCGGGACCGGATGACAGGGAGCCCTGGCGGCGTTGACATCGGCTCCGGGGTGGTCGAGACTTGGCACCGTCCGGCGAATCCGGCCTCCGTCGGCGCCCGACGCCGATTCCGGGATGCGGTCCATCCTTCTCACGTGCGGCGTTCTGGCGCTTTCGCTGGCGCCCGCGCGGGGACTTGCCCAGCCCGTCGAGACCACCTTCGTGTCCGAGCCCGCCCGCGCCGACGTCGCCACGGGCGGCCGAACGCGCGAGGCGTGGCACGTCGCCCCGGGCTCGCAGGTATCGCTGCGCTCGCGCGGCCCCGGCACGCTGCGGCTCGAGTACTTCCAGGAGTGCCGCCCCGGCCGCTCCGCGCCCGCCGACGTGCGGCTGCTCGTCGCCATCGACGGCGCCGGCAAGATGTTCCCCGTCGCAGCCAAGGCACTCGCCGGCGCCGCCTTCGTCCCGCCGGCCGCGGGCGGACGGGTGCCGTGCGCCGCCGTGCCCGTGAACCTGAAGATCGGTCCGGGCGAGCACCAGGTGGTGCTGCGCCTGGCCGCCTCGGCGGAGGCCGGCGGTTCCGTCGCTTTTCCCGCCGCCGGAGCCGACGCCGCGCTCGCCGCCGACGACCTGTCGCTCGACCTGGACCTGGGCGGCCTGGGCCCCGCGCCGGCCGCAGCACCCAGGGCCTCGCCCCCGCCCGCGCCCGCCGGAGACGATCTCGCCTCGCTGGACCCGGGGCTGGACACCGGAATGGAGCCGGCCCTCGGAGCGCTGGAGGCGCCCAGGCCCAAGGCGCCCAAGGGCCGCGGCAAGCCGAAGCCCGCCGAGCCGGCGCTCGCCCTGGACCTCGGGCTGACGCCGCTGGAGCCGGTGGCGGCGTCCGCTCCCCCGCCCCCGAAGCCCGCGCCGGATGCCGACCTGTCGCTCGATCTCGGGTTGTCGCCGCTGGATCTCGCGCCGCCGGCCGCCGCCAAGCCCCCTCCTGCCGCGAAGCCGCCGGCCCCCGAACCCCTGGCCCTGGCCTTGCTCGCCCCCGAGCCGCCCCCGGCGCCGCCTCCGCCGCCGAGGGTCGGCGAGAAGCCGCCGGAAAAGCCCGCGGAGAAGCCACCCGCGAAAGTCGTCGAGAAGCCGGCCGCCCCCGCGCCGCCTCCTCCCGTGCCCGCGAAACCGCCGGAGAAGCCGGCCGTCGCCCAGAAGCCGCAGGAGAAGCCGCCGGCCGTCGCGGCGAGGCCGGCGGAAAAACCCAAGGAAAAACCGGCACTTGCGGCCCGCGCGAAGCGTCCCGCGCCGCCGCCTCCTCCGCCCGAGCCCGAAGGTCCGCCGCCGAAGCTGGGACCGATCGAGGTCGGGTCGCGGGGCGGCGTGGCGCTGGCGCGCAGCCACCTGGCGGCACAGGGCATCGGGCTGGTCGAGATCGCGTACCGGCTGGAACGTTTCGGCTTTCCGAAGCTGCGCGTGACGTTCACGGGCGGGTACATGCTGCTGACCGGCTCGTGGCTCGGCATGGAGGCCGGACGCGGCAAAGGCTGGATGACGCAGAACACGGATCTCGTGCCGATGGAGGTCGGCGCGACCTGGGATGTCGCCTCGTTCGGGCCCTGGAACCGCTTCACCGTGTACGCGGGCGCGGCGGCCGGGGCGGGCGTGGCGCACACGCAGATGGAGCGCTTCAGCCTGCGGCCGCAGGAGCGCGCCTCGGCGGTGCTGGGCGGCTCCGTGTCGGCCGGCGTGCGGGCGCAGGTGCGCCGGGCGGTGCTCGTGGCGGAGCTGCGCCACGGCGAGTCGATTGCGGGCGGCGATGGCGGCCCGGCACAGCAGGCGCTGTCGGCGACCGCGCTCACCGGCGGGTTCGCCGTGTCGTTCTAGCCGTCGCCGCCGCCCGAGAGGCGCGGCCGCGACGCGGAAGGTCGGGTCCGATGATGCGAAGGGAAACCCCGGGTCGCTCGTCGCGCGCATGGCCGGTGCTCTGGCTCCTCGCCGGTGCCGCGGCCTGCTCGTACGCGGACTCGACGGCGCCCGGACAGCCGCGCTTCGACCTGGCGCCCGGTCCCGTCCACACGCGCGCCGCCGCGCCGGACCTGACGGGCACCGCGGAGTACGGCGCGCGCCTGGAGCTGGAGCGCACGCCTGCCTTCCCCTCCCCGATGGCCGCCATCACCGCCGACCCGTGGGCGGGCACGTTCCGCTTCCGCGCGGTGCCGCTGGCCGAGGGACGCAACCAGTTCGTGCTCACGGCCACCGACGACGCCGGCAACCGAAGCGAGCCAGCGCTGCTGGAAGTGGACTTCGAGAACCGTCCGAGCGAGCTGCGTCTGACGCTGTCGACGAGCCTCGTGATTGCGGGCACCGGACCCGGCCGCGGCACGCTGCTCGCGACGGCCGAGGTGCTGGGCGCCGACGAGGGTTACGACGTGAAGGGCCGGACCGTCTCGTTCGGCGTGCAGGACGTGGGAACGCAGAACGCCCGCGGGACCACGGACGAAAAGGGCGTCGCCGAGGCGCTGCTGACCGGTCTGACGACCGCGGGCGAGGGCAAAGTGGTCGCCACGCTCGGGGATCTGTCTGCGGAGCGGACGTTCCTCGTCACGGGCGGGGCGCCGTCGGCGCTCACATTGACGCTGTCACCGGCCGGAAGCACCTCCGACGGCCTGCGGGAGCTGCAGGTCTCCGCCGGCACGGACGTGGTCGCCACGGTGAACGTCCAGGACTCGGTGGGCAATCCGGTGGACGCGCCGGTGACGATCTACACCGACGCGCCCGGAGCGTTCGTCGAGGGACACCGTCTCACGCACGTGCAGAAGGTCGGGACGTGGCACGTCGCGGCGGCGGTGAACGGCGCGGCGACGGCCGGCTCGGCGGGCGTGAGCGACGCGGCGACGCTGGTCGTGGGCGCGGGGCCCGCCGCCGCGGTGACCCTGGGCGTGCCGGCCGCTGCGACCGCGGGCGTGGCGGTGCCGTACACGGTGACGCTCGCCGACGCCTTCGGAAACGGCGCCGCGACCGGCCCGGGCCAGACGGTGTCGATTTCATCGAGCGACCCGCGCGTGGTGGTCTCGGACGCCGCGAAGACCGCGACCTTCAAGGCGGCCGGCGCCCAGACGCTGGTGGCGACGCTCACGGACGGGACGAGCAGCGCCGGCTCGACGCGGACAGTGGCGGTTTCTCCGGCCGTGGCGGCGTCGGTGACCGTGGCTCTGCGCGGCACGGACGTGGTGACCGGCACGCCGGCGCTCGACGTGCGGGCGGGCGATGGCTTGCCCGGCTCCTCGTGTCCGACGTGCGGCACGCTGACCGTGACGGCCGAGGCGATGGACGAGTTCGGCAACCGCGGCGCGGGCACGGTGCTGCTGACCACGGACGCGCAGGGCCGATTCGAGGCGAACGTGCTGCGCGGGCTCGTGAAGGCCGGCTCGTTCACGGTGCGCGCGGCCGCGGCGGGCACGGCCGCCGACGCGACCGCCGGCTTCAACGTCGTGGCGGCGGAGGCGTCGGCCGTGGATCTGCGGCTCGCGTCGGGATCGGCGACCGCGGGCGTTGCCGTCGGCTTCACGGCGTCCGTCCAGGATCGGTTCGGAAACGCCACGGCGGACGCGGTGGCGGTGACGGTGGACGGCGTGGGTGCGGGGATGTCGGACGTGGACCGCACCGCGCGCACCCTGACCGTGCGTCAGGCCGGAGCGTTCACCGTGCGCGCATCGCCGGCGGGCGCGTCGCCGGCGCCGGCCACCGCGCCGCTCGTCGTCGCCCCGGCCGCACCCGCGAGTGTGACGGTGCA
>Ga0172368_10003203_pt1 | contig 20118 bp, 22 predicted proteins | sample Lak11m_FD_114540 | JGI IMG/M metagenome (GOLD analysis project Ga0172368, IMG submission 114540) | Freshwater microbial communities from Kabuno Bay, South-Kivu, Congo - kab_022012_11m | ecosystem: Environmental > Aquatic > Freshwater > Lake | place: Democratic Republic of the Congo: South-Kivu...
GTTAACCAACAGCAGGGTTTTATCTTTTTCAAAAAAAATTACATTTTTATTGCTATAGCAAAATAAATGTAATCATCATTTTTTTAGAATTTTATTTTTATAAAATTAATTTTACCGACCTTTATTATCTTGCCGTTATCTTTTTCAGAACTTAATTCCAAATCGGCTGAATTAATTTTTTTCCCATCAATAGAAACACCGCCTTGCTCAATTTTTCTTCGGGCGTCAGATTTGCTGGTAGCCAAACCAGCCTTAACTAAATAATCAGCTATTGATATTGATGGTATCGGGCTTGTAAATATTTCAATTTCATCAGGCATTTCTTTTTTAGAAAAAGTATTGATAAAATATTCCTGTGCTTTCTTAGCTTCAGTTTCTCCTTTTACCGATTTAACAATTTCAAAGGCCATCAATTTTTTGAATTCCATCGGATTAGCGCCGTTCTCGATTTCTTCTCCGATTTTTTTTATTTCTTCATTGAAAACTTCAGTTAAAAGTTCCAATCCTGGAAGAATAGCGCTGTCCGGATAAGACATGGCCTTTCCAAACATTGTGTTCGCGTCATCACTCAAATTAATTCCATTTCCTTTTGTTTTACTCATAGTTATGCCATCCGGTGCTTCCATCATTTTGTTGGTGCGGACAAATTTTTCTTTACTTAGATAGGCTTTGACCAAATCGCGGCCCACCAGCATATTGAAAGTCTGGTCGGTGCCGCCGATTTCCATATCCACTTCCATTGCTACGCCGTCATAACCCTGCATAAGCGGATATATAAACTCGTGTAGTTTTATTTGTTCGTCTTTTTCCAATCTTTTTTTGAATAAATCCCGCTGCATCATTTGCTTAACTGTAATATTGGAAGCTAGCTTAAGCATTTCCTCAAGGTTTAACTTTGAAAGCCATTCATAATTTCTTTTGAATTGGACCGGATTTTCTCCTTCAAAATCAATCAGCTGAGCGGCCTGTTTTTTCCAGCCTTTCATATTTTTTTCAATCTCTTCATCAGTCAACATTTTCCGCGTTTTTTCTTTGTCTGGGTCGCCAATTTTGGACGTAAAATCCCCGACCAAGAAAATGACTTCATGGCCTAATTGCTGAAGAATCCTAAGGGCTCGGATGCCGATCGCGTGTCCTATATGCAGATAGGGACCGGTCGGATCAAATCCTTGATAAATCTTAAGCCGCTCACCGGACATCAGTTTTTTCCGGAGTGCGTCTGCGCTAGGATATATTTTTTCAACCCCCCTGGTTAAAAACTTTTCCACTAATTTTTTATCGGTCAAAACTTTGCTCATATATTAAAATCTTACCAGCCGAAAGCAATTTTTGCAAACCATAAAAAGAAAAAGCCCCTTGGGCTTAAGATTAGAACCGCAAAGGGCAGTTGGAACGAATATTCTTTTTTACCTCATAAAATGCAGACCTAAGCCTGCCGCGTTGGGCGTTAAATAGGCTTTTGATCTTTTATGCACCCGAAAGAGGTGTTTAAATTTTCCGGAACATGCTCCAACTAAATCCAATATATGACAAATTAATATTTTTTGCAAATTCATCTGGGGAAAAGAAAAACCCCCGAACTTCTTTCTAAGAACAGGGGTTATGGAGGAGTAGTAGGCCCTACTAGTAGTATTTCCGCCAAAGACGGACAAGATGCCGCACGTAGCGGCAAAACATATACTATTTTAGGGTACCCTCCAATCTAATAGTCTAGCATATCTAATTTTATTTGTCAAGTCCGAAGGCATATCATGGCTTAATTAAGCCATAAAAAAATCTCCAGACTTGCTTTTGCAAGCCTGGAGATTACGTCGTCGCGGCCACCTTGCCAAATGGCAAGGAATTTTTGTCTTACCTTTACTATTAATCGCATGGTGTTTCGCTCAATAGAAACGTAACGAAAGGAAAATTTATCACTCCCAAATTGAGCTAAAAAGCCTATGTGATTTTCAAAGAACAGTTTATATGACCGCGACTTAGTTTCAATTACTTTTTCCAAGGAAGTTTGATAATTGGGCAACATCCAGGCGCATGCTTTTTTAAGCATTTCTGGCAAAAAATGGTAGCACCGATGAAATCGCCTATAGTTGTTTTCTTTGGTTTTTTGATTGCGCCTGATAGGCTCCCGGATATGCTGCCATCATTTTTACTTTTCATCTTTTATCACCTCTTTTCTTTTTAAAAAACTATGTCATTCGTAGATTCCCATTCTTTCTTTGGCTTTTTTTAATTGGGATTTGGATACCATTCCTGATTTTTCCATTTCCTCAAATGATTTCAAAAGTTTTTTCCGGTTTTTAGGGTCAAAAGCATCGCGGAAAACTTTTTCTTTTTCTTCCGGATTCATCTGTTCAAATTTTTTCATAGCCATTCGCTGCAAAAAACCCATTTTGGGCTGTCCGTCGTCAGTTTTTTTATTTTTAAATGGATTCCACATAATTTAACTTTTAACTTGTAGTTTAATATTTTTTTGGCTATGATGAATCATACGGGCATGTGGCGGAACTGGCATACGCGCTAGCTTCAGGAGCTAGTGGGAGCAATCCCGTGGAGGTTCAAATCCTCTCATGCCCACAATTGGCCAAAATACTAAGCTTTTTTTATTTGCCAATGGTAACTGGAAACTAAAAGCGCCGAGGCGATGAAAATCGATGAATAAGTGCCGAAAAATACCCCAACAATCAAAGCTAAAGAAAAATCTTTAATTGAATCGCCGCCGAAAAAATAAATGGCAAGTAAGGTAATAAAAACTGTCAGTGAAGTATTGATTGACCTTACCAAAGTTTCATTCAATGAGCGGTTAACAATATCGGGAAATTGTTCTTTACTGGAACTTTTCAATAAATTTTCCCTGGTCCGGTCATAAACCACAATCGTGTCATGGACAGAAAATCCCAGGATAGTTAATAAAGCGGCAATAAAAGGAATGCCGACTTCAATACCCTTAAAATGCCCCAAAACCGAAAATACTCCGACAGTTATCAGGATATCATGAATGAGCGCAATAACCGCCCCGGCGCCGTATTTCCAGGAAGCCACTGGCCGGGAAACCTTGTGGAAAGCCAAGGCGATGTAAGCCATAATTCCAATAACCGCCCAAAAAATAGCCAAAAGCGATTTTGATTTTAACTCTTTGGAAACTGATGAATTGATAAAATCCACCCGCAATTGTTGGGCATCCGGATATTTCTCCAGAATTTTTTTCAGCACATCCTGGTTTATTTTGTCGTCTTCGGAAGCATAACGCAGCATAACTGAATTATTTTGGGTTGGCTGAATGGTCAGGCTTTTCAGATCCAATCCGCTTAGTTCATTTTGGATTTCCTGATTGGATGGGACAGCGGACGCATATTTGACTTCCATCAAAGTTCCGCCGGTAAAATCAATTCCAAATTTCAGGCCCCAGACAAAAATTGTCACAATGCTCAAAACCGCCAGTGTTCCGGAAAAAATATAAGCGTATTTAATTTTGGAAATTATATTGAACATTTATTTTTTCCCGCCTCATCTGGACCACGCAAAAGCGGGGTAATTTTAATTTTTTATTTCATCTTTATTAATTCCAATTAGCCACAGCTTATTTTCAATCCATTCTCCCAGCAAAAATTGAAGTAAAGTTCGAGTTATGGTAACAGCGGTAAACATCGAAAGCAGAACCCCTATAACCAAAGTTATAGCAAAACCTTTAACAAAACCGGTTCCCATTTCTACCAAAATCAGCGCGGTAATGATTGAAGAAACATTGCCGTCACGGATTGAAGTCCAGGCTCGTTTGAACCCTTCATCCAAAGCATTTAAAATGTTCCGGCCTCGGCGGACTTCTTCCTTGGTCCGTTCGAATATCAAAATGTTGGCATCAACTGCCATACCGATCGATAAGATGAAACCAGCGATGCCAGGCAAAGTCAAAGTAATTGCCCAGGGCGAAAAGATCGAAAGTTTAAACAAAGTAAACATAAGTCCTGTGTAAATGAGCAAGGCAACCGAAGCAACTAAACCGAGAAAGCGGTAATAAACCAGCATAAAAATGATGACTAAAATGAGCCCAATAATGCCAGCTTTCAAACTTTTTTGAAGCGATATTTCGCCCAATGATGCTTCCACGCTTTGCTGAGAAACTAGAGAAATTGGTACCGGTAAGGCGCCTTCGCGAAGGCTGGCGGCTAATTGCTTAGCGCTGTCAATGGTAAAGTTGCCGTTAATAATCGCATCTCCGCTGTCAATCTCAGATTGGACAGTTGGCGCACTGATGATTTCTCCGTCTAAGAAAATCGCAACCCGTTTCCCAACATTACGCTTGGTGATATCAGCAAAAAGCTTTGCACCTTCAGAGTCAAACTTTAAAAATACCGCCGGTTCAGAAAGTCCTTGTCCGCCTGAATAGTCGCCTTGCGCATTAGTCAAATTTTTCCCCGTCAAATCAGTAGAAACCCAATTGTTGCCGGTGTCGACCGGCTGGGTTTTTTTAGCAATAAGAATTTGAGCGCTCGTAAACGTCAGACTATCCCCTTCGCCGCTGACTGAAATTTTTTTTATGATGTGCCAACCATAGGAAGTTTCCACCAATTGCTTGTTTATTTCTCCGTCTTTCAATTTTAAAACCGCATCCTCATATTCTTTCATGAACTGTCCATTTTTAATATTTTCGTATAGGCCGCCGTTATTCTTGCTTCCTGGATCTTCACTATATTGTTTGGCTAAATTTCCAAAATCCTCGCCTTTTAATGCTTTTTGTAAAACATCCTGCGCAATTTTTTTCGCCTGAGCATTTTCTTTGTCTAATTGGTCTTGGGGAATTTTTTCCGGTGCCGGCCCTTCTTCCTTGAATTCCAAAAACGGAGTCGCCTTTATCATTTCTTTGGCTTGATTGATATCTTTCACTCCGGCTAATTCAACGATAAGACGCCGGTCTAATCCACTACTGGTTGTATATATCACAGGTTCGGCGACACCAAAGGCATTAACTCGGCGCTCAATCACATCCTGGACGGCTTGCATCGCATCGGCAACCTTTGAGGAATCAGTCTTGCTCAGATCGGCTTTATACTCGAGATGGATGCCTCCCTGCAGGTCCAAACCCAGATTAATTTTGGCTTTATTTAATAAATTATAAAACCTCGGTATTTTTGATACCGCCTTGGGATAAGAAATAAGCCCTACTGCGAGAGCCAAAACTATTACCAAACCGAATTTAATTTGAAGTTTCCGCCTTAAATTCATATCAAACAAATTCTATAATAAAGGATTATTTTTTGCAAACTAATTTAATCGCCCTTCTTTAGGCGGCTCTTTTTGAGCTAAATTATTTATTTCCGGCCAGCGTGATTCCAATCCTCTTTTGATCTGATCCAAATCTTCATGGTCGCTGAAAAATCCATAGATTCTTTTTTCTTCAATCAAATCTTCCACCAAATCCTTGTATTGTTCAAAAAATTTCACCCCTTCCCGTTCGGCTGTTTCCCGAATTTCCTTGAAAAGTTCGCTGCTGGAAAATTCTGATTCCCTAACGTTCATATTTTTTTTCGGTTAAATTATCCATTCATTTAATAATACAAATTAATTCTCCGATTCTTTTAAAAATTTTAGATTTTTTAAAATAACTGAAAAAACTCGCCAAATTTTTCAGCGAGTTCTCAGTCTTTTTTCTTTTATTGATTATTGGCTTCCGGAATTGTCGGTTGATGTATCGGACGGTGTGCTTGAAGTGCTCGGGCTGGCTGATTTTCCAACTTGAGTCGAAATCATCCGGCCATTTGAATAATCCCCGTAGTCTTCGAGAGTAAATTTTCTGACCTTTACTTTAAAATCGTAAGGTGTCGCAGGCTGCAAATTTTTGGCCATAACGCGGCCTTTCCCATCGGAATTTACTCGGGTGGCGTAGGTCTGATACATAATTGCCCCGGTATTTTTATTCCGTATTCTTATTTTGACTACCGCAACCTCATTTCCGGCTGCTTCGGTATTAAAGTGCAGGATAACCGCCCGGCTGGCAATTTCGGCCATTGAACGCAGGCGCGTATCATTATCTGCATTAACTTTGGAAATTGGAATTAAAACTATTAACAAGGCTATCGACAATGCCAATAAAGAATAGCTTTTAATATTTTTTTTCATAGTTTTTTTCATTAACTTTTTATATTCAAATTCCCAAATAATCGACCTCAAATTTATTTGGTAACAATTTGAACTAATGGTTTTTTGGTAAGGATTTAAAATTAGACCACGTTGCTAATACAAACCAAAATGACTTTTTTTTCACTTTTAAGACTTAAAAAAGGCTTCTGGAAGCCTAAATATAAAAAGTATGCTGATTTAGTTAAATTAAACTGTTAGTTTTATAGCCGCCCAAACCATTATAGCCGCCGAAGCAAATCGCAGGGCATAAATTTTCAAGGTATGCTTTTCGAGATATTCCGGCGCGAATAAGGAAAACAGGAATGCAATGACCATCGAAATAGGCAAAGCAATAATTGCCGCCGACAGACTGACGTTGCCGGCATAAGCTTTTTGGGCGGCCAAAGTCGCCAAAGCGGAAATTGAACCGGAAATAAAGATTGCTCCCCATTGCCGGAATCTCATCTTTCGCACGTCTTTTAAAAATAAAGGTACGGTAAGCAAAAGTATAAGCTGGCCGATTACCAACATCCAAAGCGTGGCAGTCCAAAAACCACTTTCAGTAACGGCCTTATTTATAAAAACTGCATTTAAGGCGAGGAAAATCAAATGAGCAAAAATATAATCGACACCAATATTAAAAAATGATTTGATGGAAAATTTTTCATCAATACTTACTAAAATTCCAAAAATAAAAATAATTGCGATTAAAAAATATTGACAAAGGGAAATCTTTTCATGCAGCATCATTACTCATAAAAATGCCCCAAAAATAGGATAAAAAGCATTAAGCGGCGCAAAAACGGAAACATCCAGTTTGTAGAGGGAATAAAAAAAGAAGACCGCTTGCAACGCATAAAACAAAGCTGACCAAAAAATATTCCCCCATTGAAAAGGCAAGTTCACGCCATAATAAATAGCCAGCGGAACGGTCAAGATTAGAACAATAAGCAGCCAAAAAAAATTTAAAAGCCAAAGGTTGGGAGCGGCATATTTTCCCGTAAGTTTTCCGGCAATAGTTTCCAGCGCGTAAAGAAAAGTTGCCAGCCAGGCAAAAACGTAAAAAGGAATGTCCATTAAAATTTATCAATAAAATTACATTTTGAATTTTTTCTGCACTTATTCCATTCGTAAATTCTGCCATTCATAGCAATGTAAATGCCATTAGGCAATATTTGAACGGCAGCTATTGCTAGGCCTATGTTGATTGGAGCATCAGAATCCGAAAATTTTTCAGGCTTTACTGATCCAGTCAAAATCAATGTCTTGTTTTTTATTTTGCTTAATACCTTGGCCGTATCAATCATGGTGTCTGTCCCGTGAGTTATAATTATTTTATCATTTTTTATTTCGTTGCATTTTTTTAAAATATTCTTTCGGTCGTTTTTTGTAATATCCAAACCATCTTTTTTTAAAAGTTCTAAAATATCATAAGTAAAATTTGGATTTATTTTTTCTAAAACCCGTTTTACTGCCGGTTCACTTATCTCAAAAGAATAAGATTTTTTTATTCTGGGATAATCTTTATCAATGGAACCACCAGTTTGAATAAAAGTTATTTTCATAAAAAAATTAAACGCTATTTACCACAGCATTTCTTGTACTTCTTTCCGCTGCCGCACGGGCAAGGATCGTTGCGTCCCACCTTGTCTTTATTGATAATCGGCGCGGATTTTTTTTCTTCAACTTCTCCATCAGAAACTTTTTTGGCGGCGCCGAATTGTTCCACTTCCTCAGAGGCTCCTTGGAATTGCAGATTCCGTTGCATCTGTTTTTCCGGCTGGGGCTCAGTTATGACATTAATTTTAAAAAGAGTGTTTACTACGCTTGAGCGCACGCTTTCCATCAAAGCGGAAAACATATGGAAAGCTTCGCGCTTATATTCAATCAATGGATCCCTTTGGCCATAGCCACGAAGCCCGATTCCTTCCCGCAAATAATCAATCTCGTCCAAGTGGTTCATCCAGGTCGAATCAATGGTCTGTAGCATTACCGCTTTTTCAATATAGCGCATTTGGTCGGTGCCGATCGCCTGTTCTTTTTTATTATAAATTTCCTTGGCTACGCCGGTTAAATATTCGGTCATTTTTCCTATTTTTTCGGCGGAATTTTCATTCTTATTGTCCCGGATTTCGGTAAGTTTTGGCGTAAAATTTTCGGAAACGCCGGCTAAATTGCGGAAATTTTTATTTATTTCATCCACATTCCAATCATTTTCATTTTCAGCCGCGTGAAAAGAAACCGTCCGTTCAATTTCCTCTTTTATATTTTCCAGAATTTCCGATTTGATTTCTTTGAGTTCCAAGATATCCCTGCGCTTTTTGTAAATAACTTCGCGCTGTTTATTCATCACATCGTCATAATCCAAAATGTGTTTCCGGATATCAAAGTTAAAACCTTCAATTTTTTGCTGGGCATTTTCGATCGATTTGGAAATGATCCGGTTCTGGATCGGCTGGTCTTCAGGAAGTCCTAATGTATCCATCATGCTTTTCAGTTTATCGCCTCCGAACCGCCGCATCAGTTCATCTTCCAGGGAAACATAAAATTGAGAAACACCCGGATCACCTTGCCGTCCGGCCCGGCCTCTTAATTGGTTATCGATCCGGCGTGCTTCATGGCGTTCAGTGCCGATAATCATGAGCCCTCCAAGTTCCCGTACTTCTTCTCCCAGTTTTATGTCGGTACCTCTTCCAGCCATATTAGTGGCGATTGTCACTGCGCCTTTTTGTCCGGCCTTGGCGATTATATGCGCTTCTTTCTCATGATTTTTGGCATTTAAAACCTCGTGCGCCACACCTTGCCTTTCCAAAAGTGCGCTTAGATACTCGGATTTTTCGATGGCGATTGTGCCGACTAAAATCGGTTGTCCGGTTTTGCTGATTTCTTTGATTTTTTGGGTGATGGCTTCAAACTTTCCTTTTTCGGTTTTATAAATCACATCCGGTAAATCAATTCTCACCATTGGTTTATTGGTTGGGATTTCCGTCACATCCATCTTGTAAACTTTGAAAAATTCTTCCGCCGAAGTCAGAGCTGTTCCGGTCATACCGGCGATTTTTTTATACATCCGGAAATAATTCTGGAAAGTAATGGTGGCTAAGGTTCGCGATTCCTTTTGGACTTGGACATGCTCTTTGGCCTCAATGGCTTGGTGTAAACCTTCGCTATAGCGGCGCCCTGGCATCAAGCGGCCGGTAAAGTCATCGACAATAATTACTTCGCCGTCTTTGACAATATAATCACGGTCGCGCTGGAAAATAATTTCCGCTTTCAAAGCCTGTTCCAGATGGTGGACGTAGTTAACCTTTCCATATTCATATAAATTTTTCACTCCCAACAAATTTTCCACTTTGGAAATTCCGGCATCGTTGATGGAAACCGCTTTCATTTTTTCATCCACGACGAAATCCTCCTCCTTTTTCAGGCGGGGGACTAACTGGGCGAATTGGCTGTATTGTTTGGTCGAATCCGTGTCTGGCGCTGAAATAATCAGCGGTGTCCGGGCCTCATCAATTAAGATAGAATCCACTTCGTCCACAATGGCAAAGTTGAGTTCTCGCTGGACCATCTGATTCAAACTGGGTACCATATTGTCGCGGAGATAATCAAAACCAAACTCATTGTTAGTACCGTAAGTAATGTCAGATGCATATGCCTCGCGCCGGGATATCGGTTTCAGGTTGTCCATTTCCACACTGACTTCATCGGCATCTACGATTTTCGGCTCATATAAATAAGACGCATCATGGATAATGCAAGCCGTAGAAATTCCTAAAAAATGGAAAATAGAACCCATCCAGTTGCAATCACGCTTGGCCAGATAATCATTGACGGTCACTACATGAACGCCCTTACTGGTAAGTGCGTTTAGGTAAATTGGCAAAGTTGAAGTCAAGGTCTTGCCCTCGCCAGTTTTCATCTCGGAGATTTTACCCTGATGCAAAACAATGCCTCCCAGAAGTTGCACGTCAAAATGTCGCTCACCGATCACCCGGTCAGCGGCTTCGCGAACTACCGCAAAAGCCTCCGGAAGTACTTCATCCAGAGTTTCGCCTTTCTCAATCCTTTGGCGGAATTCATCCGTCTTATTTTTCAGCTCTTCATCCGACAGTTTTTCAATACTTTTGGCAAAGCCGTTGATTTGGTCTACGATCGGCTGAAGTTTGCCGATTTCCCGCTGATTAGAGCCGAATAATTTGGTAAAAAATGCCATACATCCCCACACCAATTGTGTTTTTATTGGTATGTTTTTTAGACAATATGAAATTTAATCATATTAAATTTTTTGCTGAATTCCCCGCCCAATATGGCTCTTTTAAAGCCTAAACACGATTGGTGTAGGGATAAACAAAATAAAGAGTAAATTCAATTACTCTTTTCATTTTAGCCTAAAAATAGCGATGAGTCAAAGTTTGTTTGATTTAATAAAAAATTAAGTTAGTTACATTTCTTTTCCTCACTTTCAAAAATTATTTTTACTGTTCCAGATTTTGATTTTGGGCAATTGCATACGTTAGCAGATCCAGGCGGACCATCTATAGAATAGAATTCCATTCTGCCCCAAGTTCCACCTTCTTTTTCACATAACGACTTATTCATTCCAGAATCATTAGATATTGTATCGGTTGATTTTTTACAATCTCCTCTATAATATGCCCATTCTTCACACTTAGTCCCATCCGGCAAAATACAATTCCCACTTTGACTACCGTCAGCGGCGGTGACAATTTCTAACTTTCCGCCGTTTTGTTCGCAATAAACCGAAGCGGGATTGGCCAAGCCGATGTCAGGAGTATTTCTCTGATTTATTCTTGGCTGGTAATTGATGATATTAGGAGTTGAAACAGTATTGTCTTGCAATAATAAAAAACAACAGATTATTGCACCGATCACAATTATTATTGCATAAGCTAGTTTTGGTGATATGATCTTATCCATTTTCGTATTATACCACAAATTTTAATAATTTAACTTAAATTCCTGCTTATTCTACAAATAACGGAAATTCGTCAGCTAATTCGCCGGAATAGTAGAATTCGTAAGCTAAGGAGCCGAAGGAATATTTTGACCCGTTTATATTTATCGCAGAACCGCCAACTTTAGGTTCAGCCTTGGGTTTTGATTGGGGAAAACCGACATTAAACAAAGTTCCGACAATTTCCGGTCGATATTTTATTTCATATCCATCTTTCTCCCACTGGCTTATCATTTGTTTCAGATAAAAAGCTCCATAAAGATAACAATAATAATGATCTTTATCATTGGTCAGTTTTTGGAATCTTTCCTGAGTTGGATTATTCGAGGAAAAATCCAGGCTGTTTTCATATTCTTTTCCGAGATAATATGGCGAAGTGGGATCTTTCAGGTGGTTTTCCACCTGAATAGCGGTGGCTTCTTTTATTCCCATTACTCCCAAGGAAATCTGGGTCGCATTGCCCAGAATTTTTAAAGGCTCAAAAAACCTTTTAAAAATTTCCCGTTCGGAATTAAATAATCTTAATTGCTCGACTATCAGACTGGCTACAATCAGTCTGGGCGTTACCCCGGTGGCTTCGGCTGCTCTGATAATTTTATCTTTATCTTTTATAACTCCTTCCCGGATTGTTTTCCATTCCGGATTATCGATCCAGGAGAAAACGTTTTTTCCTTCGATCATTCCAAATTTATTTTTTAGTTCACTCAGTGAATATTGCGTTTTTGAATTTTCGCATTCTATCATCTTGTACTGAAAATCCTGGTTATCCCGCAGTCGCAGATTGGCGGCGAAAACCATCTTAGCGATCAATGGATCGCAGTCGAACCTTTCGTAAGTCTCAACGATTTTGCGGGAGTTGAATGGAAAATAATCACCAACTGCGTTAATTTTGCAATAGTTGCTATTTTTAATTTTCTGGACCAATTTTTCATTCGCGTCTTTGGTTGCCTCTGCTTCATTTTTTATTTTTTCCATTTCTTCCATTCTGGCGATCGCTTCCAGGTTTTTTTCGAAAATGGCATTATTATCATCAACCTTCCCCGGAGTATTGGTAAGGCCGGTTTTAATTCCATAAAATCCGGCAATTAAAATCAAAAGATAAGCCAAAAAAACGATGCAAATTACCAGGGCTGAATTAACCAAGATTTTTTTCATATTGTTATTTTAACATAAAAAAAGCGGCCGTTAAACGAGATTAACGCCGCCTTCTTGTTTTTTAAAATAATTTAAATTCATTGCGGATCGGTGCTATGCACTTTTTTTAAATACTCTATCTGATTTTTTCGTGCGTTTTTAGGGTCGGATTTTTCTATAAAGTTGAATATCGCGTGAATTTGGAGGGCATTTTCTATGAAAGTCCGTTCACCTTCGGTTTTGGTATCCGTGATTATTTTTTCCAGTCGCTCATCATATACCCGGTTTTGATCGAATCCTTTTTGCTCGATCTCTTTCTTTTTTAACCACATTTCGGAAACTAGCTCCTTTACGATATCAAAATAGCGTTTTCCCCCTTGGCAAAGAAATACTTTTTGTTGAAATTTCAGGAGCCTCCATTCTACGCTTATAAATTTATTTATGTCACTTTCGGTATCGGGCGGCTTGTTTATTTCCCAATAAGTATCGAACATTGCCAAAAAAATTTTCATAAATTGGCTAATTTCCGAATACTTCGCATCGAGCAACAAATTTTGCTCCGCGATATGGTCAATCACTTTTTTTATTTCCGGATCGTCACAGTCCCGGAAAAGGATCCGAGCTTCAGCTGCCAAATAGCTTTTGACTTCACCCCGATTGGATAGCGGGATGATCGCCGCCGAAACCAATGCAATAAAATTGAACGAAATTATTACCGCTAAAAATAATCCTTTTCTCATCGCTTTGCCCTCCTTTTGCTTTAGGTTTTTGAACGGTTTTTGTTAATTTACTACAATTGTTAAGTATATCACTTTTTTAAATTTTTGTCAAACAAGAAACCTTCATTTTTAAGAATTTTTTGCTTTTGAGCCGAGCCCCTGTTATATCCGCCCGATTTTCCATCGGAACGGATTACCCTGTGGCAGGGAATTTTTGGATCATAATTTTTATTGAGAATATTTCCAACTGTCCGATACGCCCGGGGATTTCCGGAATACTCAGCTATTTTTTTATAAGTCAAAACTTTCCCCTTGGGAATTTTAGAGACGATCGCCAATACTTTCTCCTTAAAACTTTTCATAAAAATAAAACAAAGCAATCGCTGCTTTGTTTATAAATTATTCTTTAAAATCTGGCGCTTTCATCCAGGACCAAATTTTTTTTGATTGAACGCCGGCCCCTTAAGCGCAAAGTTTTTATTTTGCCTTTGTCTTTGGAAATCTGAATTTTTATTTCTTCAACGGCAATGTCAATTGAACCTTCGATGCTTTCCGAAATTTCTTCGGTGCGGTATAAATCATAAGGAGTCTTAACCATAATTTCCACCCGAAATTTCCCCTTTTTATCCATACCGATTTCTACCTCAGTCAATAAAATTTTTTTTATAATTTTACCGATCGGTTCAAGCCTTTTAATTATGTAATCCTCGGTCCGGTCGTCAATTTTAATTCCGTTAAAAAAGAAACGGACGTTACTCATTTTTTCTTTGGCCATGTTTTTGTTTGTTATAAATTAAAATCCAAGGTACTGGACTTCTTCCTGAAGTTCCACTCCGAATTTATCGCGCACTTGTTGTTTTGCCAGGCTGATCAGCATTACCAAATCGGCTGCGGTTGCTTGTCCGGTGTTCACAAAAAAATTAGCCTGGACGTCACTAATCATGGCATCACCAACCTTTTTTCCTTTGAGGCCAACTTTTTCGATCAGCCAACCGGCCGGAATTCTATTTTCCTTCGATTTTAAACCGCTCTCTTTTTCAAAATCTTCAATTAATTTTAAATTATCAACAGTTGGGTTTACGAAAAACGAACCGGCGCTGCTGACTGCTTTGGGCTGTTTTTTTATCCTAAGCATAATGTTTTGTTGAATTTTTTCCTGAATTTTTGCAACATTGCCATTTTCCAGCTTCAATTTAGCGGAAATTATTATAAAATTAGCATTTTTTTTAAGTAAACTGTTTCGATAGCTGAAAACGCAGTCTTCTTTTTTTAAAATTATTTCTTCTGAATCTTCTGTATTTAGGCAAACTATCTCATCAATTATAGCTTCCATTTCTCCATTAAAGGCACCGGCATTTCCCCGGATGGCTCCGCCTAAAGTGCCGGGTATGCCTGCCGCCCATTCAAGGCCGGTTAAACCGGAATCAGTTGATTTTTTTAAGATTTCCGCCAAAGTTGCTCCGGCTTCCGCTTGAATTATATTAATATCAATTTCAACTTTATTAAATTTCACTCTGATTACCAATCCATCGAAACCTTTATCATTTACCAAAACATTGCTGCCGCCGCCCAAAATAAAAAAATTCAGCCGGTTGCTCTTGGCGTATTTCAGCGCCTTTTTTAGTTCTTCGATATCCCGAACCTCAATAAAAAATTTCGCCGGTCCGCCGATTTTAAAAGTCGTGTATTGGGAAAGAGAAATATTTTTTTGGATGTTTAACATTTTATTCTTTCAATTTTTCCACCACTTCATTGACATTGCCAGCGCCGATAGCCAAAACGACATCATCGGAGCCTATTTTATCTTTAAGAAAATTTACAGCGTCATTGATAATTGGTGTATATTCCGCCTTGCCAAAGTTATATTTGTTAATTAATTTTACAAGATCGGCTGAATTGACATTGCCGGTATTTTCTCTGGCGCTGCCGTAAATGTCCAAAACCAAAACCTGGTCAGCGTCATCAAAGCTTTGGGCAAAATCCTGAAGCAGGGCCTCGGTCCGCGAATAAGAATGCGGATGAAAAACCGCGATGATGTTTTTTTCCGGATAATTTTCACGAGCCGCCTTTAAAGTGGCCTTGATTTCTTCCGGATGATGGCCATAATCGTCAATTAAAATTGCACCGTTTTTTTCTCCGATATGTTCAAATCTCCGGCTGGTTCCCCGAAAAATTTTTAAAGCTTCCCTGATCTTTTCCAAATCTAAATTTAGCTTGTGGCACACCGCAACCACAGCTGCAGCATTTAAAATATTGTGATCGCCAACAAGATTAATTTCAAATTCTCCCAAATCTTTTCCGGAAAAAGAAAGGCTGAATTTTTTAAGTCCAATTTTTTTGGGAATCATGTCATTGTCACCGGCAAATCCATATTTAATGATTTCTCCCTGGCAGGAACAAGCAATTTCATTGGTAGCCACGCTGTCACCCCAAACTACCAAAAAACCAATCTTGGGAATCTTGGAAACAAAATCAGCAAACGCTTGCTTATAATCTTTAAAATTTTTGTAAAAATCCGGATGGTCCCAGTCGCAGCTGGTCAAAATGGCCGCTTTTGGTTCATATAATTTCAGTTTATTCTGGTACTCATCGGCTTCAATCACAAAAAATTCACCTTTTCCCGTGAGGGCATTAGAATCCCAATCTAAAATTTTACTGCCCACTGCCGCTCCAGGATCGGCGCCGCAAGCTTTCAATGTGTAAGCCAATAGGGCTGAAGTGGTGGTTTTGCCGTGAGTTCCGCAAACTGCCAGGCCGTATTTTTGATTGAAAAGGTCAGCCAACACTTCCGGATAGCTGGTCATCGGCAAATTTTTTTCTTGGCAAAATTTAAATTCTTCATTATTATCCTCGCGATAGGCCGTCGAATAAATCACTAGATCAATATCTTCTGGGATATTTTTGGCGGAAAATCCTTCAAAATATACTATGCCCAGCCGTTTCAAAATTTTATCAGTAAAGAATTTTTCATGAGTGTCGGAGCCGATAATCTCGATTCCCAGCGAATGCAAAATTTCCACCACTGAAATAATTCCCGAACCCTTGATCCCGATGACATAAATTTTTTTAATTTTGGAAAAATCAACCTTCATAGGTGGTTTTAAATGTTATTATTAAAAACTTATTTTAGCATATTCAATATTCCTTCGGCAATTGTGTCGGCGGCATCGGCATGATAAAAAACCTGGATGTTTTCCGACAGTTTTTTTTGCAGTTCCGGATTATTCATAATTTCTTCGATTTTGGCCATTAAAATATTTTCTCCCAGATTGGTTTCTTCCAAAACGACACAAGCGCCGATTTTTGCCAATGAATACGCATTCATAGCCTGATGGTCATTGGCCGAATTTTTCAACGGAATTAAAATAGATGGTTTTTTATTGGCGGCAATTTCGGCAATCGAATTAGCGCCGGCCCGGGAAATAACCAGGTCGGCTGCCGCAAAAATGTCTTTCAGATCCTCGCCGATGAATCCCAGCGGATAATATCCACCCCGTCCGGCTTTTATGCCAAGCACACCCGCCTTATCTTCCACATTTTTTAAATTATTTTCTCCGGTCTGATGGATGACTTGGTAATTTTGGAGAAGTTTGGGCAAGATGCGGATAATTTTTTCATTGATAAGCTGCGAACCCTGGGAACCGCCAAAAACAAAAATAGTTTTTTTGAATTCGGAAAGTGCAAATTGGCTTTTGGCTTTTGCCGCGTCGCCGGCAGCACTATCTTCGCGAAGCGGATTGCCGGTTAAAACAACTTGGGTGGCCGGAAAAAATTTTTCCGCTTCCGGATAAGAAACTGCCACTCTCTTGGCAAATTTTCCCAGCATTCGGTTGGTAACGCCCGGAATACTGTCCGATTCATGGACTAACACCGGAATCCGGTATAGCCAACCCACCAAAACTACCGGCGCGGAAGCGTAGCCGCCTTTGGAAAAGATGGCATCCGGCATATATTTCACAAGGAGGTATAAACATTGGAATATTCCGCCGATCACCCGGAAAAAATCCAAAAAATTGAGCACGGAAAAATATCGCCGCATTTTTCCGGTAGCGATGCCGACGGTTGGGATCCCTTCCTTTCCCATCAGATCATTTTCCAATTTTCCCCGGGAACCGATGAAAATTAATTCAGTTTCCGGCACCCGCTGTTTAATTTTTTTGGCCACGGCAATGAGCGGAATCAAATGTCCGCCCGTTCCGCCTCCTGTTAAAACAATTCTCATATGATTTTTTTTAGTTAATGCTTTAATTTAAAAAAATTGTAAACGATTTAACTATTTTCCGCCATAGGCGCCTGCCTGCCGGCAGGCAGGGATCAGCCTTTAGCTGAAGTTTGTTTAGAAATATTGAGTAAAATTCCGATTGCCAGCATCAAAAAAATTACCGAAGTGCCGCCATAGCTTATGAATGGCAGCGGGATGCCGGTAAGCGGAATTAAACCGGAAATGGCCGAAATATTGATAAAAGCCTGAAAAAATATCCAAGCCACAATTCCGATGGCTACCAATTTCGAAAATTCATCCGGAGCGTTTTTGGCAATTTTCATTCCGCGTAGAGCGACGATCAAAAAAAGCATTATTAAAAAAATCACTCCAACCAATCCAAGCTCCTCCCCTATTATAGCAAATATTGAGTCGCCTACCGGCTCCGGCAAATAATTGAATTTTTGGAGGCTATGGCCCAATCCGACTCCCCACAAGCCACCGGAACCGATAGCCAAAAGTGCCTGGGTAATTTGGTATCCCATGCCCCGGGGATCGAGTTCGGAATTGAAAAAAACCAAAATTCGGTTCATCCGATAGGGTTCCATTTTGATCAAAGCCAAAAAGGCTGCGGCGCCGCCCAAAGCCATAAAAAAAAGATGGGAAAGTTTGGCTCCGGAAACAAAGAAAATTGAAAGGGCGATCATAATTGCCACTCCCAGCGTTCCCACATCCGGCTGTTTGATCAAAAGAAAAACAATAATAGCGACGATCAATAAAAATGGGACTAAACCTTCGAAAAAATCTTTTATTTTTTCGCCCCGGCTCTCCAGCCAGGCAGCCAGATATAATATGAGTGACAATTTTAGCATTTCGGACGGCTGGAAAGAAATCGGGCCCAATTGAATCCAGCGGCTGGCTCCGTAAATTGTAGTGCCGATGCCTTTAACGAAAACCAAAATCAAGAAAAAAATACTTAACACGAAAAACGGGAAAGAAATTGTTTTCCAAAATTTGTAACTCATTTTTTGGGCAAAATAAAGGCCTAATAAACCGATAAAAATGCCGATAAACTGGCGTTTAAAGAAAAAATAAGGGTTTCCAAAATTAGTTTTTGAATAGGCGATCCCGGCTGATGAAATCATTATTAGGCCAAAAATAAGCAAAATGAAAACCGTTACAAGCAAAATTTTGTCGGATTTTTGCGCTTTGGAATCGGACATAAAAAATAATTTTCTTTTATTTTACAATTTTGGAATTTTTATTGCGCCACTCCTTAATTTTTTGATGGTCTCCGCTTAATAATATTTTAGGCACTTTCCATCCTGCAAAATCTTCCGGTTTGGTGTATTGCGGATACTCCAAAACGGAATTTCGAATTTTTTTACCAAAACTTTCCTCGTCTAAAGATTTGGGGTTTCCTAAAATACCCGGAATAAGTCGTGAAATTGAATCTACCAAAACCATGGCCGGGATTTCACCGCCGGTGAGAATATAATCGCCGATGGAAATTTCTTCATCCGCCAGATTTTCCGCCACGCGTTCATCCACCCCTTCATAGCGTCCGCAAATGAAGGTCAGGTTATTATATTTCGCCAGTCTCCTGGCATCAGCTTGGGTGTATTTTTTCCCCTTGGCGGAAAATAAAATTATTCGCGATTTATCACTCTTTTTAATTTTTTTGATGCATTCATAAATGGGTTTAACCATCATTACCATGCCGGCGCCTCCTCCATAAGGCGTATCATCAATCGTTTTTCTTTTGTCTTTAGTATAATCACGCAAATTATGGATTTTAATTTCCACCAGTTTTTTAGCCTGTGCACGCTTCAAAATAGATTCGTCAAAATACGAGTTAAAAATACCCGGAAAAATTGTAACAATATCAAATTTCATTTGCATTAATTTTATCATAAATAAAGTAAAAAACAAAAATTTGCCTAATCGGATATTTTATAATATATTTATCTAAAACGAATGTTGTTCTTTTCCATCAAGGAGGCATATATGCAACAGAAAATAAGGATTTCAGCAGGCTATTACTTTGTCCGCATTTGTTTGGGCTTGAGTTTGGGCATTTATTTACGCTGGCATTGCTGGCGCCGGCATCTTATTGTTAACGGCTGGAAAAACATCCCGCGCTACGGCCGGATGATGATTTATGGCAACCATCCCAGCATGATGGATCCGCTTGTGATAATTTCCATTTTAATTTGCTCCCGCTTGAGCTTGATTTTTAAGCCATGGGCGCTGCTTAAAACTTTGGCAGCGGCTGAAAATTTTGCGCCGAAAAATTGCCGCCGCCTGCCAGTCATCGGCAAAATACCAATTTTACGCGATAAGCCAATTTTGAAAATGATAACCGAAAAGGAATGCATTTTCATCGATGAAGGCCGGAAAGATTTTAAGGCGCTGATCCGAGCTTGTGGTTGGATGGATCGCTACGGCAGTTTGTTGATTTTTCCAGAAGGCGGAAGAACTAAGGTCAATCCAGGCGGTGTGGACGAGTTCAGGGAAGGCATCGGCGTGATTGCATATAAAGCCAATCCCCGGTGGATTTTGCCGATCCGCATCTTGGGCGCGGAAAAAGTTCTGCCCAAAGGCCAGGATTGGCCGGATTGGAAAAAGGGACCTATAACCATTAACATCGGCAAACCTTTTACCTTGGAAGATTTGCGCCTAAAACACCAGGGACTGCGCGAACTTTTCGCCCACGGCGACAAGCTGAAAAGTTCACTGATCTACGCGCCGCTAACCAAATTGCTCCGTGAAAAATTGCTGGAGCTCCAATGAATTAAAGGCTGGAACAATATTCCAGCCTTTTGAATTTTACCCCCACACCCACAGCTAAATGAAGCTCCTCTCGGCAAGCCGCGAGGTATCAGTCGAAAAGCCTTAGTTGGTCTTTATGCAACTGATTGTATTCCTCTGGCTTACCTTGATTTTTTACATATTGTTGGACTACTGTTTCA
>Ga0172368_10003204_pt1 | contig 20109 bp, 14 predicted proteins | sample Lak11m_FD_114540 | JGI IMG/M metagenome (GOLD analysis project Ga0172368, IMG submission 114540) | Freshwater microbial communities from Kabuno Bay, South-Kivu, Congo - kab_022012_11m | ecosystem: Environmental > Aquatic > Freshwater > Lake | place: Democratic Republic of the Congo: South-Kivu...
TACTATTTGCGGGAATTTTACTTGTTGTGCTTTCATATTTTTAAAATTTGACTCGATGTCAAATTTTAAAAAAAATATTCATTCACAGTGGGTATGATTTTATTCTTATGGATATTTCATAATCAATAATTTTAAATTCCAGAGCCAAAGATAATGAATACAACAGTAAAAAGCAACAAGAAAATTTTAAAGCAGTGTAAACAGGAAAACGTTAAATTCAAATACATTACCAGCGTATTATGGAAATTAAATTTGTCCTCATCTTTACTCACCTTGACCGCCTCTGGTTCGGCTGAGCCTCTGCTTCAGTCGCCCATATCCTTTCAGGCTCTAGCTTGAAACCGTAAACTTTCAACCGCCACGCCACCTGAACCATACTTCCCTTTTCACGTCCCTCAACTCCTTTACCTCTGAGTTTTTTCTTTCTAGCTTTCTTTGTGGCTCTCCGTGTAAAATCTCTGTGTATCTCTGTGTTAAAATCACACCCATCCCTCAAATTGCTTGTTCTTTAACAATTTTCCCTAAGGGATGCCTGCGTCAAACAATTTAACAATTTCCTCCCCCCTGTCCACATCTGTACGCCCTTTGCCCGCCTCCGAACAATGTTAATAAATGTTAAATCTCTCATATATTTTAACCACCTGTTATTCATACTTTTGGCATTCGTGGCATAGTATTGGAAAATCTTCGGAATCCCGATGAGCAGCGAAAAAGCAAGGTGAATTAAAGTTGGATTAAGGGGTAAAGTCGGAGGGATTGCTTCGTCACCGCCTGACGGCGGATCTTTGCAATGACGGTGGGCAATGACTTTTAAGACACCCTGGAGATGAAAAGCAATTTAATAATAACACGGAAAAAAATTACCGGATTATGGGCATGGATAAAGTAATCGAAAAGAAAAAATGGACTACAAGAAAGTTATTGAATATAGCCGGGATCAGCATCTTCCTGATCTTTATTCTGTACCTTCTTTTCTTCAGAGACAAGCGAAGCAAGCTTTACGTGGATAAAACTCAGATTACCATAGCAACGGTTATGGCGGATAAATTCCAGGAGTTCATACCCATAGATGGCGTGGTACTGCCAAAGAATACGATTTATATTGATGCCGTTCAGGGCGGCTTTGTGGAAAAGATTTTTGTGGAGGACGGCGCTCAATTGAAAAAGGGCGATACCATCCTCAAGCTTTCAAACACCAACATGGAGCTGAGCCAGATGGAAACAGAAACCCGTATTTATGAAGCCATCAACAACCTCGAAAATACCAAGATCGGCCTGGAACAAAATAAATTTATCCGGCAAAGTGAAATCGTGGAACTTCAATATTCCATTGATAAGACAAACCTTGATTTTGAAAGGAAAAAGCAGCTTTTTGCCGAAGGCGTGATCTCGAAAAAGGAATTCGAGGATGCCCGGCGTGAATTTGATTTTACAGTAAAGCAAATGAACATCTCACTCGAGCTAAAAAAACTCGATTCTATCTCAGCAGTAAGCCGCAGCAAAAACATTGATGCGACCATCAAACGCATGCACAACAATTTAGGGCTTTTAAAAACCACTATCGAAAATCTTTATATCAAATCGCCCATTGAAGGACAGTTGTCATCTTTCAGTGCTGAAATCGGTGAAACGAAAGGAGCCGGCGAGCATTTGGGACAAATTGACCTTCCGGAAGGATTCAAGTTACAGGCAAACATTGATGAACGCTATATTTCGAGAGTTTATATCGGCCAGGAAGCGGAATTTGATTTTGCAGGCCAGGTGTACAGGCTGGCCATCAGTAAGATTTATACTGACGTTACCAACGGCTCCTTCCAGGTGGATTTGTTTTTTGAGGGTGATGAGCCTGGACAGATCAAAAGAGGGCAAACACTGCAAATAAGGCTTTCGTTCAGCAGCGCAATGGAAGCTATCATAGTAAAGCGGGGTGGATTTTTCCAGGAGACGGGCGGCAACTGGATTTATTTTGTGGATCCTTCAGGAGAGTTTGCCACCAAGCGGAAGATAAAGATCGGAAGGCAAAATACAAATTTCTATGAGGTGATGGAAGGCCTTGAACCCGGTGAACAGGTGATCATCTCATCGTATGATTCGTTTGGGGGGAAAGAGAAGCTGGTGCTGAAGTAGCGTGGTGCGTGGAGCAGGGAGCATGGAGCGTGGGGCATGGAGCATGGAGTTGGGAGCAGAGAGTTGGGAGCAGGGTCCGAGTTATGAGGATGGAGCATTGAAATGGGTAAAGGGCAAGGGTAATCGGTGTGGCAGAGACGGAATTATCGGAGTGGCAAAATATAACAAAAAATATCTATGGCACAATTTAGATTTGAGGATTTGGAAATTTGGAAAATGGCTATAGAACTTAGTGACCGTTTATTTGATATAGCTGACGAATTAAGGGAGCAAAAGAGGTTTAGATTTGCCGAACAGTTGGGTGGGGCGGGATTAAGCATTTCTAATAATATATCAGAAGGTTCAGGCTCCTATTCGGATATTGATTTTGCAAATTTTCTCAAATACGCGCATCGATCAATTTATGAATGTGTTAATGTATTATTGATTTTGGAGAGAAGAAAGCTTATTGCAGAATCTGTGAGAGAAGAACTATTTCCAAGGCTTGAGCTCTTAAGCAGGAAAATATCTAAATTCCGGAAAACACTTTTAAAGGAAAAATGAAACACACCCAAATCCCAAACCCCACACCTGACTCCATGCTCCATGCCCCACGCTCCATGCTCCATGCCTTTTCCCCACACCCGACTCCATGCTCCCTGCTCCCTGCTCCATGCTCCATGCTCCATGCCCCATGCAATTAAACGACAACATCAAATATTTAAACAACACATACTATGATCCGAACAGAAAAATTAACAAAAGTCTTCAGGACTGACGAGGTGGAAACCACCGCCCTGAATGAGGTAACTTTCGAAGTGAAACCAGCTGAATTTGTCGCCATCATGGGACCTTCGGGCTGCGGCAAATCAACTTTGCTCAACATTCTCGGCTTGCTGGATAATCCGACAGGCGGAAACTATTTCTTTCTCGAAAATGAGGTTTCCGGTTATACAGAAAAAAACCGTGCACGATTGCGGAAAGAAAACATCGGCTTTGTGTTCCAGAACTTCAACCTGATTGATGAACTGAACGTGTTTGAAAATGTAGAGTTGCCATTGATTTACCTTGGAATGAAATCGTCTGAAAGGAAAACCAGGGTGGAAGAGGTGCTGGAATATATGAAAATCAGCCACCGAAAGAAACATTTTCCCCTGCAGTTATCCGGAGGCCAGCAGCAAAGGGTAGCGGTGGCACGGGCTGTGGTTGCCAAACCGAAACTTATCCTTGCCGATGAGCCTACCGGTAATCTTGATTCCGCTCATGGTGAAGAGGTGATGAACATGCTCGAGGAACTGAATCAGAATGGAACTACGCTCATTATTGTAACCCATTCACAGCGCGATGCAGAATACGCTCAGCGCATCATCCGGCTTTTCGACGGTCAGATCATCAATGAGAACATTAAAGGTAAAGTGAATGCTGTTACAATGTAGCCTGAGAATTTGACTTATACATTTAAGATTTTATCAAGAATCTGATGGCTCATTTATAAAAATTGTAATCGAAGGCAGGTTTAAACCCGATTAGCCATGTTTGCAAACTACATAAAAATTGCCCTGCGGGTGCTTATCCGGCAAAGAACTTATGCGCTGATAAACATTACCGGCCTTACCGTCGGGATAGCTTCCTTTGTGATGATTGTGCTGTATATCCAGCACGAGCGGGGATTCGACAGACATATACCGGAGATAGAAAACCTTTACCGTTGTGTTGAGATTCAGCATCCCCAGGGAGTAAGCGACCAGCATGTGGCTGTGACCATGGGTCCGCTGGGAAAAGCCCTTGTCAATGATTTTCCTGAGATCACTGACCAGGCCAGGCTGATGAATTGGGGGAGAAATTCTGTGGTTTTTGAAGGAAAACAATACAACCAGGACGATGTTGTTTTTGCCGATCCTGCCGTTTTCAGGTTGTTTAATGTTAAGTTACTGATTGGCGATACCTCCAATGTACTTTCAGAGCCGAAATCTCTTGTTGCTTCGCAAAAAGTTGCTGAAAAAATGTTTGGTTCGGCAGATAATGCTGTAGGAAAAATTGTTCTGTTCAACGGTAACGAGGGCTACAAGATCAGTGGAGTAATGGAGGACCTGCCTGTGCAGGCTCACTTCAAAATGGAACTGCTGATTTCGTTTGTGACTGCCGAGCAGCAATATGATTGGCTGAAGGGTTGGGGAAATAATTCCATGGCGACCTATGTGAAAGTAAATCCGGACGTTAATGTTAAAAACCTGGAGGCAAAATTCCCGGAATTCATCAAAAAATATTCTGATGATGAGGATGAATCCTGGATTTGGGAACTTTACCTTCAACCGGTCAAGGACATTCATCTGAAATCGGGCCACATTAAATTCCAGGTTGCCAATGCCGGACAGGGAGACATCCGTATGATCTATGTTTTTTCGATCATCGCATTTCTGATACTGCTTATTGCTTCCATCAATTTCATCAACCTCGCCATAGCCCGGTCGGTAAAGCGCGCCAGGGAAGTAGGAATGCGAAAAGTGCTGGGCGCCAATCACTGGAACCTCATGTACCAGTTCCTTGGTGAATCTTTTATCATTACTTTCATTTCTGTAGTTTTATCCTTGATTCTGATCGAATTTTTATTGCCTCCCTATAACCGGATGCTGGGAACAGATTTTCATCTCGATATGCTAAACAATCCGGTTTTTAATATCGGTTTGCTAATCATTCTGTTTTTTGTGAGCCTGGTTTCGGGTAGTTACCCTGCTTTTTATCTGAGCCGGTTCAGACCGATGAGAGTATTGAAAAACTCCTCTGATAAAGTTTCGGGTGGTTCGGGATTTCTAAGCAAGGGTTTGGTGACGCTTCAGTTTATCTTTTCCATCGGTATGCTTTTCAGCATAGGCGTGGTTTATATGCAGTTCCGGTACATCATGAATAAAGACCTGGGACTGAATTATGACCAGGTGATTTCGATCGAGCTTTACAATCATAATTCCCCGCAGGAAGTGCAGCGAATTAAAAATGATTTGACAGGTAACCCGGATGTAATAGAAATTTCACAGGTTTCAGGAGTTAATGGGGTTAGCGGATCGCAGGGAAGTATAACTGTTGATGATTCGGCTCAAACAAGAATTACGGTCAGGTACGGATTTGTGGATTATAACTATTTTCCGATGATGGAAATTCCAATCGTCAGAGGAAGGAATTTCAATAAAGAATTTGCAACGGATCAAAAAGAAGCCCTGATTCTGAATCAGGCGGCAATTGATTATTTAGGATGGGAGGATCCAATCGGTATGACTTTTCAGTCTTTTATGGACACCAACAAACGGAAAGTCATCGGGGTTATCAGTGATTATCATTATTATTCCCTGCGTGAAAAGATCGAACCTGCTGCCTATATCATTTTACCTGAAGATTCAAGAAACCTGGCAGTAAAGATCAGTGACCGGAATATTTCTGAAACCATAAAAGACATTGAAAATAAGTGGAACGGGATTTTCCCGGGTGTACCATTTGAATATCATTTTGCCGACACTTTAATAAAGGACTTGTACAAGGATGAGCGGAATATTTTGACGCTGTTTTCCTATTTTTCAATTCTTTCAATCCTGATCTCTTGTCTTGGACTGTATGGACTTACAGCGCTTTCGACCGAACGGCGGACAAAAGAGATCGGCATCCGGAAAGTGTTCGGAAGCTCAGTCAGTAATATTGTAGTTCAACTTATCAGGGGGTACATTTTGCTGGTGATCATTGCCTGTTTAATTGCCTTGCCGGTCAGTTGGTACTTTATAAGCACGGCACTCGAAAAATTCGCTTACAGTATCACCATCACCTGGATATACTTTGTTCTTCCTGTGTTTGCGGTCGGTATGTTTGCCATAATCACAACGATCTACCATGCCTTAAAGGCAGCGACAATGAATCCTGTAAAAGCTATACATTACGAATAACAAATTTTAAAACTATGAGAGAAGTTGTAATCCTGATTCCCGATATTGAACCTGAACAAAATGTGGAAATTGAAGTAAGTATCAACGGGAAAAAACGTACCATCCACTATAAAGTTGAATTGCTCAACTGGGAAAAGCAGCAGGTTCCGCCCAATGATAAAGTCACTGTTCTCAAACATTTCATCAGGGAAAAAGAAAAAGACTGGGAACTGGTAGAAATAGGCGCACCCGATGATGGGAACATCCCTCTGATGTTCAGAAGAAAAGGTGAGCTTTGGGTCTAAAAAAATCCTTTGATTTTTATTTTTGGTGTTCAGATTTAAGCAATGACTTAATGATCAGGGAAATTAACATTTAAATTATGATAAACCATTATCTGAAAACGGCAGGCAGAATGCTGGTGAAGTATAAAGTATATTCTGTCATTAACGTTTCAGGGCTTTCCATCGGCCTGGCTTGTGGGATACTGATACTCCTTTTTGTAAGGAATGAGTTGAGCTACGATAGGTTTCACACCAAATATAAAAATATTTACCGTGTGAACCTCATTCACGAGCAAGCAGGGCAAATGACGTCAATGGCGGTGACAGTAGCTGCCATCGGGCCTTCGATGATACAGGATTTCCCGGAAGTTAAGGGTATGACACGAATGTCAAGCGAACAGGACGGATACTTTACACGACAAAACAACCATTATTTCACATCGCTGATCAGTTATGCCGATTCTTCGTTTTTCGATCTGTTTTCTTTTAATCTTATAACCGGAAATCCAAAAACAGCATTGACCGAACCCTTTACTGTTGTTTTATCGGAGAAACTTGCCAAACAGTTGTTCGGTGTTAAAAATCCCGTTGGTGAATTTATCCGGCTGAATAATAGAGATAACCTGCTGGTGACTGGAGTTGTAGAAAATGCACCACCAAATTCGAGCATTAAATTCAATGCTTTGATATCTTTCAGCTCGCTTTATAAGGATCCAAATGTTTACCTGGATTGGGATGGCGGTTATGGTTACTATAATTATATTGAATTATCGGATAATACAAATCTGTATGATCTTGAAAAGAAATTCCCCGGCTTTCTCGAAAAAAATATCAATTACAAATACAAAGAGGTTGGAGTAACGGTCCACATGTTTGTTCAACCCCTGCGCGATCTTCATCTGCGCTCAAACCTCGACTATGATACCGATACCCGCGGCAGCCTGGCTATGAATTATATTTTCCTGGCAATTGCATTGTTTATCCTCGCCATTGCCTGCATCAACTTTATGAACCTCGCCACCGCCCGCTCCATAAAACGTGCGAAAGAAGTAGGTCTCAGGAAAGTGGTTGGAGCCGACAGGAAACAAATCATCCGTCAGTTTCTCGGGGAATCCGTTACCACCAGCTTTCTTGCCCTCATCGGAGCGATCATCCTGATTGAAATATTTCAATCCGAATTCAACCGGCTGGTAAACACCGAGCTTCATTTATTCAGGATGGTAAATGCAGGATTTATTGCCGGAATATTTATCTTAACTTTTGCCGTTGGCTTACTGGCAGGCAGCTATCCTTCATTTTTCATGGCCAGCTACCAGCCTGTTAAGATAATGAAAGGTGATTTTAATGTACGCTCCGGGAAACCCGTATTACGAAACATTCTGGTTGTTTTCCAGTTTTTTATTTCTTCTGCTTTGATCCTTTTTACGCTGCTGGTTTTTTTACAGATGAAATACATCAACCGAAAAGATTTGGGTTACACTAAGGAAAATGTCATTTATTTGACCTTTCATGATCCCCGTGCGAGGGATAAAATCGAAATCCTGAAAACGGAATTCAAAAATATTCCGGGAGTTATCAGCGCTGGAGCTTCTACAGGAATGCCGGGTTATGGGCTTACCAGCAATGGTTATTTCCCCGAAGGTTATGAGGAACCTGTGATGATCCATGCTTTGGATGTGGACTTTGATTTCCTTGAGGTGATGAATATTCCGGTGATAGCCGGCAGGAGTTTTTCGAAAGAATTTTCGACCGATGCAGAGGCATTTTTAATCAATCAAACATTGGCTAAGAAACTCGGCTGGGCTGATCCCGTCGGAAAAAAAATCATGCGCGATGGAAAGCATCCTGTGATCGGGATGATCAGCGATTTTCATTTTTCGACCCTTCACACTAAAATTGAACCTCTGCTAATTACGATGAAACCCTGGGATGGTTATTATTATCTGGCAATTCGTGTAGCACCCGGAAATCTTACGAACACCCTCGATGCACTTGAAAAGAAATGGATGGAGGTTTTACCAGATCAACCGTTTTCCGTTGAATTTTTAGACCGGTATGTTGCGAATGCTTATGCTTCCGAGAGTAATACCGGGGAAACATTTTTGTATTTTTCATTACTTGCTGTTTTCATTGCCTGCCTGGGTCTTTTCGGATTGGCCAACTATTCAGGAGAACAGAAAAGAAAAGAAATCGGTATCCGCAAAGTTTATGGCGCCAGCAACCGGAATATTTTGACACAGCTTTCGTCCGATTTTACAAAATGGGTTATTGTTGCCAATATCCTCGCCTGGCCGCTGGCTTACTGGGCGATGGATAAGTGGCTGCAACTTTTTGAATATCGCACAGAGATCAGTTTCTGGATTTTCGTGCTGACCTTTGGCATTACATCGGTAATTTCGGTCATTACTATAATTTACCAGGTTATTCATGCTGCCCGTGCCAACCCGGTTGATACCATCAAATATGAATAGGTGTGAATCCAATATACAGTTCAGGGATCAATGAAACATAAAGCAGCGAAAAATTAAAGGCATGAAATCTTTGTGATACTTCGTGATTTTGAGGCTTGATGGCAAAAAAAGTTTTATAAATTAATGTCTTAATGGTGAATTAATTAAGTACTAATATGCAGGGAAAAAATAAATATCATGTTTAAGAACTACCTTCTTATAGCTTTCCGAAACCTTATAAGGCAAAAGACCTATTCTATCATTAACATAGCCGGGCTGGCTATCGGTTTTGCAGCATTTATCCTGATCGTGCTTCATGTGATCAATGAATTCAGTTTTGATAAATTCAATAAAAATGCAAGCGATATTTACCGGGTTTGCATCAACGGAAGAATTTCAGGGGATGTTTTCAACGTGGCTGTTTGTGCACCGCCAACAGGCGAGGCAATGGTGCACGACATGCCGGAGGTCATTAAGTCGGTAAGAATCCATCGGATGTCCCAGACGGTTTTTTTCTCTTCTGAAAATGAAAAATATTATGAAGACGGGATGATCTTTGCCGATTCTACCTTCTTTGAAGTTTTTACCTTTGAAATGATAATGGGAAATCCCGAAACAGCCCTTGATGAGCCGAACAGCCTTGTGATCACTGAAAAATTATCAAAAAAGTATTTCGCCGATAAAGACCCAGTAGGCAGGACCATGAAACTGAACGATAAGGATAGTTTCATTATAACAGGTGTAATTAAAGAGGTTCCGGGGACTTCGCATTTTACGTTCAACCTGGTTTCATCTTACTCCACTTTTCTTAAAATGAACGGAAGAGAGAGCCAGGGAGACTGGGGCTCGCTGAATGTTCACACCTATGTTTTACTGGCTCACGGAACCGATCCCAAACTTGTGGATGCAAAATTTCCTGAGTTTATGAAAAAGAATATGGGTGAGCTTTCGGAAATGGAAAGCATTAAATTTGAGCCTTACCTGCAACCATTATCGAGTATTCACCTTCATTCGAACCTGATGGCTGAAATCGGGACAAACAGCGATATCAATTATGTTTATGCATTTCTGGCAGTGGCAGCATTTATCATTCTCATTGCCTGTATTAATTTTATGAACCTTTCTACTGCACGTTCGATTAAAAGAGCAAAAGAAGTTGGATTACGCAAAGTGGTTGGCGCTGACCGCAGGCAACTTATTTTCCAGTTTATCGGTGAATCGCTTATCCTCAGTTTTGTAGGATTGATTGTCGGATTTATACTGGTCGAAATTGCCTTGCCATTATTTAATCAATTGCTTGACAAAGATTATAGCCTGAAATTATTCCGGCATGGATATGAAATCGTATCCCTTATCGGCCTTTCAGTTCTTGTTGGAATTCTTGCCGGAAGTTATCCTGCTTTTTATTTGTCGGCATTTCAACCTGTAAAGGTGTTGAAGGGTACATTGGGAAACAAATCAAAAAAATCCCCGGTCAGAAACATACTCGTCATTCTTCAGTTTTCGATCTCTGTTTTCCTGATTATCTGTACCGGTTTCGTTTACAGCCAAATGACCTTTATTCGTCAAAAAAAGCTAGGGTTCGATAAAGAACATTTGGTGATCATTCCCCTTCGCGGCGAACGCATGAAAGACAATGCAGGCAATATCAAAAATGAATTGATAAACCTGTCGTGTGTAGCAAATATATCTTCATCCCAGTTTATTCCCGGACGTGACATGAACGGAAGGGGTTACATTCCGGAAGGGGTGGATGAAAAAACGCCCTGGATCATATTTTCAAATGTTGTTGACTATGATTACGTAAAAACGATGAGGATGGAAATCGTTAATGGAAGGGATTTTTCGAAGGAATTCTCTACCGACAGTAATGCTATTATTATTAATGAGACTCTGTTAAGAAAGCTGGGTTGGGAAGATCCGATGAATAAGAAAATCACCGGATTCCATTACGACAGCACTTTCGAATTGCATATAGTGGGTGTAGTTAAAGATTTTCATTTCCGGTCGTTGCATGATGCCATCGAACCCTGCCTGATGTACATCGGGCCTGAAAACGAAAACTATTTGAATGTCAGGCTGCATCCGGGTAATATCATGGAAAGCATTAATGCCATTCAGGATAAATGGGAAGAAACCGAAAGTTCTTTCCCATTCGATTATTTTTTACTGGATAAAGATCTTGACAACATTTACCGTGCTGAATTGAGGATAGGTGAAATATTTTTAGTTTTCACATTGATTGCAATTTTCATTGCCTGCCTTGGATTATTCGGGCTGGCTTCGTATAACGCTGAACAGCGGACACGGGAGATCGGGATCAGGAAAGCACTCGGTTCCTCTGTTGAACAAATCGTTCTGTTGATGTCGAAGCAATTTATGCTTTGGATCATTCTTGCCAATATAATTGCCTGGCCACTGGCGTATTATTTCATGGATCGCTGGCTTGGGAATTTTGCTTACAGTATTCAGGTCATGGATCAATGGTACATTTTTATTATTTCCGGACTTGCCACGCTCTTCATTGCCATTCTGACGGTCTTGTATCAGGCTGTAAAAGCGGCGTTGACAGATCCGGTTTATGCTATTAAATATGAGTAGTTCCTAAAAATTTAACCAATCATTTGTTATGAAAATCAAATTTATATTTCTGATAACACTCCTGCCTGTACTTGTTTCTTCCCAGGAGAAAGAGAAAACCGAAATCAATCTGATGCTCGATGCATGGCATAAAGCTGCCGCTGAGGCTAACCAGAAAGCCTATTTTGAGGCGATTGCCGTTGACGGAATTTATATCGGGACCGATGCCACGGAAATATGGACGAAGCATGAATTTTTCGAATGGGCAAAACCCTACTTTGTAAAAGGCAAGGCCTGGAGTTTTACAGCCATCAAACGAAACATTTATTTTTCAGACGACCTCAGTTTCGCATGGTTCGATGAGTTATTGCAATTTACCGACGGTGTTTTTCGTGGTTCGGGCGTACTGACAAAAAAAGACGGTAACTGGAAACTGAAGCATTATGTGCTTTCGCTGCCGGTTCCCAATGAAAAATTCAAAAGCGTAATGGAAGTTATCAAGGCAAAATAAAATTCAATCAGGCTTAATTTTGTATTTTTTTATACAAAATTTGGCTTAAATTTGCACAAATAAATGCAAAATCTGGCATAGTATGTATCCCCGGTTACTTTTAAGAAGTATTGAATCCTGGCTGGATAAAAGAGAAATCCTGATCATTTACGGAGCAAGGCAGGTAGGAAAAACGACCTTGCTAAAAACATTATTTGAAAAGCAGGATCAAAGTCTTATCCTGAATTGTGAATTACCGGTAGTAGCTAATATCCTTGAAAGCAAAGATATTCCAACTATTAAAGGGTTGTTTGGAAGCAGTAAGATCATTGGTCTGGACGAAGCTCAAAAAATTGTAAACATAGGAAGCATTCTGAAGATCATCTTCGATGAAATGCCCGAGTACAAAATTATTGCTACCGGCTCAAGCAGTTTTGACCTTGCTGATAAAATTACAGAACCATTAACCGGCAGAAATATAAAATTCAGACTGTTTCCACTGTCTTTAAAAGAAACGGGACAAAAAAATAAGTGGATTTGGAATCTTACGAACCTCAATAAAATGCTTATTTATGGAGCATATCCCAGAGTTATTGACCTCAATGCAGAATACCAGAGAGCCAAGTTGTCAGAGTTAAGTAGCGATTATCTTTACAAAGATATCCTTATCCATGAACAGGTGAAAAATCCATCGGTGATTCGAAAACTTTTAACCGCACTGGCACTTCAGGTTGGTTCGCAGGTATCATTAAATGAATTATCAAATTTATTGCGGGTATCCCGATCAATCATTGAAAAGTATCTCGACCTTCTTGAAAAGAGTTTTGTGATTTTTTCTCTTCAGTCCTTTAGAAGCAACCTTCGTAATGAAATAAAAAAAAGCCGCAAGTATTATTTCTATGACAATGGAATTATGAATGCACTTACCGGAAATTTCAATCCTGTCGGAAACAGGCAGGATATCGGAATTCTTTGGGAAAATTTCTGCATAAGTGAAAGAATTAAAATTAACAGCTATTTCAATCATAACAGCAATATGTACTTCTGGCGCACCTATGATGGAGCTGAAATTGACCTTGTGGAAGAAAATGCCGGCAGAATTAATGCTTTCGAGTTTAAGTGGAAACAAAAAAGTGATTTAAAAATTCCGGCAAGCTTCAGCGAAAAATATAAACCGGATTCTTGCACATTAATATCACCGGCCAACCTGCATCAGCTATTATTCAATACTGATAGAAAATTCTGAAAAATTCAAAATTCCCGAATGGTGATTTTAAAGTCACTTGTAACAAAAGCATCGTCCTGGCGTCATATTTTCATTGTTTATCAATCTCCTGGGATTTTATTCCCAAAGTTAAGAGTAATAAATAGCAGAATTTAAAGTTAAATTCACAACAATTCTAACACGATGAAAATAGACATGAATCCCAATGAAATGGTGATTAAGGCCGGCGAAAGCAACCACGTTTTTAACGGCGGCACCGTCAAAGGAAAGCTTATCCTGACGAATCAGAGAATATATTTCAAACCGGAAACCAATGGACATCCGCATGCAGATATTGAGATTTTGCCTGAAGACATAAAGGATGTTATGTTTTATAATAACCGCCTTTTCTTTTCAAACGGATTGAACATCGTTACAAAAAACGGGGCCGAAAATAAATTCCTTCTTAAAAAAAGATCCGACTGGAGTGAGCTGATCGTAAGGATGTGCTGACATACTTTTTGTGCCGGATCATACAGCCCTGAATTGAACTATAAAGGTAGTTCCCTGTCCCGGCTTGCTTTTGCAAAACAATTCGCCATGCATTGCCTCCACATACTTTTTTACAATTGAAAGTCCGGTTTTATCCGACTGACGGTGATGGACCTGTGGTTTATCAAATAAAGTCTGCAACGCCTCATCGCTGATACCGGGGCCTTCGTCGCTGATCTCAACCCTGGCCATTGAATCAGATTTGAAAAGGTCAATCGTGATTTTTTTATTGGTGGGTGAAAACCTGATCGCATTTGAAAGAAGGTTATCGAATACCAGGTAAATAAAATTTTGATCCGCCTCGATATATAAATCCTCAATCTTCAACTCAAGCTCAAGCTTTTTAAGAGAAAGCGTATATTTAAAACCTGCTTCAATTTGTCTTAAAATATTTGCCAGATTTAGCTTTTGGATCGCAGGTTTGTTTCTTTGAAGTTCGATATTGTCAATATCAAGGGTTTGGTTGATAAGGCTGTTCATTCTTCGAAGACTGCTTTTGATCAGGCTGATATATTCACTTTGATTTTCATTTAGATTTTCCACATTCTGGTCCATTAAATCCATTACACACAAGCTGCTTGTCAAAGGATTTCGAAGTCCGTGTGAAACCACGCTGATCAGTTGATTCTTCTCCTCATTGAGTTTTAATAAGAGTCGGTTTGCTTTTTCGAGTTCATTTTTCTGGTTAATGATATTTCTCGTTTGTTCTTCGATTTCGCTCTTTTGTTTTTGAATATTCAGGTAGCTTTTAGCCAGCTTGCTTTCCAGTTCATTCATTTCACGGATGCGCCTGATCACCTTTCGCAGAACACCTTTTACAACCTCTCCCTTATCGGCCATTATTTTATAAAAATCATTCTGCCCGAGTTTAAAAAGAATTGAAGGTTCTTCAGCCGTTACTGATGCCGATCGCACTTCTTTGTCAAACAATGCAAATTCTCCAAAAACCTGACCTGCTTTAAGCCGTGATAAAATATAATTACCATCATGCACCCTCGCCGATCCTTCCGAAATAATGAACATAGCATCGCCTTCATCTCCTTTTTTAAAAATGGTTTGGCTTTGTTTAAACCGGACTTCTTTCAGAACCGTCGCGATTTCCACAAGGACACTATCAACTGTTTCCGAAAAGATTTCTACTTTCCTGAGGATATTTATCCGGTTTGAAATTAATAAGTTATCTGTATTTGAATCCATGACCAGGTTTGATAGATTAGCCGGATTTTACACTATTTGACGACACAAATGTAATTTCATTACACGAAATAAAAAAGGGCACTGATAACAAAATAACATAAAAAAAGGAGGCATCATCGGCCTCCCGTTAAGTTGAGTTCACAAGCAGCATCAATTTTCAGAAATACTTAAAATTGATTTTTCCAGGTTATCAATAACCTTCTTTGTTACCAACTTAGGTTGTCTGGCTTTTGCATTTTTCAGAATGTCGAGTGATTTAATACCATATTCAAATAATCCTTTAGGATTATGATCATGTTCATAACTGCCCAAACACCACTCAAGTTTAGAAAGGATATCTTTGTATTCTTCTTTGTTCAGCTTCTGTAATGCCTGTAAAGCGTCCTGGCAACTCTTTTTTAAATTCTCATGTACTTGAACCATAAATCATGTTTTTAATTAATACCTTTAAACAGTTTATCACTGTTATTTATCAGTTTGCAAAATTAAGCTTTAATGGATTCATAGAAAGTTAAATAATTGTTAACAAAGCTTAAATCTTTCGCTTTGAATAAAATACTTGTGTTTAAATTAATTTCTAGTGTATCATTTTTAACTTTGCAGCCCAACAGTTTTTATGTCTGAAATTTTTAATTCCCAATCCTGATGGTACTTTTTTTTGAAGGAATAGAAAATAAAATTTATGCAGTAGGTATCACCCGACAAGTGTTTCAAAAAGATATTGATAAATTGGGTTGGTTATTCGGAAATGCCCGGAACATTGATAAACCAGCAGTACATGGTATTTTTATCGGACCCCGAAAGGAAATGATAACACCCTGGAGCACGAATGCCGTTGAAATCTGCCAGAATATGGGAATTGCAGGTATTAAAAGAATCGAAGAGTTTTATGAATCCGGCACATCGCACCCGCAATACGACCGTATGCTGCAAGCGATTTATGAAGTTCTCGATCAGTCGGTTTTTACCATTGAAAAAAAACCTGAGCCGATTCAAACCATTTATGATATTAAATCCTTTAATGATAAAGAGGGTCTTGCTTTGAACAGCAAAGAGATCGGGTATCTTGAAGCATTAAGCAAACGTCTGGGCAGGATGTTAACCGACAGCGAGGTCTTTGGATTTTCGCAGGTGAATTCCGAACACTGCCGGCATAAAATTTTTAATGGTACTTTTATTATTGACGGTAAAGAAATGCAGGAAACTCTTTTCGGCTTAATTAAAAAAACCTCAAAAATCAATCCTAACCGACTTGTTTCAGCTTATAAGGACAATGTTGCTTTTGTAAATGGACCCACGGTCGAACAATTTGCTCCTTTAACACAGGATAAAGCGGATTTTTTCAGTATCTCCGATATAGATACCATAATTTCATTGAAGGCAGAAACACATAACTTTCCAACTACAGTTGAACCTTTCAATGGAGCTGCCACCGGTACCGGCGGTGAAATCCGCGACCGTATGGCCGGTGGAAAGGGAAGCATCCCATTAGCCGGAACAGCGGTTTATATGACTTCCTATTCCCGGTCGGAACCCGGAAGAGCATGGGAAATGCATACAACACCAAGAAAATGGCTTTATCAAACACCCGAAGAAATTCTCATCAAGGCTTCCAATGGCGCAAGCGACTTTGGTAATAAATTCGGCCAGCCATTGATCTGTGGCAGCGTTTTTACTTTCGAACTTTTTACAGCACAAAAAAAGTTTGGCTATGATAAAGTTATCATGCTGGCCGGAGGAATAGGGTTCGGGAAAAAACAAGACAGTCACAAAGAAACGCCAGGCACCGGCGACAAGATCATCGTGATGGGCGGTGACAATTACAGGATCGGAATGGGTGGCGGAGCTGTTTCATCGGTTGCCACCGGTGAATACGGAAATTCCATTGAACTGAATGCTGTTCAGCGTTCGAATCCTGAAATGCAGAAAAGGGTGTATAATACCATTCGTGCGATGGCCGAAATAGTTGAAAACCCGGTAATTTCAATCCATGATCACGGCGCCGGTGGCCACCTAAATTCATTATCTGAACTGGTAGAAGAAACCGGAGGGGAAATTGACATCGCGAAACTTCCTGTTGGTGACCCAACGCTCTCATCAAAAGAGATCATTGGTAATGAATCGCAGGAGCGTATGGGTTTACTTCTAAAGGAGAAAGATGTTGGCCTGATGAAACGGGTAGCTGAAAGAGAGCGGTCACCATTTTATGTCGTCGGTGAAACCACAGGTGACAACAGATTTACTTTTTCCGATCATCGGCTTCAAACAAAACCCATTGACCTTGACCTGGGCGATATGTTCGGCAATCCGCCGAAAACAATCCTTAAGGATAGTTCGCTGCAGGAGAAATTCAATAAGCTGAATTATGATCCTGAAAAAATTTATGAATACCTGGAAGCTTTGCTTCAAATTGAGGCAGTTGCCTGCAAGGACTGGCTCACCAATAAAGTTGACCGGTCGGTAACCGGTAAAGTGGCATTTCAGCAAACCTGCGGGACGGTTCAGTTACCATTGAACAATCTCGGTGTTGCTGCTCTCGATTATCAGGGCATAAAAGGAATTGCAACTTCCATAGGCCATGCTCCGGTTGCAGGACTGATTGATCCCGAAGCAGGTTCCATTCTTTCTATTGCCGAAGCGTTAACCAACATCGTTTGGGCTCCTGTTCAGGATGGATTGAAAGGAATTTCATTAAGCGCTAACTGGATGTGGCCGGCGCGGAATCCGGGAGAAAATGCAAGATTGTATAAGGCAGTGAAGGCTGTCAGCGATTTCGCCATTGCTCTTGGAATTAATATTCCGACGGGAAAGGACAGCCTTTCTATGACTCAAAAGTACAGGGACGGGGTTGTGTTTTCACCGGGTACTGTTATTATTTCTGCAGCAGGCGAGGTGACAGATATAAGGAAAATTGTAAGTCCGGGTTTAAAAAATGAAACAAACACCAACCTGATCTACATAGATTTTTCGGGTGATGGTTTTTGTTCTGGAGGAAGCAGCTTCTCACAGCTGACAGGCAATCCCGGCGAAAAGGCCCCAATGGTCAGGGATATTGTCAGATTTATTAAAGCCTTTAATGCCGTTCAGGAACTGGTCACCGGCGGTAAAATTCTTGCCGGGCACGATATATCGGCAGGAGGTATGATCACAACTTTGCTTGAAATGACTTTTCCATGTAACGAATCAGGTCTCAATCTTGATCTTTCTGCTATCCCGGAAGAAGACATTATTAAGTTGCTTTTCAGTGAAAATCCCGGCGTAATCATTCAGGCCAGGGAACAAGATCATGTAAATAATTTTTTGCAAAATGCTGGAATTGAATTTTATCTGATCGGAAAACCTTCACCCGTGCGGGAGATATCCCTTTATCATAAAGGCAGTAATTATTTGTTTGATATTGAAAAGCTGCGTGATCTCTGGTTTAAGACTTCCTATCTTCTCGACAGGAAACAATGCGGTCCCGGGTTGGCAAAGCAAAGGTTTGAAAACTTTAAGAAGCAGGGGCTGAAATTCAGATTTCGTGAAGGATTTACAGGAAAGGCCGGTCAGTTTGGGATTGACCTGAAAAGAAGAAAATCTTCCGGGATAAATGCGGCAATTATTCGCGAAAAAGGTGTGAATGGTGATCGTGAAATGGCTTATTCGCTTTACCTGGCCGGGTTTGATGTTAAAGATGTCCACATGACAGATCTCGTGAGCGGAAGGGAGACACTTGAGGATATTAATATGGTCGTTTTCGTTGGAGGATTTTCAAATTCGGATGTACTCGGATCAGCCAAAGGTTGGGCCGGAGCATTTATTTTCAATGAAAAGGCAAAAGCTTCACTCGACAGGTTTTATTCCAGAAATGATACTTTAAGCCTCGGCATTTGTAATGGCTGCCAACTAATGATTGAACTGGGGCTTGTGAATCCCCGTCATGAAGTAAAGCCCGGGATGCTTCACAATGCTTCCGGTAAATTTGAATCGGCATTTCTGAATGTTGACATAATGGAAAATCATTCAGTGATGTTGAAATCTATGTCTGGTTCAAGGCTTGGTATTTGGGTGGCTCATGGTGAAGGAAGGTTTGATTTGCCATACGAGGAAGTAAGTTATCACATTCCGGTCAAATTCAGCTATGATGAATACCCCGGAAATCCAAACGGATCAAAGTATAATGCTGCCGGATTGTGTTCTGAAGATGGCAGGCACCTGGTGATGATGCCTCACCTCGAAAGGTCAGTATTTCCATGGCAGTGGTCGTATTATCCTGAAAGCAGGAAATCCGATGAAATATCACCCTGGGTGGAAGCCTTTGTGAATGCAAGGGAATGGGTAAAAGAGAATATCTTTCGCTGATTCCGCAGACAAGCGTAGTACAGCTCTGCTGAAATCCACGTAATCAACGGGAAAAATAATAACGATGAATAAAATCGCTTTAATCACAGGGGCGACAAGCGGAATAGGAAAAGCCTGCGCTTTCAAGTTAGCTCAAAATGGATATGATCTGATCATTACGGGCCGCAGAAAAGAAAGGCTCTTATCCATAAAAAAAGAGATAGAATCGGGATACAACTCAAAAGTTCTACCACTTAACTTTGATGTGCAGGATAAGGAACAAATACAACAAACCATTGATTCGCTTGATGCCGGTTGGAAAAAAATTGACGTTTTAATCAACAATGCCGGACTGGCTCTTGACTTAAAGCCTGTAAATGAAGGTAATTTTATTGACTGGGATATCATGATAGACACAAATATTAAAGGTGTGCTATATATGAGCAACATTATTTCAAAGCTTATGATCGAAAGGGGGAGCGGCCACATCATAAATATCGGTTCAATTGCAGGAAAGGAAGTCTATCCGAATGGTAATGTTTATTGTGCCACCAAATATGCCATCGAAGGCCTTACCAAAGCCATGCGAATTGACCTTATGAAGCACGGAATTAAAGTTACCCAGATTGCACCGGGAGCCGTCGAGACCGAATTCTCCGAAGTCCGCTTTAAGAGTGATAAAGAAAAAGCAAAAAAAGTCTATGATGGCTATAAGCCCCTAAACGGTGAGGATGTTGCTGATGCCGTTTATTATGCGACCACCCTTCCACCTCAAGTTAACATCAATGACCTTGTGATCATGCCAATAGCACAGGCAAACGCCACGACATTTAACAGAAAGTAACATACAGAGAACTTCTTAAATTGTTCAGGAATTTCGTGACATGAAGCCTTTAAAAGGCTACATTTTATTTTGATGTGCTGGAAGATAATTATTTCTTTTATTGGCGGATCAAAATAAACCATTGCACATTGCCCGTAGGGCATTAATATCCATAGAAAATAATAATATGTGCAAGGA
>Ga0172368_10003206_pt1 | contig 20100 bp, 15 predicted proteins | sample Lak11m_FD_114540 | JGI IMG/M metagenome (GOLD analysis project Ga0172368, IMG submission 114540) | Freshwater microbial communities from Kabuno Bay, South-Kivu, Congo - kab_022012_11m | ecosystem: Environmental > Aquatic > Freshwater > Lake | place: Democratic Republic of the Congo: South-Kivu...
ATCCATCCCTCAACCAGTGATGCAAATGACAGGCGATGGAAAACCCCAAACCTCCTACTGGCAAGATCTGCGAGCCGGCCTTACCTATGTGGCCGGTTGGCCTGGATTGATGGCTATCCTCATCATGGCCACATTTATCAACTTCCTGCTTACGCCCACTGGTTCCTTGATGCCCCTGTTGGTTACCAAACACTTCGGCCTTGGTGCACTTGAACTCGGCCTTACCGATTCACTGTGGGGCATTGGCATGATCATCGGTGGCATATTGCTGACCATCTGGGGAGGCTTTAAGAAGAAAATCGTCACCGCCATGTTGGGTATTGTTGGGTTGGGAGTGGGTGTTGTCATCGTTGGCTTAGCCCCAGCCAACCTGTTCTGGATTGCACTGGCAGGAATGGCTTTTACGGGATTTATGAATCCCATGACGAACGGTCCACTCAACGCCATCATGCAAGCCACTGTAAAACCAGAAATGCAAGGACGGGTGATGTCGCTGGTAAACAGCGCCGCCACAGCCATGACTCCCCTCTCGCTGGCGGTGGCTGGTCCGGTTTCCGACCTGGTGGGCATTCGGACATGGTATATATTCGCTGGCATTGCCTGCTTATTGATGGGGCTGGCAGGTTTCTTGATCCCGGCAGTAATGAACCTGGAAAGTAACCACAACCAGAATGGTGCTGAGAACCCCCAATCCGTTCTGGGAGCATTAACCTCCATAAAATAAACTGCTTCACACCCTGTATAAGAGAGAGACCCGGTTTTTCGATAAGCCGGGTCTCTCTGTTTTGTATATTACCAATTTGCCTTATTAGCCACCAGGATTATTGTTCTTATGACAGGCTGTGCAAATAGCAGTATCCAGGTTGACAGTATGGCAGGACTTACAACCCTTGCCACCATGTTTGACCCCTATCCCACCATCTCCATCTGAAATTTTAGGATGCGAACCGGTATAAGTTGCGCTCCAGTTGGTGGTTGTATGGCAGGACGCGCAATTGGTGCCAAATTTTCCGGCATGGAAAGCAGGTTCACTATGACAGCTAACGCAAGCACTGGAGGTGCCTTTGAATTTTCCGGCAGTAGTGTGGCAGGATGCGCAGGTCACACCAGTGTGCGCGCCGGTCAATTTGAATGCAGCGTTATTGTGATTGAAGGTGGATGGCTTCCAGCCAGATGTCGTATGGCAGCTTTCACAGGCAGTACCCTCGGTGCCTCCATGCACATCATTTTTCTGATGGCAACCAAAGCAAGTCATTGGAGTGCCTTTGAAGACACCATTGATATGGCAAGATGTGCACGCAACAGCTGTATGTTTACCGGTCAATTTGAAAGCCGACAGATTGTGATCAAAGGTGGCGGGTTTCCAGGCTGTTGTAACATGGCAGGCGCCGCAATTTGTACCAAAAGCACCGGCGTGAGCGTCATTCTTAAGGTGGCAGGATACACAATTGGATGGGGTGCCCTTGAATATATTAGGGGTGGTATGGCACTTGGCGCAGACAGCACTTACATGCGCACCAGTCAACTTGAAAGCTGCGTTATTGTGATTGAACGTTGATGGCTTCCATGCGCTGGAGTTATGACAGCTTTCACAGACGGTGCCTTCTGTGCCTGCATGCACATCACGAGCCTTGTGGCAGGCAAAGCATGTGGTGGGTGTGTTATTAAACTTAGGCGCTGTAAGGTGACACTTAGCACAAACCACACTGGTATGGGCACCCACCAGGTTGAAAACAGTGCTGTGGTTGAAGGTGGATGGCTTCCATCCGGTGGTGGTGTGGCAGTTCTGGCAAGCTGTGCCTTCGCCGCCGGCGTGTACATCATTCTTCAAGTGGCAGCCCACGCATGTAGCCGGCGTGCCTTTAAAGATACCATTGATGTGACAGGATGCGCAGGCAACGCTCGTGTGTTTACCTGTCAACTTGAAAGCTGACAGGTTATGGTCAAATGTGGCTGGTTTCCAGGCGGTAGTGGTGTGGCAGGTGGCGCAGGCTGTGCCAAAAGCGCCGGCATGGGCATCATTCTTGAGGTGACAGGAAACACAATCCATCGAAGTGCCCTTGAATTTTCCAGGAGTCGTATGGCACTTGGCACACAATACGCTCACATGCGCCCCATTCAATTTGAAGGCCGCGTTATTGTGATTGAAAGTAGATGGTTTCCAAGCGGTGGTTGTATGGCATTTCTCGCAAGCCGTACCCTCAGTGCCGGCGTGCACATCTTTCGCCTGGTGGCAGCCAACGCAGGTCATCGGCGTATTGCTAAACTTGGGTGCGGTCAGGTGGCATTTTGCGCATAACACACTGGTATGAGCGCCTGTCAGGGTGAAAACACTGCTGTGATTAAAGGTGGAGGGTTTCCACGCTGTGGGGCTATGGCATTTTTCGCAGGCAGTCCCCTCAGTACCGGCATGCACATCCCTGGCCTGATGACAACTTATACAAGCTGTCGGGGTACTCTTGAAGTTACTATTGGTGTGACACTTGGTGCATTGGATACCAACATGCGCGCCGACCAACTTGAATGGAAACTGGTTGTGATCAAAATTCGCAATTTTCCATGCGGTTGTATTATGGCAGGTTGCGCAGTTTGTGCCAAACGCGCCTCCATGGGCATCACTCTTAAGGTGGCAGCCCACACAGGTCATAGGAGTATTACTAAACTTGGGTGCTGCCAGATGGCATTGTGCACACAGCACGGTCACATGCTTGCCATCCAGCTTGAAAACATTGAAGTGATTGAACGTGGATGGCTTCCAGGCAGCGGTGGTATGACAGGTTGCGCAGGTTGTACCTTCGGTGCCGGCATGTACATCATTCTTCTGGTGGCAGCCGACGCAAGTCATCGGTGTGCCCTTGAATTTGCCATTGATATGGCATTGGGTGCATTGCACTTTGACATGCGCGCCATTCAACTTGAACGCTGACAGGTTATGGTTGAAACTGGCTGGCTTCCAGGCGCTTGTGTTGTGACAGGTGCTACAGTTCGGGCCCAGGCCACCCAAATGAACATCGTTCTTCTGGTGGCAACCCACGCAGGTCATCGGCGTGTTACTGAACTTGGGAGCCGAAAGGTGGCATTTCTGGCACACCAGGGTGGCGTGTTTACCATCCAGCTTGAATACATTGAAGTGGTTGAATGTGGATGGCTTCCAGGCAGCGGTGGTATGACAGGTTTCGCATGCAGTGCCTTCGGCGCCAGCATGCACATCATTCTTCTGATGGCAGCCAATGCAAGTCATCGGTGTGCCTTTGAATTTGCCATTGATATGACACTGGGTGCATTGCACTTTGACATGCGCGCCATTCAACTTAAACGCTGACAGGTTGTGGTCAAAGGTAGCCGGTTTCCAGGCCGCTGTATTGTGGCAACTGCTACAAGATGTGCCGAAAGCGCCTGCATGGGCATCATCCTTCTGGTGGCAGCCCACGCAGGTTGTCGGAGAATTTTTGAACTGGAAAGGTGTCGTGTGGCAGTTCTGGCACAACAGCGTGGCGTGTTTGCCATTCAATACGAAAACATTGAAGTGGTTGAATGTGGATGGCTTCCAGGCATCGGTAGTATGACAGGTTTCGCAGGCTGTGCCTTCAGTGCCAGCATGCCTGTCATCCTTTAAGTGGCAACCCACACAGGTCATCGGTGTGCCCTTGAATTTGCCATTGATATGGCATTGGGTGCATTGCACTTTGACATGCGCGCCATTCAACTTGAAGGCGGATAGGTCATGGTTAAAACTCGCAGGTTTCCAGGCTGTAGTATTATGGCAAGAGCTGCAGTTCGTGCCTAAACCGCCGGAATGAGCATCATCCTTTTGGTGGCAACCGACACAATTACCAGGCGCATTCTTGAATTGGAAAGGCGTATTGTGACAGTTCTGACACAACAGCGTAGCATGTTTGCCATCCAGCACAAAAACATTGAAGTGGTTGAATGTGGATGGTTTCCAGCCGGCGCTGTTGTGGCAATTCTCGCAAGCAGTTCCTTCAGAGCCCATGTGTTTATCATCTTTTTGATGACAACCAACACAAGTAGAGGGCGTATTTTTAAATTGATTGGGGGTGATGTGGCAATTTTCGCACTTCACATTTTCGTGCTTGCCAACCAGTATAAAACCGGTCACAGAATGGTCAAAATGACCATTAATATCCGCCCAACTCTTCTGAGTATGGCAGACATCGCATGTGGTGCCAAAATTATCCCCATGTGGATTATCTTTTAGATGGCAATCCACACATTTTGTCGAGGTTTTCTTAAATTCTGCCAGGGTATGTGAGTTGGCGTGGCAGTTGGCGCAATTCAGCTTAGCATGAGAATCTACCAGCGGGAATGCAGTCTTGCCGTGATCGAATTTTTTGTTGATCGTTTCCTTGCCATCGTGGCAGGCACGGCAGTCTGCTCCGTACTGCTGGATGTGTGCAGTAGTAAACATAATATCGGTCTTGCGATGGCAGTCGGCGCAATCGGTTGTCTTAAAAGATCTATAATCTTTTACATGGCAATTCTGGCAGGTAAATGCTGAGCCGTCGGGGAGCGTCTTATGCGAATCCGTAGAAAAACCGATCAGGTCGTGCGGAAAATCATGCAGGGTAACATCAGTCAGGGTTTCACCGGCGCCGCGGTGTTCGGGATGGCATTTACGGCATTCGAGGACAACATCAGTGCCGCGCAAAATCCCATGAAGTTTATGCGCATCTGCCATTTCCTCGCCAATGTTCGTGTGGCAGCGAACACACCGATCCTGCATGAGGTCTGTATCCCATGGAGAAGTATGGCATTGCTCGCAATTGTTAGCGATCTGGGCGTGCGATCTGATGTTGCCAAGAACGTCACCTGTCCGTGCGCTTAATTCACCAGGGCTAAAAAATGCGCTGCCATTGGCGAAAACTGTACCAGTCAATAGTAATAGCGTGAAGACAGTAACCAAAAACGCCGGTACTGTCAAACACCCTAATCGATTGGCTCTGCGCATAAATGCTCCTCTTCTTACCGTAATTCTTTCCCGCGAGAATTGTTTGCCGAATTACGGCTCACTTATGGATTTTGTTCATCCATCTACCTGGATCATCCAGGTAGAGCAAGTTTTAGTTCTGGTTGTCATGCAAGATGACCACTAATCATCGCCACCGCCACCATCGCCTGGGTTATTCCCTTTATGGCATTTCGTACAGGTTGCTTTCTTTAAATTTATGGTATGACAATCCCGGCAGTCCGCTCCACCGTGATTTATGCCACCTTCATCTCCAAAGGATGGGTGTTTGCCTGTGTACTTAGCGTTCCAGTTATTGGTGGTATGACATTTGGCACAGTCCGTTCCAAACGATCCGGCATGAAAGGCTGGTTCACCATGGCATCCTGAACAATATTGTGGAGCGCCCTGGAATTGACCGACTTTATGACACGCAATGCACTTCAGACTTGTATGGACGCCAGTCAGCGGGAAAGCTGATCGCTGGTGATTGAATGTGGATGGCCTCCAGGCGGTTGTTGAATGGCAAAGTTCGCATTGTTGGCCATATTGTCCTTTATGATTGTCATCTTTCTCGTGACAACCAAAGCAGTTGGTGGGTGCTCCCTTAAAGACACCATCCTTGTGGCACTTCAAGCACTCAACGGAATTATGCGCACCGTTTAATTTGAACGCAAACAAGTTATGATCAATCTTGTCATTCTTCCACGTTGTTGGTGTGTGGCATTCAGCACATTTCTTCCCATACTGACCTTTGTGTTCATCATCCTTTAGATGACATGAGGAACAATCGGTGGGTGTTCCGGCAAATTTATGCGGCTCTGTGTGGCACTTTTCGCATTCCACGTTACTATGCTTGCCTTCAAGCTTGAAGTTTGCCAGGCTATGATCAAACTTGACATTATCCTGCCAACCAGCCACGTTATGACAATCGCCGCAAACCGTTTTATAGCGACCCTGATGAGCATCATCCTGTATATGGCAACTCTCGCAATCGATGGATGTATTCCGCAGGTCATCTGCTTTGCGAGCATTTTCGTGGCATTTAGCACAAGCCAATCCAACATGCTTTCCCTCAAGTGCGAATGAGAACACATTATGATCAAACTTTTTGCCGTAAATGTCCACCCCATCGTGACACGCCAGGCAATCCATGCCAAAATCCTGAATATGAGTGGAGGTATAAGCTTTGTCTCGTTCACTGTGGCAATCGGCGCACAAGTTTTCATCAAATTGCTTGTAGCTTTTGATATGACAAACGGTACAGGTAAAAGCAATTCCATCGCTGCTATTGGTATGGGCTGTGAGAGCAAAACCAGTCACATCGTGTGGAAATCCTACTGCAACAATTTCGGTCAACGGAGCGCCGGTTCCACGATGATCGGGATGACATTGGCGACAGGTCAAGTTCGATTGTTGACCCTTAAGCGCTCCATGAATTGTTTTAACGTCCATTAACTGCGCTGCAATATTCGTATGGCATTTGACACAGCGATCCGCCATGTGGTCAGCCTCCCATGGCGCCGGGTGGCATTTTGCGCAATCATTGCCAGTTTGTGCGTGGGATGTGACCCCACCTACATTTGCGCCGGATCTGGCATTGAGACTACCAGAGGTAAAAAGCCTGCCGCCTGCCGCCAATACACTTCCGGCGATCGCAAGTAAAGTAATAACAGTAGCGAGAAGTGCGGGAAAAGTAAAACATCCCAGGGGCCGATTTTTGTTCATCATTCACCTGCCAAATTCGAAACGGGACAGACATTTTCGGAATTGAATGGCAACTTATGTTTCAAAACGTGCCACATTCAGCAGGAGAACCAGTAAGAATTATGAATAAAAGCGGAAATTGAAATCTTTATCTGCAAAAAAGCTGGCTTTTCAGCTGGCAGTTTGCTTGATCCAGCTCAGCCAACGATTTCTTTTAGATAACGACGCTTACATTGACTGGACTGGTACAGTTACTTCAAAAAAGTCGCATAATAAAGTGCGCCTCCAATATGAACAAAAGCGGCTGTAAACAAGGCCATGCCCAGAGGTATGTGGATCGTGTGCCATAATGCCATCAAACGGCGGGCATTGGCGAGGGCCGCAGCTTGCGCATCGCCCATTGGAGTATCAATCTCGATTCCATCAGCGGTGCGAGGTATACGGGTGTATATATAACGCCCAATAAAACCACTGATCACCACGATAAAGGTCATTAAGGTCACCGCACCAGCAAGTCCGTTGAACTTCCAGGAGGTATGTAAAAACACCATGAAAGGCCCCACCAGGCCTGTAAAAATATGAAACTGGAGCCAATCTGACATCCTCCCCCAACGTGTAGTGCGAGAGCGCTTGCGCAGACTATAGAGTGTTTCTGTCATAATCATCAGCAAGAAACCAAGGATGCCCAGTGAATGGCCAAACAATTCACCTGCTGCAGGGATTCCCCCGGTCACATACATGATCAGCGCATAGAACGCAGTAATCAGGATCGATGCAACAACCGCCCACCAAAGTTCTTTATTGTCTCGAAGCATCGTACCTCCTCCTCAAGAGTGGATGAACTTACCGAACAGACATGTTGCGCAGTCCAGCGGTGGCTACCGACGGGTTCCCGGGGTGCTGATTGGTATGCACCTGCGTCCAAAATTTCACCAGGATATCGGCTATCAGCGCCTTGGGAGCCAATAATTGTTCGCGGATCGGGGTAATGTCGATCCGTTCGCGTACAATTGTTTGCAAGGGAGCGGAAAGTTTCTGGTCACCCATCACAATGGCACCAACGATGTTCCTGCCAGAAACCATGATACGCAAATGATTAACATCAAAACCACCTTGCGCAATAATCGCATCCGGCAATTCCCGCCAGGTCTCACTATCTCCTCGCGCGATAGTCATGTCGTCATCACGGCCTGTGCCAACACCCACATTTCCTATGATCGTTGTAGTCAGACCCGCCAACCTTGTCACGTTGAATGAAACAGGTTTCCTGTATGCCATGCTCTTCCCAGCCATGTTTGCTCCAGCAACCCGCCCCTGATCCCGGGCCGGGGACCACAGGCTGTCAATAACAGCACGACCGGAGGTAGGATCAAACACCTGGGCCACGTCACCCGCAGTATAAATATTGGGGATATTGGTGCGCAGATGCTCATCAGCCAGAATCCCGCGGTCACATGTAATTCCAGCAGCCCTGGCAATTTCCGCTCTTGGCTGGATCCCTATACCATAAGCCAGCATATCACATACGATTTGTTTACCATCCTTCATCCTGATACCAGCAACTTTTCCCCGCTTTTCCAAGATCACATCCAATTCGGACTCAAAGTGCAGGGAAATCTTATCTTCTTTTAGTCGATGCTGGACAATTTCCGATTCGGATTCATCCAACACATTGCTCCAATAGCGGTTGTTGCGAATCAGAAGATGTACTTTCACCCTGCGCGCCGCAAGTCCTTCGGCCAATTCCAGAGCGGTGATCCCACCACCCACCACTACCGCAGTACGAGTTCGCCTGGCCATGGCAATAATGCGCTGAGTGTCTTCCATATTATCAAGCTTCACCACGCCTTGCAAGTTTGCACCTGGCACCTTTAAGCGGGTTGCGCTGGCGCCAACAGCCAGGAGCAAACGGTCATAGGGGATGCGCGTACCATCACTCAATTGAACCTGCTGCAGTTGCGGCAGGATGGCAGTGGCAGTTCCACGCCAAAAATGAGCATTTAAATTTTTATAATCTTCAGGACGAAATGGATACAACTGGCTTTGCTCCACCTCACCAGTCAGGTAGTAAGCCAACCCTGGGCGTGAATAATATCCGTGCGGATCTTCGCCAATAAATGTGATCGTCCCAAGTTTGTCGAGATTACGAATGGCTTCAGCTGCCCCAATTCCCGCAACCCCGGTGCCCAGGATAACATAATTAGTCATAGCGGGCCTCCTCAAAAAGGTTGGTTCGCTCAAAACGTAACGCACCACGCGGACACCGTATGATACACTCTCCACAAGTCAGGCATTGACTGTTCTGGATGGGCTTACCAAGCCAGGCGTAGCGACGTATGTCAATATTGATTGGGCAGTTGAAAGAACATATCCCACACTGCAAACATCGTGAGGCGTCTGGAACAACGAAGCCTTCTGCCCGGGCTTCACGATGGTTCGAATCATTTTGGAATAGGCTTCTTAGCATGCAACCTCTTCATCCATTTTCAGTCCAACCCACACAAATCATGTGGGTTTATTTGTAAGTGAAATAATGTAAAATTTTTAATCAAGCCTCTACAAATATGTCGATACGCTCAAAACGCAAAACCCCCCGCGGGCAACGCGCGACGCATTCTCCGCAAGTCAGGCATTGACTGTTATGAACAGGTATTCCCTGCCAAGCATAGCTGCGTACATCAATATTAATAGGGCAGCTATAAGAACATATGCCACACTGCACACACCTGGACGCATCCGGGACGACATGACCTACTGCAAGGGCCTCCCGTTTATTTGAATCTAGCTGAAATAAATTTTTAAACATTCAACCTCTATAGACCTTAGTCGCATTAATTCAAAATTAGTTACTGGCAATGGCAAAAAAACGCAGTCAGCGTGATTTTATCGATCTAGTAAAACAATCATAAAGCTTATAACAAGTTTTTGGAATAACAATAATGTCAGGCGTTTCAAACCAGTACTTCAACCAATAAAACAACGATTGAGGTCTTAATTGAATGCCATCAATTCCCGGTAAAGATAGCCACCCTGCGTATCACGAATCGGGATATTATTTCAAATAACTACCATTTTCCTGGAGACTCATCAGTAAATCAAAACTATAGCCTGGTTTTCGATTCATAAAGTTTATCAACGAAACCCATCTTTTTCATAATAGTAGCATACCTGGATGTGAAATGGATCAGCGGGGACGAAAGTCTTACCTTCGATTCTCCTGACCGGATAACTTGCCGGAGGCCATCCGCATCGTTGAATTTATCCAATAAGAGGCTCGAACGGCCAACTTCCATTGCCGTATGGGCATCCGATCCGACCGTGCCTGCCAGATTGTGTTGGCTTGCAAATTTTTGTGCAAGCAAGTTTGGGCGCATATCCATGCATCGCGAATTGAATGTCTCTATGGCATCCACCAGAGGGGCGATTTCGAGCAGATGCCCAAGTTCCCAGAAACCGCCACGAAAAACATCAAATGGGTGCGAGACGCTGATGAACGCGCCCTGGTCGCGAAGCCTTCGAATAGCTTCGGCAGGCTGAAGACCAGCGGGAATCAATTCAGTAACAAACGCAGCCAGAAGCTCACCACGGGTGGTCATAATTTCCTCACCCACAATGACCAGGTCCGGCGCTATATTTTTCACCGCCTGCGCACCCTCGATCGAATTGTGGTCCGTGACAATCAACCGATCAATGCCAGCCCGGCGAGCACCGACGACCAGCGCTTGTGGTTTTGTGAGACTGTCCTTCGAATATATACTGTGACAATGAAATTCAACCCGTAGTTTTTCCATGCCATCGATTATACCCCGGGCAGTTTGCTTTCCATTTTTTCGCAATTTGATATAGAATAAAATAACATGGATGAAAAACCGGGTTTCTTTGCCAAACCGATAGTGCGCGCCATGACCGTATTGGTGGCCATGACTGTAATTTACTTTGCCTGGGGCTATTTTGGTGGGGTTTATGACCTCGCAGCAGATTACTCGCTCGATTTGATCATCGATTTATTTTTATTCATCGCTGGATTGATCATCTGGCTTGTCTTTTTTGCTCAATTTGTTCTGCCTGTAAGCAAATTAAGTGACCGGATAAGGGTGGTTGAACGACTTGTCATGTATCTCACCGGCGGGCACGGCCCGGCTGTTTTTATTGAGAGCGGCTTTGTGCGCGAGAGTGTTGGCGAAAACCGGCGGCAGGGTCCCGGCGTCATGTGGCTAGACAGTGCCAGCGCAGCACTGGTTCGTACCGAAGCCCAATTTAAGCGGGCCGTCGGACCGGGCGTGCACTTCACAGGATATGGGGAGTACCTGGCCGGGACGCATGATTTGCATACCTTGATACAAAACATTGGTCTTGAAGAATCAGATGAACCGTTTACGGTGCAAAAGAAGGATGAAAATTACCAAAAAATCCAGGACCGCCGTTGGGCAACCAGCGCATTAACGCGTGATGGGATCGAAGTGGTATCTGCGATCGGTGTTAATTTCCAAATCAAATCGGAAGCTGCAGAGGGTGGGACATTTTTTAGTTATAATGCGGCCAACAGCGAAAGGGCAATCCGCGACAGCATCACGCGTGGCGTAAAATATACCAGACCTGTCTGCAGTTCCCTGCCCGCGAAGTTGACCGTGGATATCTGGCGCGAATGTCTGAGCAAAGTGCGCCTAGATGATTTGTTCAAATACGTCGATTGGGGTGATGAAACCACGCTGCAGTTCATTACCAATTTGGTCAAAGACAGATTAAGCAAGCCCACTGTCATATCGTTGGATGAATTTGGCCGTCCACAGTTGAAGGGTGGCTATAACGAACAAAGGTTCAAGACATTCTGCGAATTGCGCAAAGCCGGAAAGAACCCGCAGGCCGAAAGCATGCTGGTTAAAGTTCCCAGCCAGGAATTTGCCATCCTTAATGACATGGGCTTGGTGGTAACTGCCAGTGTAAAACGGGTCCTCTTTGCGCCGGATGTGGAAGAGCGCTTGATCAACCTGTGGATAACAAACTGGCTCAAAAACGCCCAGGAAGAACACGAACGGGTTGAGCGCCGGCGAAAACTGGCTGAGACTGCTGCCGTCGATGATGCCTTGCAGGAATTCGCCTTGAACACCATCCCTGACCTGCTCAAACTGGAACCTACCTCCAAATCCGAGGCAATAACCCGGTTGGTGCGTTCAACCTTCAAAGGAGTGAGGCGCAATACAACCCTGCTCAAGCGCACCAACACCGAGCAGCGTGAGCTCTTCGAGATATACAGCCGGCTTCGGCGTAGGATCCGCTAATGAACAGGCAGAAACCAGCCACCGGCAAAGGGCCAAGATCACCGCGATCCGGGATGAATGCCGTTTCGGATTTTGTGGACGATGTCATAAACCGGGCTTTTGCGCTCACTGACACAGCCGCGAATACACGCTACTGGGTGGTCTTGTTATTATTTTTTATATCATGGTTTGTGATGACAATCAGTGTGCCGGGGCTCGCCAGGATCAGGGAATTGATTACTACCGTCTGGGTATCGATCAGCATAAATGATGTCCCCGGATTCGTGAACAACACAATAAACCTGGTATTCTCCACCTTTCTAAGCCCTGTGGTTGTTCAGCACATGATTATCATGGCGACTCCCTTCTGGCTGATGTATCTCGCTGCCGGTGCTTACCTGGCGGACATATTTGAAAAAGATCGCGCCGTGGCGGAAAAATTCATACGGCAAGCAGCCTTTGGTAGAAATTATGACAGCATTACCATCAATAACGGTAAAATTAGCGAAGTTTACAAGAATTCTCCAATAATACAGATCGGGGGACCGGGGAAAATTATTGTCGGGTTGGACAGTGCTGTCTTGTTTGAGCTCCCTGATGGTAGCTTCCACATCATTGGTCCCATGAATGAGAACAACCATGAAAATGCAATTTCCGCCTTTGAGCGCATACGTGCAACAATCGATTTGCGCGATGATATCAACAGCCAGACGGTAAAGGCTCGCACCCTGGATGGCATACCGGTCATTGCCAGGGATATCCAGTATTCATACAGCATCTTTCGAGGACCTGTCGTCAGAAAGAGTTTGCAAATACCATATCCCTTCGATATCAACGCGATCCGGACCCAGGTTTATGGGGTATCAAAACCGGCAAAGCCCGATGAAATGCAAGTTTACAAGCCCGATTGGGAATCTCCCTTGCCAGGGAAATTTGCTGGGCAGGTAAGCGGGGCGATAAGCAGTTTTGTCAACCAGCGAAGCTTGAGCGAATTCCTGGCCAATATTGGAACGCCTGAACAAGATAGCAAAGTCGCAACCGAGAAGAAAATCAATCTGGAAAGCCAGCGCTTATCCGAACTCAATGATGAGATAAAACTGTCTAACGATGAACCAGTTGGCAATTTCACATCTCGTACACAAATGACCGCCCTGTTATACAAGACTATCCGGGAAAGCTCACAAAAAAAAGGCCTGTATTTGAACTGGTTAGGCGTAGGAACATGGGATACCCCGGCTGAAATCATCCCTGCCAGGCACTTGCAAGCCTGGCAGTTAAGCCGCGATAACTTTATACGTGGTAATCCCGAAGCGATCGCGCGCCTGAGAAATGAAATAAGGCTGCAGGAACTGCTCAGGTTGGTGAGGATTACACCGATCAGCCGAGTCGATATCAATAGCGAACAAGCCATAAGTAGTGAAAAGATCGATCTCTTACTCAAGGATTACCTGGAAAGGCTGGAAAGCGCGCGCGACCTGTTCAAGCGTGATGATAAGATTATCGAAGAACAAATGATGGTTCAAGCCATCGAAATTATAAAAAAAGTACTCCAATCCAAAGCACCTCCAGGAAAAGGTGACACATGAAAAGCCGGAAAACAGAATCGGATAGGGTACTGGTCATTGGTGGATCCAGTCTGGATGTAGTTGGCAGGTTGGAAACCAGCCTGCAGATGGCATCTTCCAATCCCGCACACATCCGCACTTCGTTTGGTGGAGTGGCTCGCAATGTAGCTGAAAACCTGGCAAGGCTGGGACAACCGGTCAGCCTGCTATCTGTGATCGGCAAGGATCGAATCGGTGATGAAGTACTGGCGCATACAATGCAGGCAGGGGTGGATGTCTCCGCTGTTTACACCACTGACAAATTCCCCACCGGGTTTTATATGGGCGTTTTGAATGAGGATGGCATTCGGCAGTTTGGATTCGCCGATATGCGCATCCTGGAAGAGCTGACCGATTCATATATCGCGTATAACGAAGATCTTTTCGAAAAAGCCGGGCTGGTTTTTGTGGATGCCAACCTCCCGGATGATGCACTAAAAGAAGCTTTCAAGCTGGCGCGCAAATATAAACTGGCGGTATGTGCTGACCCCACATCTGTTTCGTTGGCAGCACGCCTCATCCCCTACTTCCGGCAGATCAAGTTGATTGCACCAAACCGAATTGAAGCCGGGATATTGACAGGACAGCACTTTGAGAGCGGGGACAGGGACGCCGCCATGGATTGCGCTCGCACATTGGTCAACCAGGGTATTGAGATTGCATTGGTCACCCTGGCAGAATATGGATTATGTTACGCCACCTCCGAGACCAATGGGCACATACCAGCCATTCGCACCAAAGTAGCCGATCCAACCGGCGCAGGTGATGCACTTGTGGCGGCAATCATCTATGCGCTGATGAACAATATCGAGATCGATGATGCCGCCCGCCTGGGTATATCAGCTGCTACCCTGGCGCTCAGGTATGCGGGAACGGTCTACCCAGACCTGTCACTCGAAAAGCTGTACGATGAGCTAGCGGTATAATTCAACTGCACCGGGCGCGCCCGGTGCAGTTTTCTAATCCACCAAGAATTATTCGGAGAATCTGTGGAAAAACTTCCCAAATCTTTTCAATTGTCAACTGATATTTTGCGTGCGCGCCAACAGGGATTGCCGGTGGTAGCGCTCGAATCAACCGTCATTACACATGGTCTGCCAAAGTTTGAAAACCTATCCCTGGCGGATGATATGGAAAAAACTGTACGGCAGGAAGGGGCAATACCAGCCACCATTGCGGTGTTGGATGGTAAGATCCAAATCGGTCTTGGGCGGGATCAACTTCAACGGTTGGCCACAGCAGATCACGCCATCAAGGTCAGCTTGCGCGATTTTGCCAACGCCATCGTCAATAAAAAACTGGGCGGGACAACCGTGGCAGGGACCATGTTCGCTGCCGGACTTGTGGGTATCAAGGTGTTCGCAACAGGCGGGATTGGGGGTGTTCACAAGGAAGCTCGATTTGATGTATCAACCGACTTGCAAGCACTGGCAACCATCCCGATGATCGTGGTGTGTGCCGGGGCTAAATCCATACTGGATCTTCCAGCCACGCTTGAATATCTGGAAACGATGGGTGTGCCGGTGGTTGGATATGGCACGGATAAATTTCCCGAGTTTTTCTCGCCAGGCAGAAACCTGCCGGTCGATATTCGACTGGATACGCCGCAGGACGTGGTCAAGTTCGCCAATACACATTGGGAACTAGGAATGAAATCGGCCGTCCTGGTTTGCCAACCAATACCGGATATTTTTGCCATTCCAGCGCACGAAGTCAGCGATATCCTCGAACAGGTCTCGAATGAAGTGGCAAAATTACAGGTGGAACACAGGATCACAGGTCAGGAAGTCACCCCATTCGAACTGAAACGCGTTAAGGAATTAACAAATGGCAGATCATTACGCGCCAATATTGAACTTCTCTTGAATAATGCAAGACTGGCCGCGCTGATTGCTCTTGAACTGGCGAACCATGAAAAAACCCGGTTGACGTACTAGCCAATAACAATCATCCCAAATAAAAACGCAGAAACCCGCACCAAGCAGTGGTTTCTGCGTTTTTTTGTGAAAGACCCTCGTGGTGGATGGTTTCTTTTCCACCCTTATTATGGGGTGGGGGTGGTGCTCGGCCAGGCAGTATCGCTTGGCCTGCTGGTGCGGGTTGGAGCCCGGGTGGATGTCGGCACCGGGGTACGCGATGGTGTGGGCGTTGACGCGGGAGGGTGGGTGGTGCTCGCTGTCGGGCTGCTGCGCGGGGTTGGCGCGGTTGTGCTGGTTTTGGTGGGAGATGGAGCCCACGTAACTGTGGAAGTTGGGGCAACTCCCTCCACCACAAAACGCCCCACAGTTACCCATCCCTGTCCAACAAAAATTTGCACCTCATAATTCCCGGGCAGCCATTCATCAGGAGCTGCCACACGTTCGGTGTAACCATACCCCCCAGTTGTATCCTTCCATGGTTCTGTTTCATAATATACCAATTGCCCGTCCCGGTACCACAAGGCGGTCCATTGGACACCAGCAGTCATGTTATCAAAGCTGAACAATGCCACAATGCGTCGAATGGGGTTTTCGAAAACAGTTCCCTCTTCCACCAATTGATAAGTTTTCAAGTCCAAGTCCCGGCCAAAAATCAATGGGCTGAAAACTACTGCTGGATTTGGCACAATATTGCTTTCAAATTTTGACAGGATGGCGAGCGGGATGGATGGCGTGGGAGTAATCGTTGGGGTATCTGTGACAGAAGGTGTATCGGTAATGGTGGGAGTGAGCGTAATGGTGGGGCTGGGCGTAATAGTAGGAGAGAGGGTTATGGTTGGTGTCAGACTGGGAGTAGCGGAAGGTTCAAAAAAAGAGTACATCACCGGCTCACCAAAGCGTCCAAGCAAACCAGCCAGTATTGCCAGAACGAATGCAAAACCTATCAATCGCCAGCCGTATGAAATCCGCTGCTGACGCAGGCGAAAATAAACCAACCTGCGCCCACCTTGAATGGAACGAATACCGATCCACAAGCTGATGAGCAAACCCAGTATGGCCAGGAAAATGGCAGCATTGATACCAGCCCTGATATCCATGGATAAAATTATATCGCACTACACTATCAGGAAACTTCAAAACCGCTCCGATGTATTGCATATTCCACTGGTTTTAGTGATAATGGGGGATATGGCTGAACTCGTTTTTTTAAAATTAGGTGGTTCGCTGATTACTGACAAGTCACTGCCATACACTCCCCATCTGGATAGACTTGCCGATCTTGCAGAGCAGATTGAATCTGCCCTGCAAGCCAACAACGAACTCTCTTTGGTGATTGGGCATGGCTCAGGTTCCTTTGGGCACACGCCAGCAAAAATGCATGGGACTCGCCAGGGCGTAAAAACCAGCCTGCAATGGAGTGGATTTAGCGAAGTATGGTTTCAGGCTTCAACCCTGAACCGTTATGTAATGCAAGCCTTGAACCAGGCAGGCATCCCTGGGCTCGCCCTGGCGCCTGTTTCAGCCATCACTGCCAATAACGGCAGGGTTGCCAGTTGGGATCTCTGGCCAATCAAGGCAGCTCTCGCCGCACATCTCGTACCGGTGGTATACGGCGACGTGGTTTTTGACAGGCAACTGGGTGGAACCATCCTTTCAACCGAGGATCTGTTCGAATACCTGGCTCATGAGCTCAAGCCACAACGGATTTTGTTGGCGGGTCTTGAGGCAGCAGTGTGGGCTGATTTCCCTCAGCGTCAACAACGGATAAAAAAGATCACACCGGCTTCATTTGCGCTCAATAAAACCAGCGTGGGCGCCTCCCATGGAACGGACGTAACTGGCGGAATGGAATCCAAGGTTGAACAAATGCTGTCGCTCGTGCAAGATATCCCAACTTTGACGACGCAAATATTTTCAGGCGATCCACCTGTAAATGTGCAAAAAGCTTTGGCAGGGGAAAACCTGGGAACACTCATCGCTAGGAAGTAAAAATCTGTACTTAGTGTGATTAAAGATGAGAATTTTAAGTAAATCATGACAAAACCATGACGGTTGTCTATTGCCAAGTTTGTGAAAAAAATCCATAATAAGGCTATTAATTCATTCAAAAATGGAGATGCCATGGCTCGCAAATTTTCCCCCACCCCGCTAAATCTTTTGAACCCCGTTCCATCTGACATTGATATTGCCCAGGCTGGTACGCTCAAGCCCATCATGCAGGTTGCTGAAGAGTTGGGCCTTCTGGAAAGCGAACTAGAACTCTACGGCCCGTACAAAGCCAAGATCAAGCTTGAAACACTTGAACGGGTAAAGGATCGCCCAAATGGCAAATATATCGATGTGACAGCCATTACCCCCACCCCGCTCGGTGAGGGAAAAACCACAACCACTGTCGGTCTTTCCCAGGCACTCGGCGCCCACCTCGGCAAGAGCGTGATGACCGTCATCCGCCAACCATCCCAAGGTCCCACTTTTGGTATCAAAGGTGGCGCTGCTGGCGGTGGCTACAGCCAGGTGATCCCGATGGAAGATTTCAACCTGCACTTGACCGGTGATATCCACGCCATCACCGCCGCCCACAACCTGTGCGCGGCTGCCCTGGATGCGCGCATGATGCATGAAACCCTTACGCCAGACGATAACAAGCTGTTCGATGCGCTCTGCCCACCCGATAAAAAGGGCAACCGCAAATTCTCGCCGAGCATGTTGCGCCGCTTGAAAAAACTGGGCATCAACAAGACTGACCCAAATGAACTCAACCCCCAGGAACGCGCACACTTTGCGCGCCTGGATATCGATCCTGCCAATGTCACCTGGCGCCGTGTGGTCGACGTAAATGACCGTTTCCTGCGCGAAATCCAGGTTGGCCTCGGCAAGGATGAAGCCGGATTTGAACACCGCTCCGGTTACGATATCACCGTTGCAAGCGAGATCATGGCCATTCTTGCCCTTACGACAGATCTGGCAGATATGCGCGAGCGTCTCGGTGCCATGGTGGTGGCGACCAACAAGCGCGGCGAAGCCGTCACCTCCGAAGACCTGGGTGTAGCCGGCGCACTGACGGTTTTAATGAAAGATGCCATCAAGCCCAACCTGATGCAAACACTCGAAGGCACACCTGCCATCGTCCACGCCGGCCCGTTCGCCAACATTGCCCATGGGCAGTCATCGATCATTGCAGATAAAATCGCCCTCAAACTGGTCGATTACGTTATTACCGAATCCGGTTTCGGCGCCGATATCGGCATGGAAAAATTCTTCGATATCAAATGCCGCTACTCCGGACTGATCCCGCAAGTGGTGGTGTTGGTTGCCACTGTTCGCGCGCTCAAGATGCACGGCGGCGGCCCGAAGGTTGTGGCTGGCAAACCGTTGGCAGCGGAATACACCGACGAAAACCTGGAACTGCTCAAGAAAGGTCTGCCGAACCTGGTCCAGCACATTGAAAATGCACTCAAGTACGGCGTAAACGTGGTTGTGGCAGTCAACTCCTTCTCCACCGATACTGAAGCCGAAGTTGAGATGGTCCGCCAGGCTGCCATTCATGCCGGCGCAATGGACGCGGTTGTCTCCCGCCATTGGATGGAGGGTGGCAAAGGCGCCATCGAACTGGCTAAGGCTGTAGTCAAGGCTTGCGACCAGCCCAGCAACTTCAAGTTCCTGTACCCGCTTGAACTGACTATCAAGGAAAAGATCGAAACCATCTGTCGCGAGATCTATCGCGCCGAAGGTGTGGATTACTCGCCCGAAGCAGAGCGCAAGATCGAGTTGTACACCAAGCTTGGTTTCGACAAGCTGCCATTGTGCATGGCAAAGACACATCTCTCCTTCACCACCGAAGCAGCAATCAAGGGTGCGCCGCGTGGTTTCCGCGTGGTTATCAGTGACATCCGTGCCTCGGTTGGCGCTGGCTTCCTCTATCCGCTGCTGGGTACCATGCGCACCATGCCCGGTTTGCCCACCCGTCCGGTTTTCTACGATGTCGATCTCGACCTGGCGACCGGTAAAGTGGTCGGTTTGTTCTAAGAATAACATAAACCAAAAAATAGACCCCTCAGCTGAGGGGTCTATTTTTTGGGTCCGACCACGTGGCGTGGATTACCGCTTAGTGGCAAGTGGTGATAGGTAGTGGGTATCAACCTTCATTCTGGAAATGTTGATGGGTGTTAGGGATGAAATTTATTTTTAGCGTTCCTTGACCCGGTACCTGAAACGTGCAATAATAAATTGACCAACAGGATAAATCATACCCGGACGAATTATCCTTTAATTTCTGCCGATCCAGCCTAATAACTCTCCATTTATCCGCGCTATCATGGGATCTCCAACGGATTTTATGTTTTCCGATTGAGTAACGGGAGAAATCTGATGTCAAAATCCACCCGTCTCCAATACGATGAAATAACCCAGATCACTAAGAAACTCCAGGATGAAGGCGAACAGGTTGCCCAACTGCAAACCAGCACTCGCCAAAAGTTGGATGCCCTGCGCACTGAATGGGTTGGCACTGCTGCAGGGCATCCAACTGTTGGCGAGTGCTGGTTTGCAGTTGTGCAACCTGTTCGCCTTCATCCTGGGGTTTCTTAGTGATCTGGGTTATTTCATCGTATTGGAGACGGGTGGATTTTGACATCAGATTTCTCCCG
>Ga0172368_10003209_pt1 | contig 20084 bp, 19 predicted proteins | sample Lak11m_FD_114540 | JGI IMG/M metagenome (GOLD analysis project Ga0172368, IMG submission 114540) | Freshwater microbial communities from Kabuno Bay, South-Kivu, Congo - kab_022012_11m | ecosystem: Environmental > Aquatic > Freshwater > Lake | place: Democratic Republic of the Congo: South-Kivu...
CCATACAACAAACCGGATTGCATTGAGTGAACCGTGTTGCGTCCAATCGCAAACGGCGGGCGCACCAGATCAACGCGCGGCAATTTGGACGCGCGGTGGAACAACGCATCGGCGGCGATGCCGATGCCCGGCGCGATTGCGCCGCCGAGATAATCACCATTGGCGGCGATTGCATCAAAGGTGGTCGCCGTTCCAAAATCTACCACGCAAGCGGGCGCGCCATAAAGTTTGTAAACGGCGGCGGCATCCACGATCCGATCTGCGCCCACTTGTTTGGGATCATCGTACTTCACGCGCACGCCCGTTTTAACTCCAGCTTCGATCACGAGCGGGTCGCGCTTTAAATAATTTTGGCAGGCTTGCACCCACACGCTCGTCAACGGCGGCACAACAGACGCCATAGCAATCGCCGTGATGTCGCTCACTTTGAGATTCGCGTTTTGCAGCAAGCCAATCAACTGCAAGCCGTATTCGTCAGGCATACGCTCGTGAACCGTCGAGAGTCGCCAGCGCGCGCCGAGCGCCTCGCCTTCATAGACTCCGAGGGTGATGTTGGTGTTGCCGATGTCAATGGCGAGTAGCATATAGCGAATTGCGTATAGCGTATTGCGTGATACGTGAATTAAGTTCACGTATCACGCATCACGGTAATAGAAAATTATCAATCAATCTCGTCTTGCCGATCCTCACCGCCATTGAAAGTAAAACGCCGTCCCGAATCAAATTTGATTCGGCGAGTGTTTCGGGATCGGCGGCAGAGACATATTCTTCACGCGCGAGAGATTCTTTGGCAATAGTGGATGACAGGATCGCTCGAAGAGTGTCGGCGTCACGCTCGCCTTTGGCGAACGATTCTTTGGCGGCAGTGAGGGCTCGGTACAAAACTGTTGCCGCCTTTCGCTCGTCGGCGTTGAGGTAAGTGTTGCGGCTGCTCATCGCCAGCCCATCCGCTTCGCGCACGGTGGGGCAGACGATGATCTCCAACGGGAAATTTAAATCGCGCGCCATCCGCTTGATGACGATCACTTGCTGCGCGTCCTTCTGCCCAAAGTAAGCGCGGTCGGGCGTGAAGGCGTTAAACAATTTTGCGACCACAGTGGCAGCGCCGCGAAAATGTCCGGGGCGATGTTTACCTTCGAGCGGCTGAGTCACATTTTCCACATTTACATACGTTTGAAAATTTTGCGGATAAACAATTTCCGGAGTTGGCGTCCAGACCACGTCTGCGCCCGCAGAGGATAAAAGTTGAAGGTCACGATCCAAGTCGCGCGGGTAGCGGCTCAAATCTTCATTGGGCCCGAACTGAGTCGGATTCACAAAGATGCTCACGCCGACGTGATCATTTTCCTCTTTGGCTCGCTTCACTAAAGAAATATGCCCTTCATGCAAATAGCCCATCGTTGGCACAAGACCGAAGGTGCCGGTGAGGGAGAGTCGTGTTGCGCGGAGATCGTTGAAGGCAATGACAGTTTTCATCACGAATGGCACGAATAGACGAATGGGACTAATGTTTCTTAATTAACAATTCGGTGAGACCCAACTCGTTTGCTGCCAAAGTTGATCGGAATCCCAAGTCGCAGATTTGTTGATGTGAGATATGAGAAGGTTTTCTGTTTAAAAATATCATTCAACTCTGAAACTGCTTTGAGTTTAAGAATAATCTTTCCATCCACCAAGAGATCGAGACGATATTTGCCAAGACGCCTTCCTTTATAAAACACATCTGTTATCTTTTGCCTCTCAAATGGAATGGCGTGCAGTTCAAATTCGTAAGCCATCGCCTCTTCATAAATATCCTCGGTGAAACCCGGACCCAATATAGTATGAACTTCAAAAGCACATTCCATGATCTTATACGACAGATCTGGACATAAAACATCGTCTCTAACCTTTACGCTCATATCATCATCTCCATTCGTGCTATTCGTTCATTCGTATTATTCGTGATTAAGTCTTTGCCCCAACCACACTCCACACTTCCATCTCGCCTTTGCCCTTTACGTTAATCATGCCGCGCGGTTCGCACAGAAACTCACTTTTGATCAATTCATAAGTCGCCCGCGTGATCTGAATCACCCCCGCCGAACCATGTGACTCCATGCGGCTGGCGGTGTTGACGGCGTCGCCCCAAAGATCGTAAATAAATTTCTTGCGCCCAATCACTCCGGCAATCACAGGCCCCGAATTGATCCCGATTCGAAAGCGAATCTGTTTACCGTTGAACGCGCGCCCTTGCAAATAATTGTTTATTTCCATGGCGACATGGGCTAACACCTGGGCATGGTCAGTGCGTGCGCGGGGTACACCGGCGGCGATCATATAACAATCGCCAACGGTTTTGATTTTTTCCAGATCGTATTTATCCACTAGTGAATCGAAGTAAGTGAAAATCTCGTTGAGCAGTTCCACCATCGCCACTGGCGCCATCTCTGCCGAAAGCGGGGTAAAGCTCACCATATCAGCAAACAAAATGCTGGCGCCCTCATAGTGATTGGCAATAGTGCGATTCTCATTCTTGAGAATCGCCGCGATCTCTTTAGGCAAGACATTCAACAATAGGTTTTCAGATTTTTCTTGAAAGATATTCTTTTGCCCAACAAAATAGGAGACCAAAACGAACACAAAGGAGCATACTCCGACAAGGTTCATTACAAAAAAGATGATGACCAGCGTCGGCGAAAGATTATTTACCAAACGCACATAGGGTTGTATCAGGCCACTTAAGATCACCACGCCGATAAAAGCCAAAAACCAGCGCCCGGCATTGCGCGGCTCGTCAAACAGCAGCGCGCCCAAAGGGCCGATGAACGACCATAAAACTACTGCACTGGAATTGATGAACCCGCCCAACGCCGTCATCAGCAAAAACGGCAGCAACAAAATGAGCAGGAGCTGGCTGAAACGAAAGAAACGATATTGGCGCGTAATCGCAAACGTCACCATACTTAAAGCTGAAAAGATCGAATACCCAAAGGGAATGCTCCCGGCAATCCATTCACCAAACGCCATATAGAGCAAGCCCCACAAGGCCCCGGCAAAAAGAAACATCCACGTGCCAAGCACGAGCAGAGATTTTTGCAAACGCATATCGTCGGTGTCATTGGAGTCTGCGCCGATGCGAGAAATGAGAGAGAGGAGTCGAGAGATCATATAGTCAATGCCTTCACTAAGCGCCACAGCGTTTCATTGATCGGTGTTGGCACGCCGAACTTTTTTCCTTGGCGCACTACGGCACCATTGATAGATTCTATCTCTGTTTGCGCGCCCCGCACAACGTCTTGACACATGGAAGAGCGATTCGCGGACGTGGCGGCAAGCACCTGGCGATAACGGTCGTGCGGGCTATGATGCGGCGGCGGTATACCTTTGGCAGTCATCACCGCTAAACACTCGTCCACAGCGTGATCAGCTATCTGCAACGCTTCTTCTCTCTTCAACAATTCGCCATTCGTTAGGCGCAACAACGCCGTCAAAGGGTTGATAGGGATGTTGATCAAGAGTTTATTCCAAATTAAAGATTGAAGATTAAAGATTGGAGATTGGTTAACTTCAATGCTTGCGTTACGCAATACTTCGATCCACTTTTCCAATCGCGGATGCTCGGCAACATGGATCGATCCTCTGCCGCCATCGCGCACCCTGCCTGCTTCGATCATATTCGCCCCCTGCATCGCCACGCCTTGCGCCACTCGGTCTTCGCCCAACTCATTCACTAACGTCTCATAATTCCCCAAACCATTTTGCAGAGTCAACGCCACGCCGGTTGGCGCAAGAATTTTTTTGATCTCCTTCGCCGCCTTCTCTGTTTGATGCGACTTCACTAACACCAACGCCAGCTCTGTCCCCTCACATTCGCGCCCGTCACTCGTCGCTTTAACGCGAAAGGCTCGACTTCCCGAATCATCTTCGAGTATCAAGCCTCTGGCATTGATCGCCTCAATCGCCCCACGCCACGAGCCGAACATGATGATCGGTGTATGTGGTGCGAGCCGTGATGCAAAAAGAGAAGCCAGTGCGCCCGTGCCAATGATGGTGATCATTGGAACTTTGGTTGTAGAGACGTTGCATGCAACGTCTCTACAACGTCGTTCATTTCGCTTACCAACTCCTGCCACTCTTCATCAGGAATTGAATACGTGTGTTCGTGAGTCGGGAATTGGTGAGCGATCACTTCGTTCTTATATTCGGTAAAGGCGCGCAACATCTCACCATGAACATTCGCATATTTCTTGACGAACTTGGGCGTGAAGCGATCAAAGATGCCAAGCAGATCGTGAGAGACTAACACTTGCCCGTCACAGCCCGCGCCCGCACCGATGCCAATGGTCGGGATGGAAAGTTTGCGCGAGATCAATTCGGCGACTCGATCTGGAACCGCTTCGAGAACAATGCTGAAGCATCCGGCGTCTTGCAGAGTCAGGGCATCATCGAGAAGACGCCGCGCAGCAATGGCGGTGCGCCCTTGTGCTTTGTATCCGCCTAATTTGTGAACCGATTGCGGCGTGAGGCCGATGTGTCCCATCACGGGGATGCCGACGGCGACAATTGCTTCCGCCGTCGCCGCCACTGCGCGTCCGCCTTCTAACTTAATCGCCTCCATGTTCGCTTCGGATAAGAATCTTCCGGCGTTGCGAACCGCCTCTTGCGTTGAAACTTGATACGACATGAAGGGCATGTCGCCGATGAGCAACGGAGTCTTTGCGCCACGCGCCACGGCTTTGGCGTGGTGCAGCATGTCGTCCATCGTCACGGCGAGCGTGTTCTCGTAACCCAACACGACCATGCCGAGTGAATCGCCGACGAGCAAACAATCAATGCCTGCCCGATCTGCGGCGAGCGCGGTGGCGTAATCGTAAGCGGTCAATACGGTGATCGGTTCGCCGCGTTCTTTGCGCTCACGAAACGTGTGCGTTGTAACTTTTTTGCGTGGAGCGGGTGGAGTGGACATAGCTATCTTCTCCTTTTATAAGTAAGATGCATTTTGGGTGGTTCGGTTGTTTGGTTGTTGGGTGGTTCGTCGTCTCGCTCCGTTAAGGATGCGAGCGTGGTTAAAGTATAGCAGTGATTCAATAACCGGTTACTGGTCAAGCGGACTCCGCACGGCAAGGCCACCACGATTGAGAACGTGAGTGTAGATCAGCGTCGTCTTCACGTCTTTATGTCCAAGCAATTCTTGAACGGTGCGAATATCGTAACCATTTTGCAAAAGGTGAGTAGCAAACGAATGACGGAAAGTGTGACAGCCAACACGCTTGTTGATTTTGGCGGCAAGCGCTGCCTCGCGAACTGCTTTTTGTAAAGTGCTGTCACTCATATACCAACGCAACGTTCTACCAGACTTCGCATCTTTGGCAACTTGTGCTGAAGAGAAAACGAATTGCCAAAGCCACTCTTTATGCGCATTGGGATATTTGCGATTTAAAGCGTAAGGCAAATAAACGGAACCGAAGCCACGCACCAAGTCCTCATCGTGAATTTTCTTGCGCCACTGCAAATGCTCTTGCAAAGGCTGCACCAAACTTTCGGGTAGCATGGTGACTCGATCTTGTTCGCCTTTACCATCATGCACAATAATTTGATGTTGTCTAAAATCAATATCCTTAACCCGCAACTGCACGCATTCATTCAGACGCATTCCACTTCCATAGAGTAGCTTTGCCATTAGCCCACACATCCCTGCCATGTGCGAGATAATGTGGTTCACCTCGTCTTTTGTCAATACGGTCGGCACAGTTTTACTTTGTTTTGCCCCATGAATTTCAAATCGAATGGAAATCCCTAGTTGTAAAACCTCACGATACAAAAAGAGCAAAGCACTTAAAGCTTGATTCTGTGTCGAAGCAGAAACGTTTTGCTGTGTCGCCAAATGAACGAGGAATGATTCAGCATCCTTTGAACCTAAGTCGCGCGGATGCTTCATCTGGAAAAACCGCAAGTATTTTTTGATCCAGTGAATATAAGATTCCCCTGTCTTTTTAGAGTAATGCTTCAAACGCATTACTTCACGAGTTTAGAAGTGGATGGCGTGAATCTTAGAGACGGTAAGGCGATTGTCGCGCTCAAAGGTACGTTGACGTTGAGCGGCGTGTGCGACAACCCGCGTGTGGAAGCGCAGTTGACCGAGACGGGGAAGCAGTTTGATAACGTGAAAGAGGTGGAAGTGTTGATCAACGGCAAGCCGTTGAAAGATGCGTTGAGTGGAAAATAATTTTAACTGGATCGCTTCGCCCACATCGTAGCGATCCAAACTGCCGCCGTGGAAATGATGACGGCAACGGCGGCGGCGGCAAACGCCAGCGAATAACTTCGACTCTGATCGAAAAGCCAACCGGCGAGCCACGGGAATACCGCCGCGCCCGCACCAAATGCCGATCCCATTGCGCCGTTCACCGCGCCCATCGCCTCTCCCGGAAACATATCGCTGGCGATAGCCGTCACTCCGGCGATGGCTTGATTCTCTTCGCCGCCGACGGCACGCCATGACGGGCAGGCGCCAATCGCGCGGTTGGCGTTTGGCGGCGCGTTGAATGAGCGAACGCATTTCATCCCATTCGTTGACGAGCGGGCATTACGGTTTGGCGAGCATGATCGAACGTACCGAGAGTCATCAAGGCTCTTTAAAGATCAACTCGACAGCAGGCAAAGGGACGACGATCACGCTCGCATGGGCGCGTGACAGCCGATGATTTAATCGGGATACGTGTTGGGGCAGGGCTTGCCCCTGCCCAATCGGGCAACTGCAAGAGTTGCCCCTACGTTGATTCGGTTGTAAAGGTGCGGTCTATCTACCGCCCACCTTATCCGTAATCGCATCTTGTGTGTGTTTAAAAACGTGTTGATTCATGTAAAACATGAGATGGCTTGCCCCGTTGTGGTTTGCCGAGATACATCGTGAAGTGTACGTGGCACTGCTCAAGAGTTGGATTCCGCATGGGCCGCGTGGCGACTTTGCGCGGCGTGTCGGCATCCCCCGCGAATACTTGAGCTATCTATGCGCGTTGGGGGAGAACGTAATTTTGTAGAGGAGGTTTAATGTCTATTTGGGATTTAGAAATTGCGATGGCGCGGCGGGTGCTAGTCTTGTGCGCGATTGCCGTGTGGGTGGGTTTGATCTTAGTCGTATCGCGTCACCCAATATGGAGCGCGTTTGGCGTGGAAGTAATTATATGGGGATCGCTCTACGCGGCGGTGGCAATGTTTGTCCGCCGCCGCGCCCAGAATTGGAACCGCAAAGCCGATACAGAACTCTGGCGCAAACGCGAAACGAATCTGCTGAGCAATTTTTTATGGATGGCGATCCTATTTTCCATTATCGGCGTTGTGTTTGGCTTGGCGCTGGTGTTGTTACTGGGTGAAAAAAATTCAGGGATACAAGGTCATGGTTGGGGGATTGTGACGCAAGCTGCGTTAATTTTTGCGCTGAATCTGTTCCACACCCAAATAATTCCACCTATTCAATGATTTTCGCGAGGGTGATCATTGTCATGTGATCTGGGTGACAAACGATAATCACCCCCTGATCTGATCAGTGCTATTACAGAGTCATACCTGTTCTTTACCAACGCGCGCGTTTCGACGTAAGCACTCCAGAGAGAGGGAGTGTCCACCACGGGTCTGGGATCATCCGTCAACTGGCAGGGCGGTTTAGTACGATACAGATGACCGGGTCACCGAGAACGCGCGTTGTATACCGTTTACCGCGTCACCCATTTTTGGCACATTCTGGTGTTGAGTCGGCAGGTTCGTCGGAGAGCCATCACAGTCGCGCTCAGAGCAGGTTTATGAGTGTGGGACACTTCCTAGACGAAGAGGCTTAGCAGCTAAACTGCAATCTCCAAACGAACACGTACACACGCCGTGCCACTGCCGTACCAATTGAATACCGACGTGGTAAACGTCCCTGAACGGGTCTGATGAGAGAGTCAGACCCGTTCTATTTTTTTCTTCAACAACACCAACTCCACCCCCACGCGCTTCGCCCACTCGCGCAGTTGAACTTCGGTATACAGACCACGACCCAACGGTTCGCATAAAAACATATCGGCGTAACGGCTCTCCATCGCAAAATAAACCACGCGCGGGCGCTTAACAGCGCCCCCGTTAACATCTGCTATAGTTTCGTTGGGTTGATTCATGGCGTGACCTCTACCCCGTTCATGCATTAATCGTGCCAACGTTCCATGTACGAAAACGCTGACTCTCAAGTTTTTTCACTCGATGGCGAATGGCAGTTCCGATTAAACGACTCGCCGCCGATATTGATCCCTGTCCCCTCGGCGTGGGAAGCGCACACCGCCGACAAACTGAGTGACGCCGCCACCTACACCCGAACCTTTGACCTGCCTCCAACCTTCATCGGCGCGCGCATCGTCCTCGAATGTGACGCTATCAGCTTCGACGCCGCCCTTCGCCTCAACGATCAACTTGTTGGAACGCATCGCGGAATGTGGTCGCCCTTTCAATTAGACGTCACCTCATTTATAAAAGTCGGCGAAAACAAAATTGAGATCAAAGTGGTTAAACCCGGCAAACGATTCCCCTTGCGTGAAACGCTGGCCGGGTTCTTGCCCGATGTCTGCACTACTTTTGGCGGAATCTGGCAGGGCATCCGCCTGCGCGCCTTCGCCAACGCCGCCTTTCACGATCTCAAAATTTTCACGCGGCGCGGCTGGGTGGACGTGCAGGGCAAGATCAATCTGTTTGATGAGGGGAGAGCGAAGCTGCGCGTTGAAGTTAAGACCTCACAGGTTTTAAAGACCTGTAAGGTCTCTGGCGACACATTCGCCGCCCACCTCGAACTTCCCGATGACGATGAAGCCAGAAACCTGCTTTCTCCAAGAAAGCGGGTTTCTGAAATAAGCCTTTCACTCTACGCGGGCAGTGAAAGACTCGCTCACGTCTCGCGCAACATTTCCTTCCGCGATCTCAAAATTGAAAACGGCGTCGTCACCCTCAACGACCACCCGCTTCACCTGCGCGGCATTCTGGATTGGGGTTGGAGTCCGAAACGTCTTTGCCCCACGCCGACGCGCGCCGAACTTTTAGAATCGTTCGCCAAAGCGCGATCACTCGGTTTCAACTTGATCAAGCTCTGCCTCTTTGTTCCCGATGAGACCCCCTTCGACGTCGCCGACGAGACGGGCATGATGCTGTGGCTCGAAATGCCCTTATGGCTGCCGCGCCTCACGCCTGAAGTGAAAGAACTTGCCCGGCGTGAATACCGCGATCTGTTCCAACGCCTGCATCATCATCCGTCCATCGTCGTTTTGAGTTTAGGCTGCGAACTCAACGCCGAAGCCAACGCCGAATTTTTGAACGAACTCAACGATCTCGCCCGCCTCTATTTCCCCAATGCCCTGCATTGCGATAACAGCGGCTCGGCAGAAGCTTACGGCGGCGTGGCGACTCAACTGAGCGATTTCTACGACTATCACTTCTACGCCGACCCGCATTTCTTTCAACCGCTCGTCGAACACTTCACGCGCAGCTATCAGCCGCGCAAGCCCTGGCTGTTTGGCGAATTTTGCGACGCCGATACATTCCGGGATTTTGAATCGCTTGGCGATTCATGGTGGCTCACCCAGTCCACACATTTAGATCGCGATGATTTCTTGGCGATGCGCGATTATAAAAACCGCTTGCACGCGGCAGACATCACCGACGACGGCAAAGAATTGACGCGCATTGCCTGTAAGCAGGCAACTTCGATTCGCAAATACATCGTCGAACAAGTTCGTAAGAACAGCGCGTCGGGCGGCTACGTCATCAGCGGCTGGAGGGATACGCCGATCGCCACCTCGGGCATCGTGGATGATCAGTTGAATTTAAAGTTCAATCCGGGCGAGTGGGCGCAGTTCAACAATGATCGGGTGTTGACCATTGATCGCGGGCGACGCCGCCGTTGGATCGGCGGTGACCGACCGGCAAACAAAGACCCGTTCTGCTGGTGGGCGGGCGAGACTGCGGAAATTCATTTGGCATTGTCGAATGGAGATTTAGGGGTTAGGGATTGGGGATTAAGGTGGGGTGTGAAGGATGATCGGGGCGCGGTGATCGCTGAAGGTGAGAAGGAAAATGTGAATGTAGAGGGTGGTGAGGTGAAAGAGATCGCCGTGTTGAATTTTAAAATGCCGATGGTGGAGAGGGTGACGGAATTGACGTTGTCTGTAGAGACGTTGCATGCAACGTCTTTGGGAAACGCATGGAAATTATTTGTGTTCCCCAGACCGCATTTGCCCTCTCTCGCCTTTCGCGGATCGTTTAGGCATCATCACCATTTCGCCAAGATTGATAAAGAAGTGACGATAGAGGATGGCGCGAAGGTGATCATCAGTGACACGCTCGACCAAGCGTTGTTGGCTGAAGTGAGAGAGGGGCGGCAGGCGCTGCTGTGGCAGGCGACGCACGATGATCGCTTCACTCGATCATTACCTTTTTGGCGTGAAGCGATCCACGTCTTTCCAAATCACGCCTTGTGGACTCGTCTGCCTCATCCCCATTATGCCGACATGCGCTTCTTCAGCGTGGCGAGTGACGTGGCGATTGATCTGAATCGTTTGTCGAGTTTGTTAGAGACGAAGTGCGGAACTATGTGGCGGCGCTTTGATGCGCGGCAGATGTTTTGGGCAGAGTATGTGGCAGAAGCGAAGATCGGCGCGGGGCGTCTGGTTGTCAGCGCCTTGAAGCACGAAGGCGGTTCGGGGAGTCAGCCCAATTCGTTTGAAGTGAATCCGATGGGATCATTTTTGTTGGCGAGTCTATTGGAATTGTGACTTGCATCGAATCTAATCTGATCGTATTGTAGGCATCAAATCTTTTTGAAGGGAGATCGAGAATGAACATAAAACCAAGAGCAGTGTTGATGGCGGCAGGAGCAGGTGTCGTGTTGCAAGGGGCCATTGTTGTGGTCAATGTCGCGGCGGCGTTGATGGTGAACCCGGCGATAATGGGTGGTAGACCCAATGAGGGGCTGGCCGTGGTGGCGAGTGTGATGGCTGTAGTGTTGTGTTTATGCGCGTTGATATTAGATGGGGGCGTGGGTGCGCTCTACGCCTTTATGCACTCACGTGAAGCAGCGCTCACTGTCGGCGATGCGGCGATTGGCGGCGGTGCGTCCGGGTTGGTCACTCGCATCATCACAAGTTTATGCTCAATGTGCATGACTTTAGCCATAGTGCCACTCACAGCAGCTCAAGTGGGTAACGTCACCGGCGACCCAAGTGTGGGCGCGTTGACAGGTATGTTCGGCGCGGCGGGTGGGGTGATCGGCGGACTCATCGGCGTGTGCCTTGGCGCGATAGTTGGAGTCATTTTGGGCGCTATCGGCGGCGCGATTGCGGGTACGGTGCTGCGCAACCAAAGCGCGGCGGTTTAACTTTAGGCATAAAACTTTTTAGCCGGGCATGAATCCTCTAAACGATTCGTCGAGTGAGATTGACGACTCCGCTTTGGTACGCCGCCTCAAACGTGGCGATCATGAAGCGTTTGAGGCGCTGTATGCACGTCACGCGCCGCGCGTCTTTCGCCAAGCGATCCGCATGTTGAACAATGAATCTGAAGCGGAAGAAGTTTTGCAAGAAGTGTTCGTCACGGTTTATAAGAAGATCCAACAGTTTCGCGGCGCGGCGGCATTCTCCACCTGGCTCTACCGTCTCACGGCGAATGCCACCATTACCAAACTCCGCAAGCGCAAGCGGAATCGGGAAGTGGCTATCGAAGACTACCTTCCCGAATTTGACGAAGACGGGCATCACAAAACTCGCCCGGTGATTGATTGGTCGCAAGATTTGGAAGCGGCGCTGTTGAGCGATGAGACGCAAAAATTTTTGCGCCAGGCACTGGACAATCTGCCGCCCACCGATAAAGCCGTGGTGGTGTTGAGCGATCTGGAAGGATTTTCGAACAAAGAGATCGCCAAGATGCTCGGTCTCACCGTCGCGGCGGTGAAGGCGCGTCTACATCGTGGGCGTTTGTTCCTGCGCGGCAGGCTGGCAGCATACTTTGGTCAGCAGCCGGTTTAAGGGAAGAATGATGAAACCTAAACTTTCCAAGATGACATGTCGGCGCGTCACGGCATTGGTCTCGGATTATCTGAGCCATGAACTTGACCCTCATCTGCAACGAGCATTTGATCAGCACATCAGCACTTGTGGCGATTGCGTGAGCTTTTTGCGCACCTATCAAAAAACGCTGGAAGCAACCCGCGCCTTACGCTGCGAAGAGCTGCCCGCCGATTTGCGGAATCGCGCTGCGGAATTTGTGCGTGCCACCACGAAAAAGAAAAGGCGGAAATGACCTGAAATTCCGATCCTGGACTTCTCGAAAGTTCAATGCTTTCGAGAAGTTCTTTGTTTAAACCCTTTTCTTCGATTCTGCGTCTAATAGAACATTACCAATCGCTATGACGAAACGGCGTCTCCACAAGCCCGCTCCACGCTCCAAGCCATCCAAAGTATTGTGCCGGAAGATGATGATGCTGGTCGCCGACTATTTAAGCCACGATCTCACTCCGTCCACCCGGACGATGTTTACCAGACATCTTCGCGAGTGCCGGGAGTGCTTCTCGTTTTTTAATACCTATCGTTCTACCGTTCACGCCGCGCGCAACTTGACCTTCAACGATCTGCCGCCCGATCTGCAAACGCGGGCGTTAAGTTTCGTGATGCTAAGACTTCGCCAGCCTTCCGGTAAATAAATTCTATTCTGTGTGGTGCAGCTTTGCCGCGCCGCCAGCATCTAACAAAACAATGTGGTCTATCAAGAAGTCCTTCATTGAGAAATTTACTTCGCGTCATTGACAATCTCGAGTTTGCCGTTGAGGGCACCCCCTGTCAAGATGTGGGGGAAGGCGCAATCTGTTATTACCCTGAAGATTTGCCGAAAATTTTTCCTGAGAATACTGTGATTGCTCAGCTGGGAGCGGAGGGTTATTACAGGGTGCCGCTGTGCGATGCTTCAGGAAATGTGATCGGGCATCTGGTCGTGATGGACGACAAACCGCTAGGTGACAAATCGAATTTGCTCCCGATACTCAATATATTGGCGGCACGCGCGAGTTTGGAATTGGAACGCAAACAATGCCGCTTTATAGACAAAAGTTTGCAAGACGATTCGCAATGGCGTGCGTCGGAAGACGAGATGCTTGAACTTAAAAATGGAAAGATATTGGAAAGCCATGTACGGTCGCAATGGATTGACGATCAACCCGTCGGCGTGGTGTGGGGCTTCCGTGATGTCACCGCGCACAAACAGACCGAGACCAAGTTAGATCGCCAAACGCGCCACTTGGCGGCATTGGATGAGATGGCGGGTATGGTGCTGTCCAGCTTGGAATTGGATGTCGTATTGGCGCAGGTGATCGATCAATTGCAAATGCTGCTCAACGCACAAGATGTTGTCGTGTTGCTGCTCGACGACGACGAATTTGTATACGCCGCAGTCGGCGGCGTCCACTCGCGAGCGCTGCTCAATCAACGGATACCGTCGTGGGCGGGTGTGGCGGGCGAAGTGCTTCGTACCGGAAAAGGCGTGGTGTTGTCGGGTGACGCTTTAGAGTCGCGTCTCTACACACCACTTCAAAAGATCACAGTCTATCGCGCCGGATCGATCCTCGCCGCGCCGATTCAATTTAATGATCGTCTGATCGGTGTGTTGGAAGCGGTGGATATGAAACCGGAGATGTTCACGACCGACGATCTCGATCTATTGGAGACCGCCTCGGCTTGGGCAGCGATTGCCATCAACAACGCGCGCCAGCATGAAAGTTTGCGCCACCGCTTGCAGGGAAGTGAAGCGTTGGCGAAGATCAGCAATGCTTTGACTCATGCCCATGAGATCGGCGACATCTTTCAATTGATTGTGAACGTGGCGCTGCAGGTGATCCCCAACGTGGAGCGGGCGGTGATCCACCATTTCGATTCCGACAAAAACATCTTGTCTCCGGGGGTGGCGGCGGGGATGCGCGACGCCAGAGATGTGAACTTGACCATGCGCCTCGGCGAGGGAATTGCCGGAAATGCTTTCCTCCTTGGTGCGCCGATCAATGTGCATGACGTGAATGCCGACTCGCGCTATGTGCCAACGGACGGCAGTATGCCGCTCCGCTCGTTGATGGCGTCTCCGATTCAGCACGAAGGGAATCGTTGGGGGACGTTGAGTGTGCAGAGCGCCGCGCCCCATGCTTTTTCTGACGACGATGAACGGCTGTTGAATACGCTGGCGATGCAGGCGGCGCTGGCCATTGAACACGCCCATCTTCACGATGGTTTGAAGAGGGCGTTGGAGCAAGAGAAGGCAATGCGCGAACAGGCGATCCAAAGCGCCAAGTTGGCGGCGATGGGCAGGTTGTTGGCGTCGGTTGCCCATGAATTGAATAATCCGCTTCAGGCGCTTCAGAACGCGCTTTTTTTGGTGAAGCAAGATGCCGGTTTGCATCCACAGACGCGGCAGGATATAGAGGCGGCATCCGCCGAGGCAGAGAGTATGGCGGAGTTGATTGGTCGTTTGCGTGAGGCGTATCGTTTGACGCCCGGCGATCACGTCCAGTCCGAATCCATCGCCGCGATTCTTCACGATGTTCTGCGCCTGATCGGCACTTACCTGCGGCATAGCGATATTTCGTTTGAGTTTGAATCGGACCCGGCGCTGCCTCTCGTGTTGTGCAATCGCAATCAGCTGCGGCAGGTTTTTCTCGATTTGTGTTTGAAGGCAGTGGAGGCGATGACGGGCGGCGGCAAGTTGACGATCCATACTTCTTACAAACCCCAATGCGCCCAAGTATTAGTGGCCATCTCTGATACCGGCATTGGGATCCATCCTTCGGCGTTGTCGAACATCTTTGAGCCATTTTTTACGACGAAGGAAAATGGCACGGGATTGGGGCTTTCGATTGTGTATGAGATCGTTCAGAATCATCATGGCAAGATCGAAGTGGAAAGCAAGGCGGGCGTGGGGACGACGTTCAACGTCTGGTTGCCTGGGGGCAAGAATCTGTAAAGGAGTTTGTTATGTCTCATACCAACATTAAGGTCTACGGTGCGCCGTGGTGCGGTGATTGCAAACGCGCTAAAAAATTTTTGGGCGAACAGCGTGTGCATTACGATTGGGTTGACGTGGATCAAAACAAATAGGGTTTGATGTTTGTCGAGAAGGTGAACAAGGGCAAACGGATCATCCCGACGATCTTGTTTGAAGATGGCTCGACGTTAGTCGAACCCAGCAACGCCGAGCTGGCGGCGAAGCTGGGTTTGCAAACCAAAGCCAAGATGAATTATTACGATGTGATCATCGTTGGCGGCGGCCCGTGCGGTCTCACCACCGCGCTCTATGCGGCGCGCGAAGGTCTTGAGGTGTTGGTGATTGAGAAGAGCGGTTTGGGTGGGCAAGCCGGTGTCACCGAGAGGTTGGATAATTTTCCGGGATTCCCCGACGGCAGCGCCGGTTCCGAATTCGCGGATCGACTCACAGCGCAGGCATGCAAGTTCAACGTGGAAATTTTGCAAGCGCAGGAGGTGTTGAGTCTATGCGAGGAGGAAGAGTCGCGTTATGTCAAAGTGTCTGACGGCAACGAGTATGGCGCGAAGGCGATTCTGATCGCCACTGGCTCAACCTATCGCCGTTTGGGTGCGCCGGGTGTGGATGATCTGATCGGCGCGGGGATTCACTTTTGCGCGACGTGTGATGGACCGTTTTACAAAGGCAAAAGTGTTGCCGTCGTCGGCGGCGGCAACAGCGCCGGTGAAGAATCATTGTTCCTCGCCCGCTTCGCCGATAAGGTGACGATCTTGGTGCGCGGCAGCGAGATGACGGCAAGCAAGATCGTGATTGACAAAGTGAATGCCAGCCCAAAAATTGAAGTGCGTTATAACGCCGAAGTGACTGAGTTTCATGGAGAGGGGAAGTTAAGCGGCATCACGGTTAAGACCACGAAGACGGGCGCGACAGAAAAAATAAATCCGTCGGGTGTGTTTGTTTTCATCGGGCTCTTGCCGAACAGCGACTGGCTGCCCGACTCGGTTAAACGTGACAAGTACGGATTCGTAATGACGAATGCAATGTTGGAGACAAGTTTAAGCGGCGTGTTCGCGGCGGGCGACGTGCGGCTTGGCAGTACCAAGCAAGCGGCGAGCGCGGTGGGTGAGGGGGCGACGGCGGTGTGGGAATATTTGAAGGAGCATTAAAAAAACTGGGGAATGATACACAAGTATCAATCTGTGCCGCAGATTGATACTTTTTCTTGAAAAAGTATCAATGCTGATTGCGGCGGCAAAGAATTTGGCACAAATGCCCGGTAAGATGCCTCGCCCTGTGCGGCGCGAAGCAATTTGCCTGTGGGTTGTTTGAAATCATCACGGTTCATTCAAAAACTCTATTATCTGTATTGCCTTTTCAGTTTGTGTAAGGTTTTGGCTGTTTACAATTCTTTTGCGTTGACCACCACTTCATAATTTACGCCAAGAGCATCTTTGAAGTGTCTCTTCCCGCTCAAAATTTTTCTTTTCTCGTCGGGGCGCAGATCCTCTAAGTTTTTCGTTGACTTTGTTTCTCTCACAAGGTAAAGCCTTTTTTCCTTCTTGCCTTCCTCGTCTTGCTTTTCGAGCACAATCGCCCAATCTGGGTTGTATTCACCAATGGGAGTGGGGACTGTGAACCAGTCGGGTAGTTTGACGTATAGTTTTACATCATCACGGTGTTCAAGCCCCTCAACGAATTCCTTTTCAATATCCGATTCGTAAATGACGTGGTCATAGATTGAGTGCGGCGAAGGGACGAGATTATCTTCCCAACTCAGAATATCCATGAATTGAGTCATTTCGTAATATTGGTTTATCTTTTCGTACTGAATACCTTCGACTAGTTGATCGGCTAATTTGTTTTTGATGATTCTCGAAGCAACGGCGGCAAACTCAAATGGATTTTTTAGCGCGGCGTGTTGAATGTCGGTGGAGGATCCCTTATAAATCTCTCGCAGGGTGTTTTTCGTCAAGCGGACGGGTGGCGTAGTGCGTTCAAGCAATGAGGTAATCACTTCAGTAATGTTTGGCAAGGTAATTGCCTTATAGCCCTCGCCCATATCACGTTCGGCGGTTTGATACGTTACAAATGATTCGCCTTCGGCTTCCAAGCGAGCGCGGCGGACGACAACTTGTGGGGGGCGAATAGTTTCCTGATTGAGTTCTTTCACTACATCGTCAATAAGCTTTTTGCTGTCAATTGTTACTGCATAGCGCGTCTTGTGTTTGATGCGATTCCAAAGTTCTTTGAATTCGGGTTTGAGTTCAAAGCCTTTGCGTAATTTCGCCACACCCCTTTTGCGCGCGTTGGCGGGTTTGGGAGCTAGATTGCCCGCGCCGAATTCGTTCTCTAGTTCGGTTTGGTATTTGGCAACATAACCTTCATAACTTTCGTTGGCGATGACGGTCAAAACATTGACGTGTTCATCACGCACTCTATCGCCTTGTTGGTTGATTGCCAAGCGCACGCCGCGCCCGATCTCCTGTCGCTTTTTGAATTCCGATGTTGTTTGGTTGAGCGTGCAAATTTGAAATACATTCGGGCTATCCCAACCTTCGCGCAGGGCAGAATGCGAGAAGATAAAACAAGTCGGCTCTTCAAAGGAAAGCAAACGTTCTTTGTCACGCATGATGAGATCGCAGGCTTCGGTATCTTTTTCGGATTCGCCTGTTTTGCTGTCTTCGTAAATGATCTCGCCCGTTTTTGTTTTCCGCGAAGCGAAATAAGCCGCTTGTACTTTTTCGACGTTAGCCCCTTTGAATTCAGAATTTTCTTTTAGCTCGTTGAAGGCTTTGTTGAAGAGTCTGCGGATCAGCCCATCTTGATTGGCATAGTTATCCACACGGTCAATGAAGAACAGCGAAAGAACTTTAATGCCCTGCCCGCGCAATCTTTTTTGTTTACGGAAATGTTCCTGAACGGTGTAACGGATTTGCGCCTCAAAGACAGCTTCCTTATCTGCGCCGTGCGATTCGCCGACGCGCAATTCTTTCCCGCTCGTGAAGGTCACGGTTTGCTCGCTGATGCTGATTTCTTCCACAACATAATCTGCATAGTCGGGACGGTTGGCTTTCTTTTCTAAAGAGTCGCCAGGCTTGACGATGACAAGCTGTTCTTTGACAACGCCTGTTTTCATTAATGCATGAATAGCCAGTGTCGCCGTAATAGTTTTCTTTTCTGACTTAACGGCATCGAGTCGCAAATAGACTTGATTTTCGTCCGACTCTTTTTCAACACCCGCCACTTCCACTCGTTTAACAAGTCCCTGACGATAGGCGTCGTAAGGCGTGAGACGGTGAACAAGGTTGTATGGGTTGCGGTGCGTGGCGGAATAACGAAGCGCAAAAAGTGGATTCAACGCGGCAAGCGCGGCGATACGTAATTCACTCTCCATGTTTTGCGGTTCATCTAAAATCAAAATAGGACGCGCCGCTTGCACCAGATGAATGGGTGTTTCGCCTTGTAGCCGATCTGTGGTTTGACGAATGACATTGCTGGCTTTGTTGAACGAGTCAATCGTCATCACCATGATCTCTATGTTTTCCGAGAGGGCAAACTGGCGGACTTGTGACAGGTTGGCTGAATCGTAAACGTAATAACGGCAAGGGACATTGTCGTAAAGTTCACGCAGATGTTTTTTTGTAATGTCCAGCGTTTTGAGCACACCTTCGCGCACAGCAATCGAAGGGACGACGACGATAAATTTTCTTAACCCATAACGGCGATAAAGTTCAAAGGCGGTGCGTAAGTAGACATAGGTCTTGCCTGTGCCTGTTTCCATCTCCACCGAGAAGTTGAAAAACTTGATGGGCTTTTTACCCTCAACCGTTTCGATAGTTTGCTCAATAGGGATCAGAGTTTTGTCGGGTTCGATGCCATGGTCCCTCTGAACTTTTTTTAGATTCGCCAACAAGTCTTTCGCCGAAAGATCAAAGCGATTGGCAACTGCCGCAAAGCCAAAGGTAAAGTGCATATCGGTTTGAATGCGCGGTTGACCCTCGAAGAGCCCGGCGACGGCTTCAATGGCTTGTAGCTGAAAATCTTGATTGGCGTCAAATTTTAATTGCATGGTTTTCTTGTGCGTCATTGCGAGGAGGGTGCTTTTCCCGACGAAGCAATCTCTGTGTCAATTAGGGATTGCTTCGCCAAAGAACGGCTCGCAATGACAGGCTAAATAGTTTTCAACCTGCACTGCAACGATAAATTCGCCGCAGCTTCGTCATCCAGCGCGATGTCACGGCAGATGAACAAGTCATCTTTTTTCAAGTTCAAGGCTTTCACATCTTTCAACTTGATTTTCTCGGCAAGGCAAATATAGAAGCTCTGCTCTTTATCTGGGTCGCTAACTTTTTGTACGCCCTTGGATTCCGCATCTTCCACATTGACGTTCAATCCATAGCCTTCTTTTAATGCCACCTCATAGATGACATCTTCTTCTTTCCATCCCTTAACTAAAGGATCGGCAAGTAGCTCCATTTGCTTGGCGTATTTTTCGGGCGAGTCATGACTCGCCCCTACGTCCCACTGCTTGTAATTAGACTCGCGCAACTTGAATACTTTGAATCCCAAATCCTCGGACTTATCAAGCGGCAATTGTCCTTCGCGTTCCTTCTTCATTTTCTTGATCACGCGGCGGATACGCTCTTTGCCGATTTCGGCGATGGTAGGAAATTCTTTGTTGCCCGTTGGCTCAGGTAATTGCACCAGAATGAATTTGCGATTCCCGCCATCTTCGCGGTTGAGTTGTAATACGGCTTGCGCCGTAGTAGAGGAGCCTGCGAAGAAATCTAAAATTATGTCGTCTCCTTCGGCAGTAAGCATTAATGCTTTCTTGATTAAAAAAAACGGCTTTGGAAAATCAAAGTAATCAGAGAGTTCGACATCTCCCAATTGAACCGTGCCTTTCTCGCTGATTACATCCTGCTCGTCCCAAATGGTTTTTGCTTTGTATGTTGTTTTCCTGTATTTTTCAAAGACGCCATATTCACCCGTGTTCTTTTTTCGCGCAACCAAATTGCTAGAAAGAGTTGATACGTTTATATTTTTTTCGGCTAATCTTTTTTCCCAGCGCC
>Ga0172368_10003210_pt1 | contig 20082 bp, 20 predicted proteins | sample Lak11m_FD_114540 | JGI IMG/M metagenome (GOLD analysis project Ga0172368, IMG submission 114540) | Freshwater microbial communities from Kabuno Bay, South-Kivu, Congo - kab_022012_11m | ecosystem: Environmental > Aquatic > Freshwater > Lake | place: Democratic Republic of the Congo: South-Kivu...
ACTCAACTGGCTTGATGGGCGGTGTGTGCAAGGCGCAGGGACATATTCACCGCGCGATAGTGACACGCGATTACTGGGGATTCCAGCTTCATGAGGGTGAGTTGCAACCCTCAATCTGAACTTGGGCTAAGTTTTTGAGATTGCCACTCCCTTTCGGGTTAGATACTCTTTGTCTTAGCCATTGTATGCCGCGTGTTGCCCAGGAAATTCGCGCTATACAGACCTACCTTCGCCCACTCCTTCCTCATTGTTACCAATGCAGTCCCATTAGAGTGCTTCCTCTTTGTGAGAAGAGAAATAGCAACTAATAATATGGGTCTCGCCCGTTACCTGAGTTAACAGGAAGCTTCACAGTACGAGCTGACGATGGCCATACAGCAGCTCTCAGCGCATCAAGTAAGCCCTTCAAACTGACTATCATCTTGCTGTCAATCCTGGTGAGATATCTGGCGTTTTATCCAATTAAACCGCAGCATCCACCCCTTGTAGTGCACCCCCGCCAATTCCATTAAGTTTCAGTCTTGCGACCATACTCCCCAGGCGGCGGATTTAATGGTTTCCCTTCGGCCCTGGGCAAACTCGTAGTTAACCCAACACCTAATCCGCATCGTTTACAGCTGGGACTAACCGGGTATCTAATCCGGGTCGCGCCCCCAGCTTTCGTGTCTCACTGTCGAACTAGTTCTCGTCAAGCGCCTTCGCCACAGGTGGTCTTTCTAGTATCTTAAGATTTTACTCCTACTCTAGAAATACCCTTGACGTCTCCCTATTCCCAGTCATGCCAGTATCTTTTGCAATTCAATGAGTTGAGCTCACTGCTTTCACAAGAGACTTAACAAACCAGCTACACACGCTTTAAGCCAAATAATGCTGGATACCACTCGAGGATTACGTATTACCGCGGCGGCTGGCACGTATATTGCCCCCCTCTTATTCATGTAGCTGTTCACACTACACAAAAGCCTACAGTGTAGGCACTTGGAATCTCTTTATCACGGTTTCCCGCATTGTAAAAGTTTCGTAACTGCTGCACCCCGTAGGGCTAGGAACCTTATCTCAGTTTCCTTCTCCGGGCTCCCTCTCTCAAGGCCCGTACAGATCTTTGGCTTGGTAGGCAATTACCCTACCAACAACCTAATCTGACGCAGTCCCATCTTTCCGCATCAAACAAGCATGATTGTTTGACCTTTTGAAGAACAATCATTCCAGATTTGTTCACCTATCATGCATTATACTCAGTTTCCCAAGTTTAACATGTCAGAAAGGTAGATTAACCACGCGTTACTGAGCCGTCTGCCAAAACCTATCATGGCTTAGGCTTTCAGACTTGCATGTCTTAGTCAGATTCCAATAGCGGTACCCACCAGCAGGATCAGCTGGAATTGGTATAAAATATGCACACAAATAACAAGTTTCTATAGAACATTGTTATTTAGGTTTCATCTTCCAACATCAGTCTCAAAAAAACTTGAGTCCTCATTACAAGATTTTATTTGACTTCAGAAACGAAGCCAATTTGCCACTTGAAAAAGTTACTAGTGGCATAATTAATATAAGTAGAGTTAGGTTTATAAATATATATGATTTTTTTCTCAGAAAATACAATTTTCAGCATAACCGCCTACTTTCTTCCAAAAACATTTTCAATTTCCTTGATTCTAACAAGTCGTTTTTCCTTATGATCTTTGCTGTACATGTATTTATAGCCAAGAAGTTGATCTTTAAGAGGAATAATCTTAATTATTTCTCCATGTTTAACAACCACATCTTTATTTTTTTTTCCTGTAAAGAACGGATAAGACATTTTACCAAGCAGTCTAAACTCATTTTTTTCAGAAACTCCAAATATTTCAACATCATATCCAAACAACTTAAACGATATTTCATTCATATCTTTAATTAGCCTCTTGGATCTGATTTGCTTATCCTTCCAAAGTAAATTCTTAATTTCTTGAAACTGCCTTTGATCCACCATTATATCAATATCATTTGCTTTTTTAGTCAATCCTCTTAGTTTCAAAACAGAAGAACCAAACAACATATAATCAAATTTATTTTCTATAAGCAATCTTACAATATAAATAATTGGTTTGTAGATTCCAAAAGACATATTTTTTCAAAAATATTACGCACCAAAGAGTATTTATATATTTTGCAATCTATATAATATATAAACAAAACAAATTAATCTTTTTTCTAAACCAAAAAAGGTTAGCTCCGATAGTGTAGCCGGTAATCATACTGGCCTTTCAAGCCAGTGACATGGGTTCGAATCCCGTTCGGAGCAATTGTCAGCAAAAGAATATGTTTTTAAATGGAAATAGAGATTAATTATATTACAAATAAAATACTTTTAAACAATTATTAAAATGTGAAAACAATGGGTACAAGAAAAAAAGATACAAGCAGATTCAAGAAAACCAAATCCAGAGAAAGATGGAAATGGAAAAAGAAAAAGATGAGAAGAAAAAAAAGAGAAAGAAAATACTTGAGAGATAAGGCAGCATCATAAGGGTGATACAGTTATGGATGATATAGCAAAAGCACGAAGATTAAAGAACACCTGGATCTGCATGAGATGTAACGGCTCTGCAAGGGCTACTAAAAAGCCAGAGTTCTGCAAAAGATGCGGGTCAATAAGAATGAGATCAAAGAAGAAAGGAAAGAGAACCAAATAAGTTCTTTTTCTTTTAGTTTCTATTTTTTTAAAGCCAATATGCTAAATCAAAAAAATAAAGTTTGTATTTATCAATATTTGAGTTTTCTGAAGATATTTTTTAAATAAAACAATTTTCTGGCTTAAAGCCAACTATATTCTCAACACGATATTTTTTTCTAAAAGTTGAAAGTATTTTTTCAACTCTTCTATAAACCTCTTCACTAATTTCTCCTTTCTTTGTTGCCTCAAAAACATTCATCAAATCAACAAATGGATATAAAATATAATTATATGGTTTATCCACAGGAGTAAATGCCACAATTGGTTTTATAACATTAAATCCATTCTTTTCAAGTTCTGTTATTGCCTTATACTCATAGTGCCCACCATATCCTTTATCATTTCGATTTTTCTTAAGAAAAAATACTTGTCCAACATTTGGTGTGTTTTTATTTTCTACAAGTGTAACTTTATACAACTCAATCCAATGCTTACCTTGAACTGCTGTGTGACTAATATTTTCTATTAAGAGTTTTTTACCATTGTTAAGTTCATAGCCAACTGATTTTGCTGAACCAATTTCACTAATTAAAAATTTAAGTTTCTGAAAGAAGTCAGGATTCTCTTGAATCAACTTTTTTGCATAATCGCTGTAGGCAATTCCTTTGCCACGATATGATCTATATTTATCAAACTTAGTTAGATTATTTTTCAACCTCCAAATTATTGATTCATTATGAAAATCTTTTCTTTTACCTTTCTCTTGGTATAATGGGTTATCATGTACTGACTTAGTTTGTTTATAATGTTCTTGCGAATTTTTCTTTCCACCAATATTTAAGACAATTTTCTTTCCTTGTGCAAATCTTGGCATACAATTTCACCTGACAATTAACTAAAACCACCTATCCAATGTTTTCTGCTTGTCTTTTTCTTCTTTCTTTGCAAGAAAGCCATCTAAATGTGACTTGACTCTTCCTTCATCAAAGTCTGCCTTCTCTATAAGTATATTTTCTACTTTCTCTCTATTGAAGCTAACATCTGGCATCTTCGCATTCTCTTTGATGTCTGGCTTCCTGAAAATATTTGCAACTTCATCATAATCAAAATTAATTTCTTTTCCTTTTTCTTTCAACTGCTTTTCAATATCTTCAAATGACTTGTTTTCCTTCACCAACTTTAATGCAGTCACTGGGCCAACACCTTCAACCTTATCATTAAAGTCAGTTCCTATCAGAACAGAAAGCCAAAGAAGTTGCTCATAATTTATTTCAAGCTTCTGAAGAACACAATCCAATTCAATCTTTGTTGGTTCAACATCAACATAGATCTTCTTGAATGGCACTTTCTTCTTTCCAGATACAGCAATGTTCTTCAATAAATTAGGAGATCCAAACAATAAGCAATCATAATCCTGAGACACACAACAGTCAAAAGTTCCTTCTTTGGTCATCCATGCAACCTGCGCTTCTGCCTCTCCAGGTGCATCTATCACAGGTATCCCCATTGCAAGAAGTAACTCTTTTGATTCATCAATTATTTTTTTATCAATAGTCGCCGATTGCCTGGAATATTTATTCATTCCATCTAGGTCGCCTTCATCAACTGCCTTCTTATAATTTTTTTCTGCAGTCAATCTTTTGTTTCTTCTTTCTTCTTTTGTCTTTTGCTTTAATTCATGGCTAATTCCATCAAACACAAATGCAGGCCTTATTCCATAAGACAGAATGCTAGTCATTCTATAAAATAATCCATTCAAATGGCTTGTTATTTCGCCATTATTATTTCTCAACGGCTGGCTGTCTATTCCTCTGATAGTTGTTACAAACTGGAACAATGTATTATAGGCATCAAACCCAAATCTCTTTGATGGATATTTTGACAGATCAATCTTCTGTTTACATTCCCCTATCAACGACCCAATTGCAACTCCCATTATTATCAATTCCTTTTATAATTTTTTAGAAAAAAGATTACAGCTTCCTGTCATCATAACTTCTTTTCCAAAGCAGGTTCCCTTATAGAAGTCAACCCCTCTCTTGAAGTGCATGCAGTCAGCACAGGTTCTTCCTGCAGGCCCATTGGCCACATATTTTGGAGAATATTTATTTTCCATGCTTAACACCTCATTAATAAATAATACAGGATTCTTTTTAATCCTTTTGTTAGTTAATTATTATAAGATGATATTATTGCAAAATGCAACTATAGTCTAGCGGTCAGGATTTGAGCCTTCCAAGCTCGAGACTCGGGTTCGAATCCCGATAGTTGCATAGCCTTCTTTAAAAAAGAAGGTTTAAGCCAAGAAAGATTCTGCCAAAGAAAACTTGAATGGACGATTTTTATGGAAGATTGTATTTTCTGCAAGATTATCAAAGGAGAGATTCCTTGTCATAATATCTATGAAAACAAGAAGGTCTTTGCCTTCTTAGACATTAATCCTGCTTGTAAAGGACACACTCTTGTCATTCCAAAAGAGCATTTTGTGAATGTCTTTGATTGCTCTGATGATTATTTATCTGAGGTTATAAAGGCAATCAAGCTAATTTCAAATCATTATAAAAAAACGCTTGATTGCGATGGAGTCAATATTCTCAATGCTTCTGGAAAAGAAGCACAGCAATCTGTTTTTCATCTTCATTTTCATATACTTCCAAGATTTGAAGATGATGGCTATGATACTTGGCCAAATACAGGATATCAGAAAGAAGATCTGGAAAAGTTGAAAGAAAAGATAAAGCTTGATAAATAAAAATAATTTTATAACTTACCTATCTTATCTTAATTATGCCTACAAAAAGGAAGATTTTTTATTTCTGTCTTGCCTTATCTATATTGCTTGTTGCAAGCCTTTTGCTTGGCTATTGCATCTCTGAAGAAGTGAAAATTATGAAAGAAAAAGTGTCTGAAGCTAAAACTAAAAATATAAGGCAACCTGCAGTCGCTGGCTCTTTCTATCCTTCTGACCAAGCAAAGCTTAGAAAACAGCTTGACAGCTTCTTTGAAACAGCAGATGCCAATTACAACAATGAAAACATCAAGGCACTAATAGTTCCTCATGCTGGCTACATCTATTCTGGAGAAACAGCCATGCAGGCCTATAAGCAACTTTATTATGACCTTCTTCTTAGAGAAGAAAAGAGCTACAAGATAATCATTCTTGCACCTTCTCACACAGAATATTTTAAAGGGATTGCAACAAGCTCCAGTGATTTCTTTAGAACACCTCTGGGAAATGTAAAGCTTGCAGAAAGTCAATTGTCTGACTTAAATAAAGATTCTGCACACAAGAAAGAACATTCCATTGAAGTTCAGCTTCCTTTCCTTCAATATATATTTGAAAAGACAGATATTAACTTTGAAATTCTTCCAATTGTCATTTCTGATGTTGATCCAAAATATATCGCAAAATTGATTTTGCCAGAAATAACTGATAACACAATAATCATTGCATCGTCTGACCTTTCACATTACTCTCCACAAGAAACTGCTGAAAAAATAGATCAGCAATCAATATCAAGCATCCTTAACAACAAGACAGATATTGATGCATGTGGTGTTATGCCAATCCTTGTCTTGAATGAGATTGCAAAACAGAAGAACTGGAGCAAACGACTTTTGAAATATTCAACCTCTGGAGATTCAAGTGGTGACTATTCCTCTGTTGTTGGCTATGCTTCTTTTAGTTATTTTTCAAATAACAATAAACCGCTTCTGGTAAGATTAGCAAGAAGATCAATCTTCAATAGTCTTTATGGACTAAAAGATAATTTTGAAGATCTAAAAAAAATTATACCAAAGGAGCATCTCAAAAAACAAGGAACTTTTGTTACACTAACAATCAATGGTCAATTAAGAGGCTGTATTGGAAACATTATTGGAACAAAGTCAATATTTGATGGAGTTATTGGTAATGCTAAGGCAGCCGCTTTTGATGATTTTCGCTTTGAACAATTGTCTGAGGATGAATTCAAAGCTATTGACATAGAAGTTTCTATTCTTTCAGAACCAAAAGATTGCAATCTTTCTGATATTAAGAAAGGAGATGGAGTAATTCTTCAGCAAGGTTATTATCAAGCAGTTTATCTTCCTCAAGTTTGGGAGCAATTACCTAACAAGGATGTGTTTTTAGGTTCTTTATGTGAGAAAGCTGGTCTCGATTGGAGCTGCTACAATAACAAAAAGACAAGCTTCAAGAAGTTTCAAGTAAAGATTGTTGAATAAAACCAGAACTATTTTATATATTTTTTAAATACTTGCTCTGCAGTTAGATACATTTCATCTGCTTTCTTCATTTGTTTTTTCTCACATAAAATCTTATTTTTGACCATATCTAATTCAACATCTTTTCCAGTAACCTTCTTCAAAACCATAAATATTCCTCTAACTAATTATCTTTGCTTTTGAAATCCACATTTTTGATTTTGGGAATGACTTTTCATCATTCACAAGAAATATGGGATTATGTTCAGTAACACAAGAAGCAAAACAAACAACCCAAAGAATTTTGCAACTATTTTCATTCTTTTCTTGTGATTATTTTTCTTGTTTAAATAATCAGAAAATATTATCTGAGACATCGCCCCGCCATCAAATGGGAAGGTTGGCAGATAATTGACTGTAGCAATTATGAAATTAAGCAAAGCAATCCATGTCAATACGCTAAGTAAAGTTCTCAAAAAGAAATAACCTCTTGTCAATTCATAACTTGGATCTGAAATTACCTCTCCTGTAAATCCAATTTTCCCAAGCGCATTTGGTCTCAAATATTCAGTCCTGACTATATTATTATCTATGTTCTTCAACACAAACTCATTATCATAATCATTCTTTATTGCACTTTCAAGATCAGCAATTGTTTTTATGTTATTGCCATTTATAGAAACAATGAGATCGTGCGTCTGAAGCTTGCCATGTGCAGAGTTGTCAAAAACAGAACCACAAACCTGTGTATTTTGATCAATCTGAGTAATCACAATTCCAATATCCTTCTCTGCATCAATCCTGTCAACATAATTGTTTATTGGCACTGCAATGACCAACAAGATAATAAAGAAAATTACTGCAAGAACCACATTGCTGGTAGGCCCTGCGGAATACATTCTTGCTATATTTTTGTGGCTTTTCTTTTCAAGTTCTTTCTCATCAGGCTCAACAAATGCACCTAATGGCAATATTGCTGCAAAAATCAATCCCAATGACTTCAGCTTGACCTTGGCAATCCTCAAAAGCGCACCATGCATAAGCTCATGAATAAACCCTGAAACTAAAAGAATTATCCAACCATACCAAGGTATAAAGAAATCAACCTTTGGCATCTTAACTCCAGGAATCACAAGACCAACACCAGGACAGCCTGTCTTTCCTTCAAACAGCTTAAAAATTATGTCTGCCGCAGAATATATCAAAGATCCTAATGTAAATCCTGACAAACCCATGATTCCTGTCAATACAATTATCAATATTCCAAAGCCCTTGCCTACAATTGGATTGTTGAAGAGCATATGCCAAGATAAAAAATATGTTATTATGGCAATAGCTATTGAGGTTATAACAAATATAAAAAATCTTTTAACTTTTCCAAGCTTATTTTTAATTAAATAATCTAAACCAAAAGCACCAAAACCTAAGACAATACCTATGTCAGTGAATATTTCTAAAAGCTTTTTTGGCTTTGCAAGGTTGTCTAATAAGCTAAGGAATTTTCTTGTCTTGACAAGAATAAAAACTCCTAAATAAAGATCAAGCTTAAGATATTTTTTTGCAACCCATGCAGACAATATTAATATTAAGATTATCAAAGACATCCAAAAAAATGCACTCATGATTTAAAACTCCTTCAAAATATTTTTATTCCAAATAACATAGATAAACCCAACAGCAGTATTATTACTCCTGATATTAGATGAAGCACCCTTATATTTCTATCTTTCCATTGTGCCACATCTTCAACTTTCTTAATTCCAAAATAGACAATAAATGTTATTGCCAGCATTGGAAGTATGAAAATAATATTATATAACAATAATATAGGTAACGTCTTTACTGTATCTATGAAAGACAATAATCCACCTAAGATTATATAAGGCCCTATTGTGCATGGTAAAAGAAATAATGTAACAAAAGCTCCAATAATCAAAGCGCCTGATGGGGATGTTATCTTAGAAATTGTCTGTTTTACTTTTCTCTTAAATCCAAGTGGCATTTCAGTGCCTATCCCACCTGGCCTATAGCTTATAAAATCCTTAATTTCTAATATTCCTAATATTACAGCAAGCCCAGCAACTACCATGTACAATGTTCCTTTTATCAATGATATTCCTGAGGCAAGTTTAAACAAATGAACTATTATCAAGCCATACGCAAAATACATTACAAATACAGCCAAAGAAAATGCAAAACCAGCAAGTAAAACCTTCTTTCGGTTATCTGGATTATAAGTCATTATTGCCAAAAGCATCATCAAAAGAACAGCAAAAGCACATGGATTAATTGCATCTACAATTGCCAATGAGATTACCTTCCACAAAGATATTTTGCCTGATGCTGTCAATCCATCAACTTCTGTGATCGTAGAAACATAGTTTTTATCAGATGCTGACAAATCACTATTACCATTCCAATAGAATCTCCAACCATTCATTTCAACAGCATTGTCGAAAGTTATCTTATCTCCAGAAATGCCAACAGCTTTGTTCTTTAAAATTGTGAATTTATGAGTTCTAATCTTTTCATCAATTGCTGTATTCTCATAACTGTCCAACAAATAATGCAATTCCAAACTGTCTATATTGCTTTGCCCAACCTTGTAGATCACTTTATTATTTCTCCAAATGTTTGGAAGACCAGCCAACTGATTCAAATCAATATCTGAAAAATCTCTGCTGGCTCCTGAATATATACTTTCAGGCAAAGGACAGTTATTCTGCTGGTGCACTTCAAGAAAACTTTTTGTTTTGGAGATTACTTCATCATAACCAATATACACTTCATTTGCATCAAATAACATCAAAGGAATTCCAAAACCAGAGCCATAAGCATCATTGAAATTTACAAATAATGGTGCATTGCTTTTCTTTTCCTGTACCTCATACTCTATTATTGTAAAATTATAATCTTTGAGATACTGCTTAAATATATAAGGGTCTACCTTTGCACAATTAGGACAGTTTATTCCACTAAAATAAACAGCACATATACTGTTATCAACTGATTTTATTATACTTCCTGGCTGTAGATCATTTGAAAAAAGAGAATCACTATTAACATCAATTGCACACACCTCTGAATTTGCATCATTACAGTCTTGAGATGCAGATGCCAATACTTCTGAATAAAGCCCAGAAGTAGAACTAAGCATAATAATTATTAAAAAAAACCAGGCCATTGCTCTTCTAAATGATGTCATCTGCTCACTTCGCATAACTTGAAAAAACAAATTTTCTTTTAAGCTTGTCTATTAATTAATTAACCAAAATATATATATACCTTTATTTTGTGGATTTCAAGCAATATTTGTAGCCAATAATCTTATAGATCAGCTTTGCAAGGGTGTAACTTTCTGAAAAATTGCAGTGATCATTGATTTTTGGTGCAAATTCTGTTATATCCACTCCAATAACATTCTTTGACACAAATATTTTCTTGAGCAGATTATTAAGTTGGATCCAGTTCAATCCACTTGGTTCAGGAGTATTTGTACATCTTATGATTGACGGATCGAACACATCAATATCTATTGATATAAAGATATTCTTAGGAAGCTTTTTCAATTCCTGATCAAACAATTTGCAGTCCTGAAAATCAAATGATGAATTTCTTGATGATATCAATTCTTGTGCCTTCAAAATGTTCACATTCTTTCCATCTTTTGTTTTTAAAAACTCCTGCTCATAAAAATCCATTGTTCTAACCCCTGCAATTAGTATTTTATGATTTTTAGAAATTCCTCTAGAAACACAAGCATGCCACCAAGTGTCTTTTCCCCAAGGTTCTCTCAGATCTGCATGTGCATCAAAGATTATTACTCCAAAATCATCCTTTATTTCGTTTTCAATTGCTTTTATAACGCCTTCTGTTGTTGAATGATCTGAACCTAAAATTATTTTAAACTTATTTTTATATTCAGATGCTGAATAGCTGTCCAATATTTCCCGAATTATTTCATTATGTTCTTTCTTGCCAATCTTCTTCAGCTTTGCTGTATGAATTCCTACAAGATATGGTTCACATTCAAGCTCACAATCAAAATAATCCAATTCATTTGATGCCAGGATAATTTTATCAGGGCCTTTAGATGCTCCAATGCCATGACAGGTTGGAAGTTCAAAAGAAACAGGCAAGATTATTGCTTTTGCTTTCTCCAAACAAGAATTCTCCTCAGGGAGATTCATAAACGTTTTACACTTGTGCATCTTCATAAAAATCACAGTTTTTTAATAATTTCCCAATAACCGCCTTTATCCGGGCCAATTCTTCTGATCAGACCATCTGATTTTAATTTAGATATATTTTTCTTTACACCTCTGTCACTAATTCCCAAATTACCTGCCAAATCTTCTATTGTAATATATGGATTACTTGTGATTAATTCTAAAATCTTCTGGGAACTTTTCTGGGAACCCACAATATTTTTTGGTCTATAAAAAATATTTAAAAAAATTCATTCAACAATCTCAATTTCTGGTCTCTCAAGATTGAAAAGATCTGTATAATATATATACGCCCCCGCATTTAAGAATATTATCTTGTCTCCAATCTTTGGCGATTTCTTTAGATACACTCTATACCTGAAGATGTCCTCTGATGCAGGAGTCAAGCCCTTTATCACATATGCTTCTCCCTTCTCCTCTTCATTTTCTCCATCAACCAAAAGCTTTATGTGTGAAACAATTGTGTCCATTGCTGAGTTAAAAACAGATGCATCAATAAAGATTGTATTATCAACAATATTCTTTATTGTTGTTACAAGCCTACCACTTGGTGCTGCAATTGCCCTGCCAGGCTCAATAATCAACTTAATCTTTCTTTTGTTGAGATATTCTTTTGCTTCTTTGACTTTTCTATAAACATCATCAATCACACTAGAACTAATATTCTTGTAAGAGACAGGAATTCCTCCTCCAATGTCCAAGAAATCAATCTTTTTCCATACCTCTTCAGACAATGATTCTTCAAGTTCCCTTATCATTGACCATTCACTGATGTTCTGTGTCTTTCTGTGAAAATGAATCCCAAGCTTTGCTATGTTTTTATTTTTCTTCAGTTCTGGAATTAGCTCATTAATATCAGAAGAATACATCCCAAACACAAAATATCTTCCTGTCTGAACAGTATATTCTTTAATTCTCATTCTAATAAGAAGAGTTATCTTGCTTTGCTTGTCCTTCAAATAATCCAAAAGAAAATTTAAATCATTCCTGTTGTCAACAATGAACTTATCAACACCTTTTTCAAGCAAGACATCAATTTCCTGCTTTTCTGGAGAATGAAGCATAAACCAGATCTTCTTAGAATCATCAACAAACATCAATTCATTAAGATGATGCATAAGAAACTCTGATTTGGTCTTCTTTTCTAAGATTGAAGTTATATATGGGTTGGACTTAATGCTGTAGCAAAGAATATCAGTCAACCTACTTAGTTTTTGATATTCATCAATAATCTTTGACTTTGAAAAAACAAACTTAGCTCTTGATATCATTTTCATCTATCTTCTAAATTTTTTAAAACAATTAACTTCATTAATTTCTTAAAAGAATTATCATCTCTTTCTTTGGACAATTTTGTATGTATCATATATATATCAAAATAACCTGCAGGTATATTTACTAATGGGAATCCAAACTTAATCAAATACACTGAAAATATTGCTCTTGATGTTCTACTGTTCCCATCTATAAAAGGATGCATCCTTTGAAAATCATTGTGTAAAATACTAGCGTGATTCACCACAAGATGTGCTTTAATTTTAGTAGACGATCTTGCCCAAAAATTAAATTCATTAAGTATTTTTGAAAAATCCAATACCATTTTTTCTAAATTTTTATGATCTGGGGTTCTAAAATCTGGATTACCTTTTATTTTAACATTCTGCTTTCTAACTTCTCCTTTCCCATAGTCAAGAGTACTCATAGCAATGCCATGAAATTTCAAAATATTCTCAAAATTCAACTCATCATGTATCAAAAAATCAATTGCTCTTTTATAATCGATAGTCTGCTGAATATCTTCGAATTTCTGAATATTTGGAGTGACGCTTTCTTTTATTAGTTTCTCTGTTTCTGGCAAAGTTAATGTAATACCTTCCAAAGATAAACTTGAATATATAAAATTAACTTTATCCTGAATAACAGAATTTGATTTTGAATATTTTTTAAAGTTTAAATCTATACTTTTATTTAAAATAGAATCATCTATTTTTAACAAAAATTCACTATATTCTTCCGGATTTACTTTATAATTAAAAAAATATTTTATCAACAAAGTTATAAAATTTGATGGAACAACTCTACAAACTAATGGTTTTTTAGATTCAATAATTAAGAAACCAGCTCTTGATAAATACTTAATTAACTTATGTATTGTCTTATAACTATATAATAAATTATCAGTAACTTCTTTTTCCAAGCCAGTTTTCAAAAAGTTTGCAGTAACTTCTGATACAATTATATTATAATCAAGATTATTCTTAAAGCAAAAATACACTAATGAAAACAATTCCTTTGCTTTTTGATTATCTTCAAGATACAAAAAATTATTTTTTTTAAAAACAAAATTTTCTTTTATCAACTCATTCACATAATTATATACAGATCTATAGCTAGATAATTTTAGCTTTGCAAGAACATCATTTACAATAAGATTTTCATTTCCATGAAGCCCAATTACCAACAAGATATCTAATTTGCTAACCATTTTAATTTCCTCACCATCAATATATATTTTTGATTAGATTTGTTTAAAAATAGTGCTATTTGATACTAAAAATACAATAATTTTGTAGTTTTGCTCCAATATAGCTAATTTTTACAAAACTATATCTTCACAATCCCTTCATCCACTAAATCCGCCAGTGCCTTCATCATTGCCAATGGAAAGTTTATTGTTACATCTCCGACAACAGTCACTGCATCTGCATCGTCTTTTATCTTTCCCCATGACTTTGCTTCGTCCGTTGTTGCTCCTGACAATGATCCTGACTTTGGAGATGCAGTTGTCATGTAAAGTGCATAGTCAGCTCCTCCATTAATCAATGTTGTCAAAATAACATGATGCTTAGAAATTCCGCCACCCAAGGCTATAATTCCCTTCTTCTCATCATGGCTTGTTGAAAAGATGATGTTTTTGAAATCTTCAATAATATCAATCATAAAATCTTTATGATCTTGCTGGAAAAGATAAAGATGAAATCCAAATGATCCATCAGTTATTGCTGGACAAAAGATTGGAACTTCTCTCTTGGCTGCCTGATGCAAAAATGAATTCTCATCAGCTATCTTCAACCCAATCTCTTTAAGCATCTCTGACACCGCCCATTTTGGCTTTATTTTATATAATTCTGAAAAAACACCTTGTAGTTTAGCTTCTAAATTAGAATAACTCTCTGAGGTTATGATGATGTTTCCAACCCTGTTCTGCCCCTTTTCATACAATTCTTCATCATTTGCAGAGAAAGAACCCAAAATAAACTTTTCACCATATGCCTTCATAAGATCTTCTTCAATTGCTCCAACAGTTGTAACAATAACATCACACATCTTCAGCTTGATCACCTGTGCAAAGAGACCTCTCAACCCCGAAGTAACCATATTTGAAGTAAAGCTCAAGTAAATCTTTGCTCCGTCCTTCTTCATTCTTTTGATCAATTCAGATGCTCTTCCAAGCTCATATGCCTGAAAGCCAGTACTTCCAAAGCTGTTCACAAGCTCTTTTACTTCAATACCTTTCTTCCATAAAATATCTTTTGTATATTGCATAAATAATCACTTCTTGCTTTTTGTTATTGCCTTAATTATTAATTCCTTATTTTCATCAATTGCATTTTCAATTATCTTCGTCCTCTTTTCCAGCACAGAATACAAAAACTTGGAAAATTTGAAATAATCTTCTTTCTTTTCTAATCTTGACAACAGTGAAATATATGATACCCTGTTATCTAAATTAATTATTGCCCTTGGAAATCCATTCTCCTGAAGGACAAGATTTAATAATTCTCTTCCTGTTCTTCCGTTTCCATCCATAAAAGGGTGAATTGATTCAAACCAAACATGGAGATAACTTGCAAGCTCCACAGGATATATTTTATCTTTATTTTTAGAATGCCAATCAATAATTTCATTCATCAACTTAGGAATTATCTTTGCATTTGGCGGAATATGATCAGATCCAGTTATATAAACTGGCTTTTCTCTATATTGTCCAGGATGCTTTTCTGGGAAGCCATCCATAACTTCATTATGTATTCTCCTGATCAATCTTTCAGTGATTTTTGATTTTTTTGAAATTATTTTTTCCTTGACATTTTTAAGATTCTGAATTTCCCTTATTTCAGATATGCTTTTTCCTGCAACACTTAAATTTTTTTCAATAACCTGTGTTGCCTGCTGTAAGCTTAAAGTATTGCCCTCAACAGAAGCACTTCCTTGTACAAACCTGACAAACTCATCATTATCAAAAGATTCAAAACTTTCCTTGAAGTATTTCTTGAACAGCTTGTAGTTATATCTTAGTATTTCCATCTCCATAACTTCTTGCAAAGAAAGATTATTCAATCCAATTTTACTTTGGATGATCTTACTTGATTCAACAACCACTTTGCTTCTAAGCTCATCAAATGCTTCTCTAAGATCATCAATAGAATTGATATTGCTTACAGCAATGCTTATCTTTTTTCTTTGGTCATGGCAGGAGATAGTATCTTCAAGATAATAATAATCATTCTTGTCAATATTTCTCTTAGTTATAAACATATATATTTTAACCCTCAAAATGTTTAAAAACAGATTTTTCTAAGAAAATTAGGGTTAAAACAAAAAAAAGAAAAAAAGAAATGTTGTAAAAACTTACAACATGTCTAATCCTAAGTTGTCATCATATCCTCTGCTTGATCCGCCATATGCTGACTTAGAATCTTTTCCCTTGAATGTCCTGCTTCCCTTGATGAATGGTGATTTGACACCTGTAAAGATTGCAATTACTTCAATCTTATTCTCAAAGGTAGGATCAATTCTTGCACCCCAGATAACTGCTGCGTTTGCATCTATCTGCTCTGTCAACATCTCACCAACTGCATTTGCTTCACCCAAGGTCAATTCTGTTCCACCTGTTATGTGTATCAAACAACCTGTTGCTCCTGTGATGTCAACATCCAAAAGTGCATTCTTCAAAGTGTCTTCAACAACCTCATCTATCTTGTTCACTGACTGGCTCTCACCAACAGCAATAACACTTAATCCCTTTCCACCCATGACTGTTCTAATGTCGGCATAGTCCAAGTTGATCAATGATGGCTGTGTTATTGTCTCAGTAATTCCTCTTACAGTTCTTGCAATAACTTCATCTGCAACCTTGAATGCGTCCTGAACTGGAAGATTTGGAACTAACTCAACCAATCTATTGTTATCAATTACAACAACTGTATCACAGATATCCTTCAAAACATCAATACCCTCTTCTGCCTTGATTAATCTTGCTCTTTCCAAAGCGAATGGATATGTAACAATTGCAATTACAATTGCTCCCTGCTGCTTAGCTATCTGAGCAACTACTGGTGCTGCACCTGTTCCTGTTCCACCACCCATACCGGCTGTGATAAACAACATGTCAACTCCATCTAATATCTCTTCCAATGCTGCCTTTGAAACCTCAGCTGCTTTTGCACCAACTTCTGGATATGCACCTGCACCTAATCCGTTTGTTACACTCTTTCCAATCAACAACTTTGTTATATCATCTGAGATAATTCCCAAATGCTGTCTGTCTGTGTTTACAGCAACCAATTGTGCACCTGCAACTCCCATTGCTGATATTCTGTTCACAGAGTTGTTTCCTGCACCACCAACACCTATAACCATGATCTTTGGCGCTGCAAACTCACTATCTTTTCCAAAGTCTGTAGCGACCGTATTTCTACCACTCTCTACAGCTTTCTCCACAATAGACTTCAAGTCAATCACCTCATCCTTTTCAGATTTTTTTATTATTTTTTTAACAAAATAAAGTTTAAATTACACTTCATTTTGTATTTTCTACAAAATAAACATCTTTTGTAGCTTACTATATATACCACCAAAGTATTTATAAATATATCGCTTGATGTATATATTTGTGGGCAAGTCGGGGGGTCTGTGGTCCCTTGTTGCCGGAAATCCACATATGCCGGGACAATACCTGCTTTGAGGAGAACATAAAGCAAATATCCTTTATAGAGTTGCTGACGGTTCGTCCATTAAGATCGGTTGTCTTAACTAACCCTGCGAGGTCTGGAAGGAAGCAACAGTATGCTAAGTGGTCGATGCTTTTTGGGTTGCGGACTAGAGATTCTATGAAGATCAAGTTATTTGCTGGACTGTTTTTCGATCTGCAGGCGCTCACATTTTTCTTGGTTCTTATTCTTTTTACATTTTAAATATTATTTAGCTATTTTATCATAAATTTATGTATTAACACAAAAAATAAGTGTATTTAATAAATTAATTTTCATTTAAAGTGTATTTATTACTAAAAAGTAAATTATAACGTATATTTAATAAATTTTATCAAAAAACACCTTTAATTCTTCAATATCTGAAATTACTTTTCTATAAATCCATTTATAATAATCCTTGTCAATCAAAATCTTTTCTGCCTTTTTTTGACCAAGAATTTCAATCAATACCTTATATTCAAGGAAATTTACAATAATATGAAGATAAGTTGAATTTTTAGTTTTTGCTCCTTCTGGCTGACCAACAGGAACAATTGGATATTTCTTCTTAAGCTTAACAATAATCCTTTCAGTTGGCTCTTTCCTGCAATCCAAGTACCAATGAATCTGTTCATGAAGAAACGTTGCCAATATTTGATCCTCATCAAAAGTCCTTGTATTGAGAGTAAGAACAGGATGAGAATGAGAAATTGCCATAGATTGTATATTTATTTTGTCAGTAACAATGTGTTTGGCAAGGGGTTGACTATATTTGTCCAACAATTTCTGCAAAATTTCTTTTACTCTTTTTTCGCTGTCATTGCCATTTTTTAAGATAATCTGTATGTTTCTCAAATTAACACACCTCATATATAAATAACTTTCTATCAAAGTTATCAAAAAGTGGTTTTTTTGATAATTTCTAAGTGAAAGTTATCACTTATGATAATAGCTTAATTTTAAACATTAACCCAAATAACAGCTCCTTGTGGATGCTTGTATGCCTTTGGTGTTTTATATTCTTTAGGGTTTCTCAAGATCCAAGCAAATGGCTTCTTGTATTTCAAATAATCCAGCTTCTCAAGAGGTATTCTGTGCTTAGAAAAATTCTTTTTAAGAAGTTCTTTAGTCAATGGTATAGAATCAACAAGTTCTGCCTCTCCAAAGATCTTTCCAGATCCGCTTTGAATCAATCCAATCTTTCCTCTGATCCTTGTATTGCTTCCTCTGATTTCCCAAGATTTCTTTCCAGCCAAGATCAATTCAAGCCATTTTTCTTTAACAATAAGACATTTCATTAAGCAAACCTTCTCTCAACATTCTTCAAATATATTACTTACAACCAAAGCTATTAAAACCAAATCTATGTTAATATTTATAGAGGTAGAAACATGAAAATAGGTATTAGCGGGTCTATGCAATTTACAGAAAAAATGATTGAAGTAAGAGACAAGCTTAACTCTCTTGACCATGAAGCATTCACAAGTGTTTTCACAAAAGATCTGATTGACAAGACAGATGAAGAAAAGGAAAAGATAAAACTTCATCAGAAATTTAACTTAGATGCTATAAGAGAATTCTGGAAATTAATGCAAGGGGCAGACGCAATACTTGTCTTGAACTTTGACAAAAACGGCATTAAAAACTACATTGGTGGAAACACACTAATGGAGATTGGCTTTGCCCATGTTTTAAATCAAAAAATATATTTGTGGAATCCAATACCAGAGATACCATACTACAAGACAGAGATTGAGGCAGTAAGGCCAATAATAATCAATGGAGATTTGTCTAAAATAGAATAAGATATCTTTTTTTCAATTATAGAAAAGTTTCTTTATAAACTTTTTCTTTTGAGCTTTTCTTTCGAATAGAACATTTTCTTCTTGCAAAATAACCATTAGGTGCGGACGCACCATTTTGGGAATGAAAGCACTTTTTCTAAAAGAGATTCATGCAGGGGACAGGATTCGAACCTGCGAAGCACTAAGCACCAGATCTTGAGTCTGGCTCCTTTGACCGCTCGGAAACCCCTGCAGAGCTGGTTACGCTCAGCTCGCACGCAACACATTGGTTAAAGCAAACATATCTCGCTTTTGGCAATTACTCAATAATATAATTATGCCAAAAACAATTTATAAACTTAATTACCTGCAACAAGAATTAGATATAATCCATTCCACCGCTCTTCTTGAACTTTGGCTTGAACAACCAACTAAACAATGATTCTTTCTTCTTTGGTCTTACTGGTGGCTTTCTTGCCTTTCTTCCACTTCCAAACACACCTTTAGATGGCTTCTCTGATCTTTTATCATAAGTCCTTACAGAAGAATGTTCTTCTTTAGGTATTTCACCATACATTGCTGATTCAATGACATTATTGTCAAATCTTTTGCCAAACATAATTCCACCATTTGCAGATTCTCCTTTCTATATTGTTAGATTTATATGACAAAACTATTTATAAAATGTGTTTATTCTGAAAGCTAAGTTTATTATGAAAAGATGGTTAAATAATCATTTTATATTTCCTCTTCTGTGATTACTTTGATGTTGTTTTCCTTCAACAGCTTGGCAGTAACTCCATCTCCATCAATTAGCTTACCAAAAAAAGAACCATCATAGATCTTACCACAGCCACAAGATGGAGATTTTGATTTAAAAATTGCTTGATTGCAGTTAATCATCTTAGCAATCTTTAATATTTCTTCTGCTCCTTTTCTAAACTGGACAGTAACATCATTTCCATCCTTTGCAAACACCTTGTCACCCTTCTGTTCAGAAGGAGTTCTTGGAGTAGGCAATCCTCCAAGCTGTTCAGGGCAGACAGGAATTGCCTTCCCAGCCTTAATCATTTCTAGGATTTTAGGGTTAGGTCTAGCTTCGCCATCCCATCTGCAGTTTATACCAGCTAAGCATGCGCTTACAATAATCATTTTTGCGTCACCTTAATCATATTAGCACAATAAATAATAACAGAAATCATATTTTAATCATTACTATTATTACGCTAAGG
>Ga0172368_10003212_pt1 | contig 20081 bp, 19 predicted proteins | sample Lak11m_FD_114540 | JGI IMG/M metagenome (GOLD analysis project Ga0172368, IMG submission 114540) | Freshwater microbial communities from Kabuno Bay, South-Kivu, Congo - kab_022012_11m | ecosystem: Environmental > Aquatic > Freshwater > Lake | place: Democratic Republic of the Congo: South-Kivu...
AAAAAGCGCTCCAAACCTTGATGTGCGTGGGTAGAAAAACAAAACCGGCGAATTCGCCGGTTTTGTTTTTCTACCCACGCACATCAAGGTTTGGAGCGCTTTTTCAGCAACCTCACCTCTTCGGGGCGAAGATAACGCCATTCACCCGGCTTGAGATCCCCCAGCTGCAGGCTGCCGATGCGCATCCGCATGATCCTTTCCACCAGCAATCCAGTCAATTTGCCCATCTCGCGGATCTGACGTTTGCGCCCCTCGCGCAGGATAACCCGCAGCCAGACGCTCTTGCCCGCCGCGCTTTCAACCCGCACCTGCGCGGGAGCCGTGCGGTGTCCATCTTCCAAAATGATCCCGTGTTTCCAGGCTTCCAACTGCTGGTGATCCGGCTTAGAGGCCAGCAGCACGCGGTACTCTTTTTCATGGCCGTAACGCGGGTGCGTCAGCTGGTTGGCCAATTCGCCATCATTGGTCATCAGGATCAACCCCTCGCTATCATAATCCAGGCGTCCAACTGAAAACAGATGACCTGGAATTGAGACCAGATCGCGCACGGTCTTGCGCGGGTCGTTGTGTGTCTCTACGTCCGAGAGAACCCCTTGCGGCTTGTGCAGGGCGATGTACACTGGCGCGGGCAGGTTCGGAATTTTTTGCCCATCTACCTGAATCACATCCCGGCTGCCATCTGCCTTGGAGCCCAGCTCCACCGGCTTGCCATTGATGCGCACGCGGCCTGCTAAAATCAACTCCTCGCACGAACGGCGCGAACCAAACCCGGCCCTGGCCAATATTTTTTGAACTCGTTCTTCACTCATCGCTAGTCCTTTAACAGAGAATTCTCCACTTCAGATACGTCGCCTTCCTCTGGAATATCATACGGAGGAAGATCGGCCAGCGAATTCAACCCAAAGTGTTGTAAGAATTCGCTGGTGACGCCATACAAAATTGGCCTGCCGGGGCCTTCGGCGCGGCCGGCTTCTTGCACCATGCCCTTACTGAGCAGGCTCTTCATCACGCCATCACTGTTCACCCCGCGGATCGCATCCACCCCCGGCCGCGTGATCGGCTGGCGATAGGCAATGATCGCTAGGGTCTCCAGGGCGGCCCGGCTTAATTTGGCCGTCGCTTCCAGCCCCAGGAACTTCTCAACCAATAGAGCCGCGGCCGGGGCAGAGGTCAGTTGGACTTTGTTGCCGAACCACTGCAAACTTACCCCGCGCCCTCTGGTAAAATCCTCGCTCAGCCCAATCAGCTCCTCTTCGACGCTCTCAACTTTCTCGCCCAATGCGTCAGCCAGCTGTGCGGGGGTTACCGGACCGGATGCGACAAAAAGCAGCGCCTCAACCGAAGCGCGCAGACTTAATGGATGGATGGGGGTGTTGTGTTCAGTCATGCTATAATGGAACGGTAATTTTTACGCCCGCCGTAAAATCTCTCAATCCGATTACCTGTTTTCAAATCCGAGTGAATCCCATGAATCGCCGCTTATTATTCCTCTTATTGACCCTGGTTTTGTCAGCTCTGGCCTGTTCACAGCCCTTCAATGCGCCCGAGCCAACGCCAACCCGCATGCCACCTTCTACCCAGGACGCGGAACAATTCAAAATCGAGATGGCCACCGCCGCTGCCCGGCTCGCCGAAAGCGGTGAACTTTCGATGACAATCACGGAGCAGCAGCTTACCGCCGCATTGATCGATGCCCTCGCCGCTCAACCCGACCTTCAACTCACCCAGCCGCTGGTCTTGCTTCAGGACGGCCAAATCCTGCTTTCAGGGATTGTGCTGTTCGGAAAAACCGAAGTTCCTGTTCAAATTTCACTGACTCTGGCTATCCAAGATGGAATTCTTTCCGTCACCGTCACCTCGGCCAATTTTGGCATCCTGCCTGTCCCGGAAACACTCCTCGCCAATCTCACCAAGATGATCAATGAAAATTTGAATGAGATGATTATGGTTGAAGGCCGCAATATCCAGGTGCAGCAGATCGAAATCGCCGACGGCAAGATGAAAATCACCGGCAAGTCACGCTGAAAGCCTCCCGATTATACCCGATTATGGATCGAACGCGCCTTAGAACATCTTTGAACAAACCAGCCGCCAGGACGAAATACCTGCTGCTGATTCTTCCGCTTGTGTGCGCGTTCCTCATAACCGCTTGCAGCCCCACCCAAACCCCGGCCCAGCCGACATACACCATTATCCTCCAGGTCGACGGAGAGACCAAAACCCTGACCCTCCCGGCAGGTTCCACCGTTCAGATGGCCTTGGAAACTGCAGGCATCACCCTTGGACCACTTGACCGGGTTGAACCAGCCGGTTTCACCGTGCTGGCCGCCGGAAACGCCATCCAGGTGATCCGCGTCAAAGAAGTATTCGACGTCAAAGAAAACACGATCCCGTTTGACCGCCAGACGGTTAAGAACGAATCGCTGCCAGAAGGTCAGACCATGCTGATCCAGGCTGGCGTCAACGGCGTCGAACAGGTAACCTACCGCCAAATCTTCGAAAATGGACAGGAACTGACCCGCGCCATCTTTAAAAATATCATATTGGTCGAACCGCGGCCTGAAATCATTATGGTCGGGGTGCAAAAACCTTTTACGGCCATCCAAATCCCTGGCCGTCTGGCATATATTGCAGGCGGCAACGCCTGGGTGATGGAAAAGGATACCGGTGAGCGCCGCCCGCTCATCACCACGGGCGACCTGGATGGGCGGATTTTCGCACTTTCACCAAAAACGGACTGGCTGCTCTTCTCACGCAAATCCACCCGGCCCGCCAGCGATGAAATTAATACGCTCTGGATGGTCAATTTGGAAGAGGCCAATGCCAAGCCGATCAGCCTGCGCGCTTCCAATTTGATCCATTTTGCCGGCTGGGTTCCGGGTAAAGGGTTGACCGTGGCCTATTCCACCGTCGAGCCGCGCGAAACCGCGCCCGGCTGGCAGGCCAACAACGACCTGGTCATCACATCCTATTCGCCAACCGGAATTATCCTTGAAACCCGCACCGTCATCGAAGCCAACACAGGTGGAGTGTACGGCTGGTGGGGCAGCACCTATGCTGTTTCTCCAGACGGCGCCAGCCTGGCATATGCCAGGCCCGACAGCGCGGGCATCGTGGACCTGGAAAAAAACAGTCTGGTTCCACTGGCCGAAATTACCCCCTACCAGACCCGCGCCGACTGGGCCTGGGTAACTGGTCTCGCCTGGGCTCCAAACCACCGCGTCCTTTATCTGGTCACCCATCCTGCCAAGCCGGGGCTGGCGGACCAGGAAAGCTCTCCCATCTTTGATCTAAACGCCTTGGTGGTAGATAGCGGGTCCAACATCACGCTTTCCCCACAGTCCGGCATGTTCAGCTACCCCTCTGCTTCCCCGCTTTTGCCTGACAAAAGTTTCCACCTGGCCTTCTTGCAGGCCATCTTTCCCGAACAAAGCGATTCGGGACGCTACCGCCTGGTGGTGATGGACCGCGACGGGTCCAACCGCCAGGTCATCTTCCCTCCCGAAGGGCTGCCCGGCCTCGAGCCGCAGCAGGTCGTCTGGTCGCGCCAGCCCTTCCCCAAGGGCGGACATTGGATCGCCCTGGTGTATCAGGGCAATCTCTGGCTGATTAACCCCGACACCCAGGAAATCCAGCAGGTGACCGGCGATGGATTGATCAAACGGATCGACTGGTGATCGTCTTAATGGTAAAGGAGTGGTAAGATGCGCATTTTAATAACTGGCGCTGCGGGTTTTCTTGGCTCGCACTTGTGTGAATACTTGTTGGACAAAGGCCATCAAGTCATCGGTATGGACAATTTCATCACGGGCAGCCCTGACAATCTGGCCCATCTGGCAGGACGGGAAGGCTTTTCCTTCATTCGTCACGATGTGTCCGCTTTTATCTTTGCTCCCGGGAAGATCGACGCAGTCATGCATTTTGCCTCACCGGCCAGCCCCAACCCCGCTTCCCCTTATGGTTATACCAACCTGCCGATTCAAACCATGAAGGCCGGCGCGCTAGGAACGCACAATACGCTGGGCGTGGCGCGCGCGCACCATGCCCGCTACCTGCTCGCCTCTACCAGTGAAATCTACGGCGATCCACTGGAGCACCCTCAGAAGGAAAGTTATTGGGGCCATGTCGATCCCATCGGAGTACGCTCCGTCTACGATGAAGCCAAGCGCTTCGCTGAAGCTTTAACAATGGCCTACCGCGGTTACCATAATCTGAATACACGCATTGTGCGCATTTTTAACACGTATGGCCCGCGAATGCGCCTGGATGACGGCCGGGTGGTGCCCAATTTTATCCAACAAGCCCTGCGCGGCGAACCTCTAACCATTTACGGAGACGGCACGCAGACGCGCTCGTTTTGCTTTGTCAGTGATTTAATTGAAGGCATCTATCGCCTGCTGCTGTCTGATGAACACAATCCAGTCAATATCGGCAATCCGACCGAAACCAGCATCCTCGAATTTGCCCAAAAGATCAATCAGATCACCGGCAATGCGGGCGGAATTGAGATGCGCCCATCCTCTCGCCTCGGTGATGATCCACAGCGCCGCAGGCCAGATATCACCCGCGCCAAGGAAATATTAGCATGGGAACCCCAGGTAACATTACAAAAAGGGATCGAATGGACAGTACCGTACTTCCGGCAAAAAATGGCGCAGCCTCATTCCTGACCAATCCGCAGGAACGCACCCGCTTCTTCCGCTTCCTGTTTGTTGGGACCTTCGGCGCGGTTGTCGACTTTGGCATGTTCAACTTGCAGGTGCTTGCGTTCAAGCTCAACCCGGTGCTGGCCAGCGCAATCTCCTTCATCAGTGCCATCATCAGCAATTTCCTCTGGAATCGCTATTGGACCTATCCCGATTCGCGCTCCAAGTCGATCCGCGCTCAGCTGGCCATGTTTGCCCTGGTCAGCGGCATGGGTCTGGTCATTCGCATCCCGCTTTTTGCATTTCTCGAGCCGCGCATGATCGATCTTTCGGCGCGCATTTTGCCGGCTGGATTATCCCTGGACCCCACTTTCGCCGGCCACAATTTCGCATTGGCGGTATCCGTGCTGGTGGTGATGATGTGGAACTTCTTTGCCAACCGCTATTGGACGTATAATGATGTCCAATGAGTGATTTTTCGGGCGAAAAAGACGGCAGTTACACGCGCGCCGTGCGTTCCCTGCGCGAGCTGATCGACATCGTTACCGGCCGCGCATTTCAAGATAACCTGCCCCAACAGGACGCGGGCCTTGCTGAGCATCTGCCATTTCCCTTCCTGGGGCTGGTAGGTCAGTTTGAAATGAAACTGGCCCTCTTGCTGGCCATCATCAATCCGCTGGTCAGCGGGGTGCTGTTGTGCGGGCCGCGCGGGACCGCCAAAACAACCGCAGCCCGCAGCCTGGTCGATCTGCTGCCAGATGTCCAGCGCAGCCTGTGTTTTTATGGTTGCCTGCCCGAAGATGTAGAAACCGGCGGGATGGACGCCGTCTGCCCGGAATGCGCAAAAAAATGGGCGGAGGACCGCCCCCTGACGCGCATCGACCGCGCCCGCCTGATCGAACTGCCGCTTAACGCCCAACTGCCCGATGTGATCGGCGGCCTGGACGAACATGGTCAAACTCACACGCGTATGCGCATCCGCCGCGGCATCCTGGCCCACGCCGACCAAAATGTGCTCTACGCCGACGAGGTCAATCTGCTTGCCGACGACATCGTCAATGCCCTGCTCGACTCGGCTGCGGCTGGAACCTACACCCTGCGGCGCGAGCAGACCGCGGCCACCTACCGCTCGCGCTTCACCCTGATTGGTTCGATGAATCCGGAAGAGGGCAGCCTGCGATCGCAGATCATGGACCGCTTTGGCTTGCGCGTGGTGGTGCGCGGCATGGAGAACAACGAGGAGCGCCTGGAAGCCTACCGGCGCGCCAGAGCCTACCGCATCAACCCGCGCGCCACAGTCGCCCAATTCGACGAGGCGACTTCGGCCGCCCGCGAGGAAATTCTGCTGGCCCGCCAGCTTCTGCCCGCGGTCGAGATCCCGCCGGAAGTCACAACAGCCGGGATCCGTGCGATTCGTTCGCTTGGAATCGATTCGCTGCGCGCCGAAATGACCCTCTTTGAGGCCGCACGCGCCTATGCCGCCGCGGATGGACGCGCCACCGTATCCCTGCCCGACCTGCGCGCGGTTGCGCCGATGGCGCTGCGCATGCGCAGGTCCAGTTTTATAAGCGGATTTTTCAAACAACAGATCGACGAGGATCAGGAAGTCATTCACATCCTGGATACCGTCATTGCCCCTGTGGAGAAATAAATGCCAAGCACAGCCACACCCGCCAGCCACCGCGCCCGCCTGGAAACCTGCCTGTCCGGCGCCAGACCAGACCGCACCCCTGTCGCCCTCTGGCGACACTTTCCTGTCGATGACCAGGACCCTGGCCTGCTGGCCGCCGCCGCCGCTGCCTACCAGGACCAGTTTGACTTTGATTTGATCAAAGTCACCCCCTCTTCGTCGTTTTGCGTGCGCGATTGGGGCATTCAAGATGAGTGGCGCGGCGAACCTGAGGGCACACGCCAGTACACCCGGCGCGTCGTTCAGGATCCTGAAGATTGGGAAAAACTTCCCCTGCTCGATCCTCTCAACGGCAGCCTGGGGGCGCAGCTTGAATGCCTGCGAATGCTCAGCGCTCGCTACCGCCCCACAACACCTGTCCTTCAAACCATTTTCTCGCCACTTTCACAGGCCAAAAACCTGGTCGGCCCCGCCAATCTGCTTGTCCATCTGCGCAAATGGCCGGATGCGGTACACGCTGGTCTGAAACGCATCGCCGAAGTGACCCAGCGTTTTATACTCGAAGCCAACAAGATCGGGATTGACGGTGTATTCTATGCTGTTCAGCACGCCCAATATGGCACGCTGAGCGAAGAAGAATTTGAGGAGTTTGGCCGGGCGTACGATTTTCGCGTGCTTGAGGCCGCCAGCCAGCACTGGCTCAACATGGTCCACCTGCACGGCGCGCAAGTCATGTTTGACAAAGTGGCCGACTACCCGGTGGGTGTGATCAACTGGCACGACCGTCAGACGGAGCCTGACCTGAAAGCTGCCATGCAGCGCACCACGGCTGTGCTGTGCGGCGGCCTGCGCCAGTGGGAAACGATGGTCCTCGGCACGCCCGAGCAGGTCCGCGCTGAAGCGCTCGATGCGCTCGAAGCCACCGGCGGCCAGCGATTGATTCTTGGCACCGGCTGCGTCACCCCAGTTACCGCTCCCTACGGCAACCTGATGGCGGCCCGCCGGGCAGTCGAACCGGCCGGCTAAGAGGCACAGAGCATGGCTCCCCCGCGCATCATCTCCGGCAAAGCCCGCGGCATCCGCCTGCGCATGGTGCCAGGCGACACCACCCGCCCGGTGACCGACATGGTAAAGACTGCACTATTCAACATCCTGGGCGAAGATGTCTACGATTCAACCTGGCTGGACCTGTTTGGCGGCACGGGCAGCATCGGCCTCGAAGCGCTCAGCCGTGGAGCCGCCTTCTGCCGCTTCATCGACCTCAACCGCGCTCCCGTCGAAACCATCAAAACCAACCTGGAACTGACCCGCCTGAAAGAGCAGGGGCAGGTGCTCCAGGCTGACGCGCTGGCCTACCTCAGCCGCACCCCTGACCGCGTGTTTGATTACATCTATGTTGCCCCGCCGCAGTATAAAGACCTGTGGATCCAGGCCATGCAGCGTCTGGATCGCTACCCGGGCTGGTATGGCGCGGAGAGCTGGGTGATCGTGCAGATCGACCCGCTGGAGTACAAAACCCTGGAACTTAACAATCTGGCTGAATTTGAGACGCGCAAATACGGCAACACGCTTCTCGTCTTCTACGAACGCGCAGGCGAACAAGCCCCGCCAGACCAATCATCTATCAGCTAACTGAGCGCCAGTCTCGATAATTTTGTTTAGAAATGGCCGCAAGCGTTCTAAGATTGCTTGTGTGATCTGGGCCGGATCGCGCAGCGCTTCCAGGTCCGCCGCACGGATGGCCGGAGCAAAACGGACATGCACCGTGACAGGCCAAATAGCCGGGTTAATTTCATTCATGATCAACTGCAGGCTGGCGCCCAGCCGTTCCCGGTCTGCCCTGCCGCGGCGCAGACGCGTTAACGGATGGAAGACCGCCTGGCGCGCAATCACCCCGCTCACGATCACCGGCACCACCGTCAGGCCGGGCACCATGCGCGCAAACAAACCCAGGCTGGGGTTCCAGGAATCCAGCGATTCGAGTGCGCCGGGCAGCACCTGCGGGTCAGGCTCAATCTTCCCGGCCGGGAAGGTTAGCACCGCCCCGCCCTGGCGCAGATGGCCGGCTGTGGTGCGCAGCACCTCCATGCGCTGCCCCGTTTCCAAATCAATCGGAATCAGGTAGCGGCTAACCGCCTCAAGAGCAGCCAGAAATGGCCGTGAAGCCGCCAGCACGCGCAGATCTCTGCGCGGGATGGCTGAAAACAGCGCCAGCGCGTCAGCCATCCCAGGATGGTTTGAGAGAATCAACACCGGCCCTTGGAGAGGAATGTTGTCCGCGCCCTCGATTTGAACCTTTTGTGAAAAGCGCGCCAGCATACCGCGCGAGCCCTGCGCCAGGCCGTTCGCGTCCACATTGGCGTCAAAATCTAAAACCTGCTTCGCAAATTTCCAGGCTGTCGAATATAACAGCGCCCGCATCACCAGCCTGCCGGCCCTGGATTTTGACACCCCGGCTGAAACATAAAAATCCTCGAGGTTGAGGTCGGTGAGTTCCATCAGGCGGGTGCGAAAATCTGTATTCATGCTTCCATTATAAAATCAACCGCCAAAAATGACACATAAGCGTTCTTGTTCATCATAGTAGGAACGAGCCGAGAACGGAATTTCGCCCGCCTGTACCGCCAGCGCGCGCGGCAAGAGCTGCTTCAGATCCTCCACAAGAGGATACCGTTCCAGCGCATCGATGTTGACCCATTCCGCCTGGCCTTCGGCCGAGCTGCGCACCTCCCCACCCGAATAGTCTCCAACCAGGATAAACACGCAAATCCCGATCTCATCACTCGCGTCCACCAGCAGCGTTCCAACCATGCGCAGCCCGCTGACCTCGAGCCCGGCCTCCTCCTTCAGCTCGCGCCGCGCCGCGCTCAGCACATCCTCCCCGCGCTCGATATGTCCTCCCAGCCCGTTGTACTTATTCGCCCACAGGCGCTTGCTGGGCGCGCCTTTGATCAATAACACGCTCTGCGCGCGCTGCACGAAGATCAGGCTGCGCGGGATCACCATGTAGCGCTCTCGATTAACGCCTTGGTCGCTCTTTGGCATGCCAACACCTCATATAAAAAAGAGACCGTCCAAACATCTCGTTTTGGACGGCCTCGCTTCAAAAGATTCTTCCTGGATTACTTGCCCAGCATATCGCGCAGAGCGGCCAGCTGGCCGGCGCTGCCCAACTTTTCGTTCTTGTGGGCGATGAACTTAGCGTATTCGGCCATGAAGATCTTGCCCATCGGGCGCATATCGATCTCTTCCGGGTGCTCGTTGAAGTATTCGCGGTGCACACGCGTCCAGACCATGCGGCCATCGGTGTCGATGTTGATCTTGGTCACACCCAACTCAGCGGCGCGGCGGAACTGATCCGCGTCCACGCCTTTGGCGCCCTTCAGGTTGCCACCGGCCTTGTTGATGCGCTCAACCTCGTCCTGGGGCACGGAAGATGAGCCATGCATGACCAGCGGGAAGCCGGGCAGGCGTTTCTGGATTTCGGTCAAAACGTCGAAGCGCAGCGCCTGGTTGCCGCTGAACTTGAACGCGCCATGGCTGGTGCCGATCGCAACGGCCAGCGAATCACAGCCGGAGCGGTCGACGAATTCCTTGGCGGTGGCGGGGTCAGTCAGCTTGGCGTTGGCTTCATCCACCTTGACGTGCTCTTCAACGCCGCCCAACTGGCCAAGTTCGGCTTCGACCACAATCCCGCGCGCGTGCGCAGCTTCCACCACCCGGCGGGTCGTGGCGATGTTATGCTCGAAATCTTCGTGGCTGGCATCGATCATCACCGAGCTGTAGAAACCGCTCTTGATGCAGTCCATGCAGGTTTCTTCGTCGCCATGGTCCAGATGCACAGCAAAAATCGCCTCAGGGAAGATCTCGTCCGCGGTGCGGATGATCGCCTCAAGCATGCGCTTATCCGAATACTTGCGCGCGCCCTTGCTGATCTGGATGATAAACGGCGCCTGGCTGTCGACGTTGCCGCGGAACAGGCCCATGCACTGCTCCAGGTTGTTGATGTTATAAGCGCCAATCGCATATTTACCGTACGCGGCCTCAAACAGTTTTTTGGTTGTTACAATCATATGAAACTCCTCTTGTCAAACGTACTTAGTATCTATCCGAAAATTGTTGTTAGTGTTCAAAATTTGCGGCGTAGCAACAAATTTTGAACACAAAAATAGTATTTTTCGGATAGGTTCTTAGCTCAAGAACATCGGGACGCCCATGAAGTCACGGATCTTCGGGCGGTAGTTTTCGATGTCATAATAGCTGGTCACATCCACGCGTTTCTTGCCAGCCAGAACCATTTCCATCGGCACGGTGGTGTATTTTCCGCCGTGCAGCGCGACCATCTTGCCGGTCTCGTTGCGGCGGATCAACTGCACGGCCAGGTTGCCGTAGCTCATCGCGACCATGCGGTCCAGCGAATCCGGCGCGCCCGAGCGCATCAGGTAGCCCAACTGCTGGTACATGATATTCTGCCCGGTCAGCTTCTTGATCTGTTCCGCCGCAATCTCACCCACGCCGCCCAGCTTGCGATGACCATACGCATCTGCCTCACCGGTCTCGATCACGTCCCCGCCTTCCATAATGCCGCCTTCGGAGATGGTCACGATCGCGTAATTCGAAGGATTATTGCGCTTGTCTTCCAGCAGCTGGTCAGCCAGCTTGTGAATATTGAAGGGCACTTCCGAGATAATCGCGCGGTCAACGTAGGACAGATACGCGCTGATCAGGCTGGTTTCGCCCGAATTGCGTCCGAACAGCTCAACCACGCCGATACGCTCGTGTGAGCCGACCGAGGTGCGCATATTGGTGATGAACTCTACCGAGCGGGTCACTGCGGTGGAGAACCCGATGCAGTAGTCGGTGCCAAAGACATCATTATCCATCGTCTTGGGCAGCGCAACCACGGGCATGCCTTCGCGGTGCAGGCGCACACCAAAGCTCAGCGTGTCGTCGCCGCCGATCGGGCACAGCACGTCGATACCCAGGTGTTCAATCACCTTCATCACATAGTCGGTATAGTCGACATTGGCACTGTCTTTAATCGGCTTGCCCCATTTTGAATTCTTCAGATAACCGGGGATGGCGTCCGGCGCAACTTTTTGGGGGTTCGTGCGCGACGTATGCAGGAACGTCCCACCCGTCCTGTCGATCGTGCGCACAGAATCGCGCGTCAACGGCCGGATATAGTAATCATGGGTGGAAGGTTCATCGAGATTATAGTGCAGCAATCCTGCCCAGCCTCTGCGAATACCAACCACCCGGTACCCCATCTCGATCGCGCCCAGCGCCACAGCCTTGATGGCAGGGTTAAGGCCGGGGACGTCACCGCCGCCCGTTAGAATACCGATGGTCTTGGACATGAAAAAAATCCTCCTAAACTTAACTCTTTTATTACGCTAACCTTCATCTTCCAGGATCGGAACCTGAAAGGTTATTTTTGCGCCTTTGCCGGGGGCCGTATCAAGTTCCATTGTTCCCCCGATTAGCTCAACCCGCTCGCGAATCAGTTTCAGGCCTAGCCCTTTACCCTTAAGGGCTTCGTCCGGGTCAAAACCCTTGCCGTTGTCGCTGACTGTCACCTTTGCAGTATGTTCATCCAGCCCAATGCTAACTGCGATCTGCGGTTTGGCAGCCGAATCCTGGTTGTGCTTGTGCGCGTTGCCAACCAGTTCCTGAATCGCACGAAACAGCATGGCTGCCTGGAACTTGGGAAACCGTTTATTGGCCTGGCTGCCTTTGATCACCAACGAAACATCGCTGCCAGATTGTTCCTTAAAGCTGTCCACGAAGCGCTGGATGGTCGGAATGGGGCCAAGGTCGTCCAGCATCATCGGGCGCAGATCGGTGATAAACGTCCGCACCTCGCGGAACGTTGACATCGCCGCGTTCTTCAGGTTGTTCATCTCTTCTTTGGCGCGCAATGGATCCACATCCAGGAAACGCGACGCAATTTCGGTCTGGATCATAAAGTTAGACAGCGTCTGCGCTGGGCCATCGTGCATGCGCTTGGACAAGGCTTCGCGCTCGTTTTCCTGTGCGTTGATCACCATCTCCAGCGTCGCCGAACCGCTTCCGCCGTGGAAAGCCGAGCCGCCAGAAGCCGCCGTCGGGCGGAACCCGCGCGCGATTTGATCGCGCACTTTTTCCAGCAGTTGAATATAACGGCCCCAGGCATCGACGTCGTTTTGAAGTTTTTCCACCTGTCCACGCGTCACCAACAGTCGCTGCTGTGCATCCATGAAATTGGTATAGGCAGAGCGAATATCCACACGCGGCAGCGTTTCAAACTGTGCATGCACCTGCTGCAGCTGCGCGCTGCGTTCCGAATTCAAACGAACCAGCTTGTTCAGGTCCTGCTGGCTTTGTTGAATCATCATCTCAATTTCTTTTCGGGTACGCAGCGCCTTTTCGTATTCGGCTTCGATTTCCCGATCAAAAACTTCCATCGGGTTTTCTTCAGAACTGCCCACTTGAGGATTCATCGCGAATCTCCCGGGAAAGGATCTCTATCGATTTCATAGCGAATTGAACCTTCTAAGTATACTATGAACTCATCTATACAGGCAACCAATTCATAACCGATTTTTGTGAACGATCCCGAAATAATTGAGAGCGCTAACATCGTCAGACTGGATGGTCTCCCCACTAAAAATATCACTTCCAGCGGTAGATTGTCATATTCTCACCGGAGTACGCGCCCTGGCTGGTAAATAAAACCGGCTTGTCATCCGCCAGTGTCGCGTACCAGGTTGGAAAGACGACCAGAACACTCACCCCTTGTTGGTCCAAATAACGAGCCAGCTGTTCTTCGTCGCGCATGAACGGGATCACTTCAGGCGTAACCAGCCCGGCCATGTCGACCAAATCGCGCCCGCCAAAGTAACCCAATGCGCCGATGTCGTGCGCCGCGATCAGCTCGCCTGGCACGGTGTGCGCCGAAACCCAGCGCGCCGCCGCGACCATCTCGCTCTCAATAATTGCCACATCGCGCGCGTAGCGCCCCGCGCCAATCACAAAAAAGCCCAGCCAAACCGCCAACAGCCCGGCTCGCCAGGCAAAGCCCGCCAGCCGCCTGACGCGCTCGGATAGCCCTCCCGCTGTCAGGATAAGCCGCATGCCAGCCAGCCCCATGACGAAATAGACCGGCATCGCCGGCATCAGGTAACGCCCGTATTGGTAGGTCACTGGCAGCCGCCAGGCATATAAAAACGCGTAGCCCAAAAACCATAAAACCGCCGCGATCCCGGCCCACTTCCGCCGCTTGAAGGCATACACCCCGTAGTAGAGCGCTCCGGGCAGCAGCAAAACTCCAGCACCGGTCAGCGGCAGCCTGAGCTCATCCAGAAAGCGCAGCAGCAGGGGCCGGGTCTGCAGCACGGCATACTCTGCTTGTTTTGCATAGAATGTATTGGGCCACAGGCTGCCCTGCGTGGCCATATTGAACAGCAGATAGGGCAAGAATAATGCCCCGAAACCCGCCAGCAGGCCCAGCAAACCACCCCAACGCCGCTCGCGCAGCAGCCAGACAAAAAACGCCGGGCCTAACAGGGTTAATCCATCGGGCCGCACCCAACTGGCCAGCCCGGCCAGCGCGCCGGTCCAAAACCAGCGCGGACGCTGTACCGCCAGCATCGCCAGTCCTGCCAAATACAGCACGCCTATCAGGTCTGTTTCCATTCCCGAGACGGCCGCCCATACCAGGTGGAACTCGCCAGCCAGGAATAACCCGGCCAGCCAGCGCCAGGCAGTTGGACTGTCTGGCCCGCCCGTTTGCGCCAACCGCTCAAACAAAACCTGGCCGGCCCAGGCCAGCCCGGCCAGGCTCAAGCCTCCCAGCAGATAAGTCCAGGCGCGCGGATCGTTCTGGCCCGCCGCGAACCCCAACGCCAACAAGGCGCTCCACAAGGGCGAGGTAGAACCTGCCGAAGGCGTCCCAGGCACAAACGACCATTCACCCAGGCGGCCCAGGTTGCGAGCGTAGGTCTGGTGTATCCATGCGTCATCGAGGGGAAAGCCCAGGCCTAATTCAAAGCTGCTGGCCAGCAAGTAAACTCCGCACGCGAACCCGGCGGCGCTGTGAAAAATGGCCAGCCGGGCAGCCTTCAAGCTAAGGTTTCGTGAAAGCATAAATGCGCGCATCACCCACACTATCCAGGTAATCGAGACCCGGGTAATCGCCAGGCTGATCGTATAACCGCCGCAGGTAAAATGCATTGCTGCGGTCGATGATCACATACGAAATCAGGTAAGCCCGGCCAGCCGCCAGGAGCGCCCCCTCGTCGCCATATGGCAGCACAACCGCCGAACGACGGGTTGCCGCGTAATAGCCCGGGGGATTGTTGACCATCACTGCCAGGCAGGGCGTCGCCCCCAGCTCTACCAGGCGCGCTTCGATTTGCCGGTATGCGCCAGCCCCCGCGTTCCATGCCGCCCTGCCGGATACTCCAATGACTTTCTGCTCAAATATCACGCCGCTGACCAGCAGGCAGGCGCCCACCAAAAGCACCTCAACAAAACGCTGTACCCGGTTGCCGCGCTGCCAGCGGCGCAGACGGGCCAGCCAATCCACCGCCGCCGCGATTCCGGGCGGCGCGGCGGCCCACAGCAAGGGCTGCACTGCTGCGCCAGAGTGAAAAAAGGATCCGTTCTGTCCAGCAAATGGAAAAACCAACGCCATCACCGCGAAAGTCAGCAGCCACAGCCCCGCGCCCAGGCGCGTTTCAATCCGCCTGCGCAGCCGCCACAGCCCGATCAGCATAAACGGGCCCAGCACAACCGCACCCTGTACCCCCGCAAAGGTCTGTAAGTTGACAACGAAAGCCTGCCAGCGCGCCGCCAGGATCGCCTGCCAGCCCGAGGCCAGCCAGCGCTGAACGGTGAGCAGGTTCGCCGGATACGCGAACGTTTCCTCATACCGCGTGAGCCACAGCGCCCGGCTGCCACCCGGCGGCATCAGTTGCCCCCACAGATTGATATTGCGCGTATACCAATACATCGTCGGGAATAAATAGCCCGCCAACCCGGCCAGCCCCAATGCTGCTGCCCAGGCCAGGCGCTCCGACTTTGTACCCGCATAACGCTTGCCCTCCACAACAACGCAGGCCACCAACACCAGCCCCCACATCAATCCATCGGCGCGCGTCATATGCATCAACCCGGCCAGCAGGCCGGCCAGGAAAACGCGCAAAATCGGCCTGGAACGCCCGCCGGCCAGCAGCAGCATCCCTGATCCCAAAAGCATATACAACCCAAACGAATCGGTCGTAGGCAGGTACGCCAGATAATAAACCGGAAATAACGCGAAGAGCCCGCCCAGGAACGCCCAGTGCTTATTTTGGTGCAGGCGCAGCCCTACATATACCGTCAAGGGCGGAACCAGACTCGCGGCCAGGATGAACGGCAGGCGCGCAGCCGGAAACTGGCCGCCCCATAAAGCACCCAGCGCTGCCAGCAGCGCGCTGAGCGGCATCCAGTACGTATGCGAAGGGTGCGGGATCGCCAGCGGGTCGTTCAGATAATTCCATAACACCGGCAAGTACAAGCCCTTGCCCTGCGCGAGATCCAGACCACTTACAAAATAATATTCCGCGTCCATGTAACCGGGTTCATGCTCAAAGGCCGCGGCAAGCCAGAACACGGCCAATCCCGCCAAAAAATATCCCAAATAGATCCGTCTATCTCTGGTCAACCAATCATTCCGCATACGGCCCCAATGAAAACGCACGTGACTTGCGCTCAATCAAACTGATCCAGCACGGCACGCGGCGGAGTGACCGCCCACCAGCGCACCCAGTAGAGCAATACCAGCATCACCGCTGGCAGTGGGAAGAACATGACCGGCGACTGCTGCGTGTTTTCCACCGTCGCCAGGAAAATCCACCACAGCCCGCCCATCAGCAGAACCAGGCTGGCAGCAGTGAGGATTACTGCCCCCTGGTTCCAGCGTTCAGCGAAAAGGCCCAGCACCAGCACCAGAGCCGGAAACAGCACCACAAAATTGCCCGGATCCGTAGGAATACCAATCCACTGGCTGATGGTCAGGGTTAAGAAGGCCGTCCATAAAAAACCGCGCAGGTCAGCCTTGCGCGCAGCCCTCCACTCGATCAATAGGATGATCAGCATCAAACCGCTGAGTGCGTAGCCCAGGCGTTCACCAAACGCTGGCCACCATAGTTCAAACGCATCGCTAGGCGTAGCTGGCGTGCCAAAACCGGCGTAGCGAATGACTTCCCTTAGGTTTTGTAGAAGCCAATCTGGGAAAATTAATGACGCACTGATCGATAACAGAAAAACAGAACCTACCATCCAGCCAACCATGCGCCATCTTCGATTGTTCATCCCCCAAAAAACGACAAACGTTAAGACCAGCACGACTACTTGTGGTTTGATTGTGGCAAAGGCAAAAAGTACACCTGCTAACTCTTCCGCACCGGACTTTAATGCCATAAAACCGGCAACTAGAAAGGCCGCTATTAAAATCACTACATTCCCATTAATCAAAGGCCGCATTCCATGGTACCAAACCAGCGAAAATAATAGCAAGAAACCTAGAACATACAAGTTGGGCTGCCAACGTACCAGTTTTAGGCTCGTTATTGTCAACCAGAGCAGGCTTATTTCTAACAAAGTCATCCAGAGAGCACGCGCCAGATCATATTGATTGACCAAAGCAAACGGCGCAAAAAAGACAATTGAGTATAGAGGATATGAAAAGTGCGGTTCGAGGTTACTACCTGTTTCACCGTACACCAAAATTTGAATTTGTTGAACAGCTTCATCGCTGTAAGGGCTGATCCCCTCTTTTAACAAAACTTGCGTTCCCCGCCAATAATATAAAAAATCATTCCCACCCGGGTTGGCCTGGGCAAAACGGTAATTGCCCCAGGTCAGCCCAGCCAGAACCAACAAGGCCACCAATCCTGACAACCCAACCGCAACCAAACTGTTACGTGAACGGTACATAAAGGCAATCCTGGACCTGAACAAAGGTGATAAACTGAGAAATGGTAGCCCCAGCCAACTGCAGTGCGTTCACGCGCCAAAACCTGCAGACCGGCGGCCACGCTGTTATTATACGCTCCGTTATACCATTCTAAACTGTGGAGCCCGCATGAGTTTCAAAATTTCACTCGTTCAAATGCAGATCCGTTCTGGTCAGGTTGAAGCCAACCTGCAACACGCGCTGGAGATAATCCAGGCTGGGTTAGCCGCCGGCAGCCACCTGGTCTTGCTGCCCGAGCTTTGGTCCAGCGGATATGACCTGGAAAACGCGCGAGTTCACGCCCAGGCGACCCCGCGCATATGGCGCGAATTGGACCGCCTGGCCGCCGAACATGGCTGCGCGATCGGCGGTTCGCTGCTCGCAGAAAAAGATGGGGCCATCTACAATTCATTCCGCTGGCACAGCCCGGCAGTCGGTTCGTCCGATGCATACCAGAAAATCCACCTTTTTCGCTTGATGGCTGAAGACCGCTGGCTGACCGGCGGTGACCATCTGCAAAGCGTCGAAACTGCCTGGGGCAAAACCGGGCTGGCAGTCTGTTACGACCTGCGCTTCCCCGAGCTTTTCCGCCGCTACGCACTCAGCGGCGCCTGCGCGGTCGCGCTCAGCGCCGAATGGCCGCTGCGGCGCGTCTTGCATTGGAGCACCCTGCTGCGCGCCCGCGCGATCGAAAACCAGATGTTTGTCTTTGCCGCCAACGCGGTGGGTCTGTCCGGCGCTGAAACGTTTGGCGGATCAAGCGCGGTGATCACGCCCTGGGGCGAAACGCTGGTGGAAGGTGGACAGCAGGAAGAAGAGCTGCTCACTGCCGAGATCGATCCTGCTGCGGTGGAACAAGCCCGCGCGTTTCTGCCGATCCTGCGCGATCGCCATCCTTTGCTGGACAGGTTGGACTGATCAGCCTTAGCGCGTCTCGCCCAACCCCAGCTCCTGCGGCCGGACAGGGCGGCTCAGACCGTAAAAGACCAGGTAATCCCCGATCTGGTGTTCCTGCCATCTTACCTCCAGGCGCGCAAACCCATCGCGCAGCGTTTGAGCCAGCAGAATCTGCCTGGCGCTGAGGATATAGGCCGTCTTTTGCGCTGCATTGGCCAGGTCGTCATACGGCCGGTAACGGCTGTCGCGCGCGGTGTAGCGCAAATCGGGATGGTAGGGCAAGCGCGGCGCGAAGACCAGGCTCTCCTGCGAAAGAAAGGCAAGCGGATACGCGATCCAATAATGGGTAAATCCGCGCGTCTCGCCCTTTTCGCGCAAAAACGCCATCAACGCGCCGTCATACCGGTGTTCGACGATCGTCTCCTGATCAAACTGGGTGGTAAATCCCGGCGGATACCGCAGCGCTGCCTGTGCATTGCCCCACGCCTGGAAACACACGATCAATCCCATCAGCAACCAGCGCCAGTTCCCCAAGCGTGTGAGACCTGTAACCATCACCGCCGCAGCCAATGCCAGCGGAACCACCAGCGGCAAAAAATAACGACCTGAAGGGTCAGCGCCAAAATTGGTGAACAGGAACGCCGCAACCAGGCTGGTGGGCACGCCGCCAACCAGGAGAAACGCAGCGCGGCGCGGACCCGGTCGAAGCATCTGGCGCGCCAGGTAACCCATGACCGCCAGCCAGAACATCAGCGCAAACGGCAGCAGGGGCAGCCCCAGCCAATCCACCGACCAGGGCGGCCGCAGCCCCCAGGCCGCCGGCAGCCCGAGCAGCAATAAACTGACCAGATGCTGGCCCACTCGCACAGCCAACCCACCCTGCTCCACCGCAATCGCTGAGCCAAACAGCTCCAGCCACCACTGCCGCAAGCCGTGCTGGACGATAAAAATCAACAGCGGCGCCGCCCCTGCCAGGCCTGCACCTGCCCCCAGCAGCAAGGCTGGACCAACCTGTTTAAAGGGACGTTTCCATAGACCCGCGCTCAGCCAGAGCAGAGCGGGCAGACTGTAGACGACCGTCAGCGCGTTGACCCACAGTCCAAACCCGGCCAAGCAGCCCCAAATTGCCCAGGCCCAGCCCGGAGCCGGCCTCCGCCTGGCATACATCGCGCTCAGCAAGAGCAAGTTGCCAATCAGCAATGCCTCGCCATAACCTCCCAGGCTGGCGGTGGTGTAAAGCGTTACGTTAACGGACGGGATAGCCAGCAGCGCCGCCGCCAGCAGCCCAGTCTTGTGGCTGCCAAATCCAGCCGAGCCGAGCCAGACCGTCGTCACCAGGGTGCCCGTATAGAGCAGGGCCTGCACCAGTCGAATCACCCACACCTGCTCGCCGAACAGCCAGAAACCCGCCGCGACCAGAAAAGCGTCCAGGCTGCCCATATAGGCCTGTCCATAGAAAAACACAGGCCCTTCACCGTGCAATATGTGGCGGGCCATCAAAGCCACAATCGCCTCATCCCCATTAAAGGGAACCAGGTCCGCTGTGGTGATCCAGGCCTTCCAGCCGAGCGCGGCCGCCAGAATCAGGCCAGTCCAAACCCATGGTGAGCGCCAGACCCGGGATCCGCGCGCCCCGCTGCCCTCAAAGCGCTCGTTCAATCCCCACACCCTACACAGATTTTGCGAAGATGCGGTGATTCTTCCAGGGTGTCGTGCCCGCGGTGATGATATCCTTGCGCACCTGGGTTGCCGTTTCCGCCATCTGGGTCAGCTCGCCTTCAATGAAACGCGATTCGAGCAGGAATTTGCGCATCTCGTCATACATTAGCGTATTTCCGCCGCGCCCCTGGTACTCGGGCAGCACCCCCACCCCGTTCAAACAGATGAAGTTGGTGCGGTTCAGCTCCAGCATCAGGTCGGCGATCGA
>Ga0172368_10003215_pt1 | contig 20065 bp, 15 predicted proteins | sample Lak11m_FD_114540 | JGI IMG/M metagenome (GOLD analysis project Ga0172368, IMG submission 114540) | Freshwater microbial communities from Kabuno Bay, South-Kivu, Congo - kab_022012_11m | ecosystem: Environmental > Aquatic > Freshwater > Lake | place: Democratic Republic of the Congo: South-Kivu...
ATTCATCCGCGACCGGCTCTTCGACCACCACCCGGCTGGTGGCCGTGCAGGCCTGCCCGGTCAGCCCAAAGCCGCCCTTCACCGCCCGGTCAACCGCCAGGTCCAGGTCAGCGTCGCGCAGGATCACCAGGGCATTCTTACCGCCCATTTCGAGCTGCACGCGCGCCAAATTCTGGATCGCACGCTGGTACATATACTCGCGGACCAGGCGCGAGCCGGTAAAACTCACCCCGTTGACGTCCGGGCTGGTCGCCATCTCGTTGCCGACGATTCTCCCGCTGCCGGTGATGAAATTGATCACACCGGCAGGCAGGCCTGCCTCATCCAGCGTCTCAACCATCAGCAGCGCGGTCAGCGGTGCGTCCATCGCGGGTTTAAACACCAGCGTGTTGCCGTACGCCAGCGCCGGGGCAATCTTCCAGGCAGGGATCGCAATTGGGAAATTCCAGGGCGTGATGATGCTCACCACACCCAGCGGCTCGCGCCGGGTGTAAAGCAGCTCCCCGTTCACGCTGCTCGGCAGCACCTGCCCGCCCGAGCGCCAGCCTTCGCCGCTGTAATAGCGGAAGATATCCCGCGCGCGCCCCACCTCGCCCTTCGCCTCAGCCAGCGTCTTACCTTCCTCGCGGGTCAGCGCCTGCGCGATTTCATCCAGGCGCGCCGCCAGGATCTGGCTGGCCTTATCCAGAATAGCACCGCGGGCCGGAGCGGGCATATTGGCCCAACCGGGCAGCGCGGTGCGCGCGGCGCCAATCGCCGCGCGCGCGTCTTCCACGCTGGCCTTCGGGAACACCCCCACCACATCGTCCATCGCAGCCGGGTTGCGATCTTCAAACCAATCGCCGCTGCTCGCGGCTCTCCACTCACCGCCGATCAAATTTTTGTACGTTTTCGTTGTAGATGTCATGTTGCCTTTATAGAGGAAATAACTTTGTTCAATTCAAAAAGAGATCGCTTCGCGCCTTATCTGCGTACAGGCGTACAATCTCGCGATAAAACTTTCTTGGGAGTTAGCAGTTACGATAAGCTCATGCTCTGCCTGTTCATTATATCTTGCTTAAAGCTGCACATTCCTTCTGCAGTGCAGATTTCCTGCGAGAAATTATTCGCCCCCGCTTGTCTGCTGCCCGCTGCGGCCAGGTTTTCGCACAGCTAAAAATCGCTTTCGATAAACACCGGATCGCCCATCGCGTGCGAGCGAAAAAAGTTGCTCAGCTTATACCGCAGCACTTCCGTGATCACCGTCCCCTTGGCTACAATCAAGATACCGTTCTTATCAATGATGTCACGCGATAATTCCATCCCGGCTTTCAAATCATCTACCAGGATCTTGCGCTCGCCTTGCTTCGCGACTCCAGTCGGAACCGACCGGTCAGCTTTGAGAATCCACTCCTCAAAGACATCGAGCATCTGCGGGTCGTATTCCTGTTTGTGCTGCAGCATCAAGTGAAATGCTTCGGGGGCAGCATGCAGCGATTCCAGATAGCGGTCGTAGTCGATGATGATTTTTAGTATTCGCGCCGCGACTGGAATGTTCTCGCCAATCGGAGCAAATGTCATGGTCGGGGTTGAATAGCTGCAGTCCTGGTAAGCCACCGCGTTTGCCACACCTTCGAGACGCGGGATATTATGGATGAGCTGCGAACCGATCCGCGGAATGGCATTGACCATTTCGCGCTCGGTCAAATCCAAACCGGTCCCCTTTTGCCACCTCTGCAAAATGTAGCGCGGTATGGTTACCGCGCCAATCTGGCTGAGCAGTGCAGAAAGCTCAATTTCCCATGCCAAATCCGGCAGCTGCAATGCTTCCGTCATCGCCTGAGCCAGTTTCCGCAATCGCCCAACCCTCGCAAATACCTCTGGACTGACCGCGGCCAGAATATCGATCATTACCTTAATGCTGCCGCTCAACGTCTTGCTGAGCAGTTCTTTCTCACCGGTGATCAGCTGGTATTGACGCACGCCATCTTTCACCGCTGCCGTGAATGTCTCGGTTGAACAGGGCTTGAGCAAAAACCGGAAGATGCTCCCGCGGTTAACTGCTTCTACGGCCATATCCAGCGCAGCCACGCCGGTCAGCAAAATCCGAGTAATATCCGGGGTAAGTTCACGCACCTTCTCCAGCAGCTCAACCCCGTTCATCCCAGGCATCATGTAATCCGAAACGATCACCGCGATTCCTGGCGTTTTTTGGATGAGCGCTAGCAGGTTGTCGGAGAGAGCATAGAAATAGTCACTCCTACAAACAAATAGGTCTCAAAAGTCAGGGAATAGCGGTTAAAGTGGTCCAAACAGCAGATTTCATGGGTAACTTTTTGTAAAGTTCTGGCAGCAGGTGCGTTAATAGATTTCTTGTGACAGCCATAGCGAGTGCAAGCGTTTCAAATTGAATGCGAGGCAAACCAGACACCATTCGCCTGTAACATTTTTTAGACCACGCAAAGAAAACTGGCGAAACCCCAGTAGCTCTTTGATGATGCCGATTACGGGTTCAACCGTACATTTGCGCAAGCGATAGATTTCTCTGCCAATGTCGGTAGCGAGTTTATAGGCCATTTTCTCTTTTGGACTGGCATCCGCTGCTGGCTTATCTGGAAGATTGCCAAGCAGATCCTCCACGCACTTGTAGTGCGCTTCACGACCTGTTGCAATGTAAGGTTCGATGCCGCGTTCTTCCGTAGCTTCAATGTTGCTGGCGCTGAAATAGCCATTGTCCATCGCAACGCCATCCGGCTGACCTAATTCTGCAGGTAGTGCATCCAATGTCGGTTCTGCTTCTTGCTTGTCGTTTGGATGATTGGAGAGTGAAGTAGCAACGATCAGCATACTATCTTGGGTAACAGCCACTTGGGCGTTGTAATGTTGGTCATACCCGTTATTGGTGCTGTTCTTCATGATGCGAGAGTCCGGATCAGTAAAATTGTACTGATCTTTATCGTTTGGCCCTTCTTCTGGCGGTTTTGGCGCTTTCCCGCGTGGTTTCTGGTGTCGCTTTCGGGCTTTTGCTTCTCGCTCCTTCAATTTTGCATCATATTCGGCTTTCTCGACTTCGTAACGTTCCTTGGCGCGAGCATCCAGAACTGCTTTGGCCTTCGCAAGGTTTTCCAGTCGCTCTCGCCGAAAAGCAATTTCATCCTGAATGACCAACCCTTCTGGCAGTTCCACATCGCCTTGGTCAGCCTGTTCTCCCATTTTAAACAGACGCACAACTTCTTCCCGCAATGTCGTTTCTAATTCTTTCAACCGTCCGTAACTGACCGCCTTGCTTTTTGATGCATCTGCATGGATCTTACTGCCATCCAAACTCAGATTGCCAACCTTCAATACGCCCGATAGTTGGGCCAGAAGTAGAATCTGAACGAACAGTCCTTCCAATTCTTGTAAAAATGTCTTGCGAAAATTTGCGATGGTGTCGTGGTCTGGGTGCAATCCCCCAGCTACAAACCGAAAACCAAGATCTTCGTAAGTCGCTCTTTCGATTTTCCGAGAACTGAACCTACCTGTCGAATAACCGTAAAATATCAATGCCAGCAACGCTTCTGGCGCGATTGCCTCCCCTCCCCGAACTCCATATCGTTTGTATATTGCGCTCAGTTCCAGTTGGGCAACCATATCAACAACAAATCTCGCCAGATGATTCGCCGGAATGGCTTCTCCAAGACTGATTTGTAAATTTGGTGTCGCTGTGTAATCGGGTTTTGTAAATTTTCGTGTCATTACTCAAGTGTACCAATGTTTTGTCATCTTCATTCACTCCGACAACCTGCTAGTGCTTCTTCCGCGCTTTTGGCGGTTTGAATCACATAGTGGTCTTCTTCAAGCAGCGAGCGCCCCAACGAGTACAAAACTCGTACTTCATCATCAACCAGCAAGATCGTGTCACGCGCCATTCTATCCTCCTAAAAAAACGGGCTGATCCTGCGAGGTTAACTTGAGCGGTTGACCAGGTCGTTTGCCATGGCCAGCCATTCGTCAAGATACACCGACAAACCGGTCTGCCGCATATAATCCATATCGAGATAATTTGCGTATGCGACTTCTTTCTCATGCAGGCACATGTTCAACAAACCGTTGGCCACATACAATACATCCACAATGCTCGTGTTCGTTGAAATTTGCTGCCAGGGAGTATGATGGAACCCGACAGCCTCCACGATCGTAATCGGTAAACCCCAGATTCCGAGCAGATAGCCGCCCATTTCCGCGTGTGACGTGCCCAATACCTGGTACTCCGCCTCCGTCGATATTAAATCATTCCTGGGGAAAAACGACCTGGGTGTCAAGTAAGGAATCTTAAAATACAGCAAAATTCCAATATCATGCAGCACGCCCGCCACACACACATCTTCACGCTCTTGCGGGCTGAGGTTTATTTGTTTTGCAATCGACAGCGCCAGACTGCTTACCCGCAGGCTGTGCTTCCAGATCGTATCCACGGAAACAGGCAGTCCTTTGCGGCCCTGAAACTCCGAGAAAACCTGAATCCCCAATACCAGCGCCTTGATCGTATTCAAACCCAAAAGGGTCACCGCCCTTTGTGGGCTGCTGACATTATCGGAAAGGCCAAAAAAAGCTGAGTTAACCAGCTGCAGAATTTTCGCGGTCATCGCGGCATCTTGGGCGATAATATCGCCAACGACCTGTGAGCTGGCATCTTCGGATTGCAGCTCCTTGACCAGTTTATTGTATAGCAGCGGCACGCTGGGTAAAGTCTTAATCCCAGTGATCACCCGCAGCAGGTGCGGGTCCGACAGCATATCCCGCAGGCGACAGGCCCGTTCTACAATTCCATAAATTTTCCCCATATCACTCGGCTTGGGGATCATCTGGTGGACCAGGCGCGTCGATTTCATAATTTGCACATCGTTTGTATTGCCTGAAAATACAAACCGCATTACCTCTGGCATCTGCCGGCTGACCGTATTCAGCAGCTGGATGCCATCCATTCCCGGCATGTGCATGTCTGCGACGACCGCATCAAAGGGGTGCTGGACAAGCTTGTTCAACGCCTCCTGTCCCGAAAGAGCGAAATCCACTTCCCACTCCTCGCTGAATTCATCGACAGAGCGCCTTAACCCCCGCAGAATCATTGCATCGTCATCCACAAATAAAATCCGGTGAATCTTCTTTTTCATGATAAACCCTTATCAAAATCGTCCAGCGGCAGTTCAATCGTAAAAGTCGTGCCTTTGCCCACCTCTGAATCGACCAAAATCGTACCATGATGTTTTTTCACAATGATATTATGCGCAAGCGACAGGCCCTGACCCGTGCCTTTCCCAATTCCCTTGGTCGTGAAGAATGGGTCAAAAATCCGCGCGCGAATCGCCAGCGGAATGCCGGGGCCGCTGTCCCGAATGATGATCCGCACGCGCTGCCCATCCTGGCAGGTGCTGATCGAGATCATCTCTTTTTGTTCCGACCCAGACGGATGTTTTTCGCGGATCGCTTGCGCTGCATTGACGATCATATTCAGGATCACCTGATTAATTTCATCGATCTGACAGTTCACCAGCGGCAGGTTCTGGTCGAGGTGGGCCTCCATCTCCGCCACATATTTCCATTCGTTTCGGGATATGGCGATGGTCGTTTCAATGCCATGGTTGATATCGGCCAACTTTTTTTCCTTTTCGGATGGGTGCGTAAATTCTCTCATCGCCAGCACGATCTTGCGCACGCGCTCTATTCCCTCCAGCGCCTCTTCAACGGCGTTGGGGACCTCGCTGTTGTAGAGCTGAATTTTCTTCTGGCGTTTCACCTCAGTCAAGCTGTCCAAGGTCTTTTGACTGACCGCTTGCCCCAGGTGCTCCTCCAGTGTTTGCTGGTAAATATCCAGCAATTCTGTGTAGCGTGAGAACGCTTTATTGAGGAACTTTAAATTGTCGCCAATATACTGAGTCGGCGTATTGATTTCATGCGCAATCCCAGCCGCCAGCTGCCCGATCGCCTCCATTTTCAATGAAAGATTCGTTTGTGATTCAAAACGATGCCTTTCCGTAATATCCTGGAAAACGATCACATACCCAACCACTTCTCCCAGCGCTGACCTTAGCGCGGATGTGCTGGTCGACAGCAATAATTTGCTTCCGTTCCGGCAAATCAGGGTGGGAGACTTATACTCCCCGCCGGTTTTGCTTGTTACATCGAGCGCGATCAGTGAATCAATAACATCCGCATAAGCTTCCTGAGTCGCCGAGTCGTGCAGCGGAAGGATATTTATAATCGGCTGGTCGAGTGATTCGACCGCCGCAAAACCGGTGATTTTTTCGGCCGAACGGTTGATCAGGGTGATAAATCCCTCTTTATCCGTCACGATTACCCCTTCACCGATGCTCATCAAAGTTGTCGAAAGCAGTTCTTTTTCATCTGCCAGCAACCTTTGAACTGTTGTGCGCTCCTCGATCAGTTCTTCGAGGTGTTCGCGGTAACGCGCAAGTTCCTTCTCATTTCGTCTGCGCTCAGTAATATCTGTGAAAAAAGCTATTTCGGCCGGGCCGTCAGGAAAATGAACCTTATTAATACTGACAAACAGGTCAAAACGGGTTCCATCCCGTTTTATCCCAATCCTCTCTAATTGAATACCAGGAATCTCACCTCTGCTCCAGGATGAATATGCATCCAGAGCTTGTAAAGACTCCTCATGTGCATACAAGCTGACGAGTGGGTGATCGATCAGTGCTTCTGCCGAATCGTAACCGAACAAACGCAGCACCTGGGCATTCGCATATAGGATCATCCCCTTGCGTACCATGACAATCGCGAGAGGGCCGCTTTCGATTAAGGTTCTAAAGCGTGCTTCACTATCGCGAAGTTTCTCTTCAGATCGAATCCGATCTGTGATATCAAAGCCAAAAATCGCCAGCATGCTTACGTTCCCGAACGAGTCGGTAATCGGTTCAATCTGGTTGACAATTGTGCGGCCAAAGCGCTGATCTTCAAATTGGATACGCTGCCCTGTATGCACCACCTGCTCAACCTGCGCTTTGCGCGATTCCACCAAATCCGCGGGCAGCAAATCAAACACGTTGGTCGCTTTAAACTGTTCGATGGTAATACCCAGACGCTTGAGCGTGTGCGAATTGGCCATGATGCCGCCGCCCTCGGGGGTGATCAACAAAACCGATTCTGAAAATGCTTCCAGCAATGCTCGTTGAATTTCTTCTGTCTGGCGCATAGCCTGTTCAAGTTCAACGCGCCGGCCAATATCACGCGTCACGCCCACGATCATCGTCGCCTGACCTTGCTCATCCGTTAATACCGTGGTCACCACTTCAGCCAGAACTTTTTGTCCATCCTTGCGAACCTGCATTATTTCATCGACTCTGGTTCGCGCCGTTTCATCACCCGCAGCCAGAGCATCGAGCCTGGCTGGCAGCGTTTGTTGAATTTCTTGATACGTATACGGCCGCACGATTAGTTCCAATGTGCCGTTGATCAACTCTTGTGGCCTGTAACCAAGCATCTTGTACAACGATGGGCTGACGTAGGTGAGCTTCCCGGTCGCGGGGTTCATGATCCATATCACATCGTCTACATTTTCCGCGATCATGCTCAATTTGACGCTGGCGTCATGCAGTGCAAGTTCAGCGTGCTTGCACTCGGATAAATCCAGCACTACCCCAATCGACGATACGGGCAAGGAACCAACCTCACGCGCGCCATATTGCACACTGGATGTGATCGCCAGCCATTTCAAAGATCCATCCGCGTGCACCACCCTGTACTCGCCCGTCATGCCACCCGCGCCAGGATATTCCGGGGGCGCCAAATGATGCGCTTGGAAGATGGACAGGTCTTCAGGGTGAATCCGTTCTTTTAGTTGTGCTAATGTGATGCTCGCCTGGCTGAACCCAAAGTGATGGCATGCCGCGGCATCCAAGAATATTTCTCCAGCGTTGAAATCGTAACGCCAGGTTCCCATGCCAGTTGCCTGGAGCGCTAAATCCAGTCTCTCCATTTGTGCCTTCAAAGCAGCTGGATCTTCTATTAATTGTGCATCGCTCAAGAAGTCTGATTGTTGTCCGTCTCGACAAGCTCCAAAAACGACGCACACTTCTTCAGCGTTTCCAAGCATAGGCATACAGGATACTTCGCACCATTTTTTCCGCACATCCGGCCTGCTTGCAATTGAAATCAGGTCTTTGACGATTGGATTGCCGGTTTGAACAGCAACCTCCCAAGGCAGCCGTCCTTCTTGCCGCCAATCCTTACGGGCATCGCCAAAAACCACCCCCAACTCTGTCAGACGTCTTCCCCTCAAGTCTTCTGTGCTTTGCCCAAACAACTGCCCTGCACACGAATTGGCAGCCTGGATCACTGCATCAGCCGTTTGAATAATTCCCGCTTGACCGAGCATTTCCAGCACATTCAGCACGGCATCACCTTTCGCAAACCAGGGTCGCATATGTCCTTCCAAAGATCACACCGAACCAAAACGGCCAATCAGATCATACGTCAGCTTCAGCCATTGGTCCAGCATGGACGCCAGACCAGCCTGGCGCAGATAATCCATGTCAAGGTAAGTTGGATACAGCACCTCGGTCTCATAAACGCACATGTTCACCAGACCGTTGGCAATGTGCAGCACGTCCACTACACCCGGACCTTTATGAACCTGCTGCCAGGGCGTGTGATGATAAGCAACCGCTTCCACAATCGTTAGCGGCAGCCCCCACATTCCCAGCAAATACGCGCCCATTTCTGCGTGTGAGATACCCAGCACCTGGTTCTCTACCTCGGTGGAAACCAGGCCTCGCTCGTTAAAAAACGTTCCAGGGGATAAGTAGAGCACTTTGAAATACAGCAAAATGCCAATATCATGCAAAACGCCCGATACGCGCGCATCTTCTCGGTCTTGTGAACTCAAATTAAGTTGATACGCGATCATCGACGCCAGGCTGCTGACCAACAGACTGTGCTTCCAGAGCGCATCAACCGTGATTGGCAGGCCTCTGCGGCCTTGAAACTCTGAAAAGATCTGAATGCCCAACACGAGCGCTTTGATCGTATTCATGCCAAGCAGCGTGACTGCCCGCTGCGGGCTGCTGATATTGTCAGCAACCCCAAAAAATGCTGAGTTGACCAGCTGTAAAATTCGCGCGGTCATTGCGGCATCTTGAGCGATGATATCGCCAACAACCTGCGGGCTGCAATCGTCCGATTGCAGTTCCTTGACCAGACGGGCATACAGCGCTGGCACACTGGGCAAGTTTTTGATCGCTGTAATCACACGCAGTAAGTGTGGATCTGACATCAAGTCGCGAACGCGACAGGTGCGTTCCACGACCTCATGGAATTTTTCCAATCCGCTCGATTTTGTGATCACCTGATGAATGACCGGGATTGACTTGAGATATTTGTTATCCGCCATCCTCGCCGACAAAACGAAACGCAATACCTCGGGCATCACTCTGCTCACTTCGTTCACCAGTTGGAGCCCGTCCATTTCCGGCATATCGGTATCAGTAACGACCGCGTCGTACGTGTTTTGAGAAAGTTGAGATAACGCGTCTTTCCCGGATATGGCAAAGTCCATCTCCCAGTGGTCGCCATATCCCAGCGCGCCATCTTTCAGCCCATTCAGGATATTTTCATCGTCATCCACAAACAAGATCCGGTGTACTCTGCCGCCCATCAAAAACTCCTTGTCAGGCCAGGCTGGCTCATCCTTCGCCGTGTGGAACCACACAAACGCTTGCCGCTTATGTTCACCGGACAAGCCAAACCGCAAGTTTCCAAGAAAAAACTCGATACCCGCAATTCATTATAGAATTGGGTTTCTCGCGGGTTCATTAATTCCGCCCAAAAAGCCCGTTAATTGCACATTAAAGTTCTACCCTTGGGCACAATAAAAAACAACAATTATGCGTATCGTGTGTGAATTTAGCGCTTCGGATGCTGATGGTGAAATCGCCAGACCCATCCCCCCGTTAAGGGCGGACAGGCGCTTTTTCCCCACACCCTCGAAAGCTCGAATGAGGGAAAAGCTATATAAAAGAGGTTAATGTGCCGCTTCGCAGCACATTAACCTCTTTTAACACTTCTTCCCCTCCCCGAGGGAGAGGCCAGGAGAATTCCTAATGGATGTAATCAGCCAACAGGTCGGCGACGCAGCCTTGACGGATCAGGCTGGCGATCGCCTGCATGTCGGGCGTGGTCGGCCGGTCGTGCTCCATAAATGTCACGTGTTTGCGGATCTCCTGAAACAGCTGCGAGGTGGCATGACCAAGTCGAGCAGGACCCTCCGGGCGCGGGTCAACCGCCTGCGCCGCCGCGATCCATTCGATCGCCAGCACGTTGCGCACATTTTCCAAGATTTCCAGGCAGTGCCTGGCCGCGTTGGCGCCCATACTGACGTGATCCTCCTGGTTGGCGCAGCTGGGGATCGAGTCGACGCTGTCCGGGTGTGCCAAAGTCTTGTTGTCTGAAACCAACGCCGCCGCGGTGTACTGCACCATCATCAACCCGCCATCCAGTCCGCTGTTCAGCGCCAGCATCGCGGGCAGCCCCGCGCTCAACTCCGGCGTTAGCAAGCGAAACACCCGTCTTTCGGCGATGTCCGCGACTTCCGCCATCGCTGCGCCAAGGAAATCCAGCCACAGAGCCGGTCCCTGTCCGTGGAAGTTACCGCCCGAAACGGCCCGCATCCCTTCTTCGTCCGAGAAAATCAAGGGGTTGTCGGTGGCGGCATTGATCGCCGCACTGAACCGCTGGCGCACAAACCCCACCACATCCAGCACCGGGCCCAGCACCTGCGGCGTGCAGCGCAAACTGTATGCGTCCTGCACACGCCTGGTATCCGAGTCCATCAGCCGGCTGCCGCGACACAACGCCAGCAAGTTGGCCGCCACACGCTGGTTTCCAGGCTGATTGCTGACGGCATGCAGGTCTGGATCAAAGGCTGCTGAGAGCCCAAGCAAAGCTTCCAGACTCAAGGCTGCCCCCAGCTGGGCATGCCGCAGCAGGTTTTCGGCTTCAAAGACCGCCAGCGCTCCGCAGGCCGCCATAAAGTCAATCCCGTTCGAGAGCGCCAGGCCTTCTTTGGCTTCCAGAATCAGCCGTTCAATCCCGGCCCGCCGCATCGCCTCGGCCCCGCTGAGCAGTTTCCCCTGATAGGATGCCTGCCCGCTGTAACCGCCGTCGCCCTCCTCCAGGTCGCGCGTCAGCACCGCGGCGATATGCGCCAGCGGCGCCAGGTCTCCGCTGGCCCCCAGCGAGCCTTTCTCCGGCACCAACGGTGTGACCTCCGCGTTGAGCATATCAATCAAAGTCTGAGCCACTAACGGGCGCACGCCCGAATGGCCTTTGGCCAGCATATTGGCCCGGATCAGCATGATCGCGCGCACCACCTCCTCCGGCAGCGGCTTGCCAACCCCGCACACGCACAGCACAATCAGGTTGCGCGAGAGCTTGCGCGCATCCGCCGCGCTGATCTGGCGGTTAGCCAGTGAGCCAAACCCTGTGTTCACGCCGTAGATGATCTTGCCTTCACCCTCGATCGACTGCACCACCCAATCGTGGCTGCGCTGCATCCTGGCCTGCGTCTCCTCATCGAGCGGAGAAACCTTTTCATGATGCCGCGCGACTGCGACCAATTCCTCAATCATCAATTTCTGACCATTTAACGAAACCATACGCACCTCTTAGAAGCGAAACACACGCCCGCGTTTGACTACCGTCACCACAGCATTGCTGCCAATCCGGTAAATCACGTCTTCGAAACTGGGCAGATCCCATATTTGGATGTCTGCCAGAAAGCCAGGGGCCAACACGCCCCGGTCGCGCAGCCCGAGCGCGTGCGCCGCACCGGACGTTGCCGCCAGCAGCACTTCTTCCGGCGAAAGGCTGTACAGGCGGCAGGCCAGCTGCATCACCATCTGCATCGACTCCATCCAGCAAGCCGGGCAGAAATCGGTGGCCAGCGCCAGCTCCATGCCTTCCGCCAGCATCGCGCGCGCATCAAACGGCCTGGGGTGGCGCACCGCGAAATCCAGGCCGGGCATCACCACTCCCACCACCCCAGCCTGCGCCAAACGGGCCATCTCGCTCCGTGCGGTGTAGTTCAGATGGTCAGCGGAGACCGCTCGCAGGTCTGCGGCAACCGCAGACCCGCCAATATTGGCATACGCGTCAACATGGACCTTTGGGCGCAGCCCCCAGCGCTCTCCCGCCTCCAGGATGCGCCGCGTTTCATCAACGGTGTAGTAGCCCGCATCGCAGTACACATCGCAATATTCGGCCAGCCCCTCTTGCGCCACCTGCGGGATCATTTCTTTGATCAGGCAGTCCAGGTAGTCCTGGCGCGGCACATCGGCGGGAAAATCATGCGCGCCTAAAAAGGTACTGACGATATCGACCGGCTGCCGCCCCTGCAATACCCGGTTTACCTGGAGCAGTTCCAGTTCACGCTCCAGGCTCAGCCCATACCCGCTCTTGCTTTCCACCGTCGTGGTCCCGCATCTCAGCATTCGCTCCAAAATGCGCTGTGCGCTGTTCGCCAGCGTTTCGCGGCTGCTGGCGCGCGTCATCTGAACGGTCGCCTGGATCCCACTCGGGATACCCAGCGCGGTTACCTCCTGCGCCGTGCGCGTCATCTTCGCCGCGTATTCCCGCGCCCGCGACCCGCCAAACACAAGATGGGTGTGACAGTCGACAAAGCCGGGTGCGGCGATTTTCCCATCCAGCGCGATTTTCTCCGCGCCGGACAAATCAAAAACCCGCTCCAACTCCGCGCGTGGGGCAACCGCCGCGATCGTTTCGCCCCTCACGGCAATGTCCACTTCACGCAAGCGGCCAACCGGGTTATATGCATCTGGCGCGCAGGTGATCACCTCACTTGCCCCGGACAGCAGCAAATCCACTTTGGGCCTGGCCATCCTATAGCCCCTTACACTTTGCTGTGGGCCTGGCGCCGGTCAACCACGCCCGTTTCCGGGCCAAACGTGGCCTCAGGCGACCACCACAGCGGAATCTGGATCTTTTCATCGGTCAGCGGCCCCTTGCCTTCGCACACCTGGCGGGATATTTCATAACCGGCCTGCGCGTGGCGCACCACCCCGATCCCCGAATCGGTCGTCATGCACGCTTCCAGGCGCAGGTCAGCTTCTTCGCTGCCGTCCGCGATCATGGTCACGCCGGTGTGAACCGCCTCACCCATCGAATAATTGGCTTGAATCGCCACCAGGTCGGCCATGCCCGCGCAGTTGAGCAGCGCATTGAGGTACGGCCAATCTGAGATCAGGTCGCCGCCGTCTTTCATCTTCTCCGATTCAAAGGTCGGGTTGACGATCGAACCCGAATCCAGGTTGTCACGCGAAAAGCCCACCGGCCCGGCCAGCTCGCCGCTGCGGATCATTTGGTTGATGCGCAGCGCCAGCGCCTTGCGCTCGCCAAAGCCCAGGTAGCACACCCGCGCGGGCAGCGCTTCGATCGGCAGGTGTTTGCGCGCCAGCTGGATCCACTTGCTGGTTACCTTATCGTGCGGGAACATCTCCAACACCAGGTCGTCGATCTTAGCCAGGTCGCTGGCTTCGCCTGATAGGCAGGTCCAGCGGAAGGGTCCGCGCCCCAACATAAAGAGTGGCCGGATATACGCCGCCACAAACCCCGGAATGGTCATCGCCTCCGGCTCCGCCATCCCGCCGTCGCGGCATTCCTTTCGGATGCTGGTGCCATACTCAAACACCTGCACGCCGCGCCGGTAGAATTCGTTCATCGCCGCCAGCTGGCGTTTCATCGACTCGCGCGATACCGCCAGGTAGCCGACCCGGTCAGCCGCACGCAGTTCCGCCGCCTGGGCGGGAGTATAACCCGCCGGGATATAGGAGAGCGGGTCATGGCATGGGCACATCTCCGACACAATATCCGGCAGCCAGTCCATTTCGAGCGCCTTGGAAAACAACTCGGCGGCATTGCCATGCACCCCGATCCCCAAGGGTTTGCCCTCGGCCCGCGCTTTCTCGGCCATTTGGATGCCTTCCTCAAGCGAAGCCGCCTGCACATCCAGGAAACCACGCTCCAGTGCGCGCTGGATGATCGCCTGGTCCGCGTCCACCACCAGGCAAACCCCGCCGTGCATCGACATCGCGCGCGGCTGGTTGCGCCCCATCCCGCCCAGCCCCGCGGTCAGGTAAATCCGGCCGACCAGCGATCCGCCGAAGTGCTGCTCGCCCACCGCGCCCAGCGTTTCAAACGTGCCCTGGATCACCCCCTGCGTGCCGATATATTCCCACGGCCCAGCCGTGTATTGGGCAAACATGGTCAGGTTTTTGTCCTGCAAATCGTAGAACGTTTCCCAGGTCGCCTTCATGATGTTGGTGTTCGCCATCACCACCCGCGGCGCCAGGCGGTGGGTTTTAAAAATCGCCACTGGCATGCCTGACTGCACGACCAGGGTTTCGTTATTCTCCAGTTCTTTGAGAGACTGCACGATCGCGTGGTAGCTTTCCCAGTTGCGCGCGCACTTGCCGATCCCGCCATAAATCACCAGGCGCTCCGGCGCCTCGGCGACTTCCATGTTATTTTCCAGCATGCGCAAGATCGATTCCTGCTTCCAGCCTTTGCAGCGCAAAGTTGAGCCGCGCTGAGCTTTGACAGAATATAAAATTTCGGGTTTCATCATTCTCTCCTGAGGTGTAAACGTGAAAAAGTCCTGGATTTGGCTCAGTCAATCAGTGCGTTTTCAATAATTTGGTCCATGTTAAACTCATGGGCCTGCAAATAATATTTGAGAACTTCCTCAAGTGCGCCCATCGGAACCGGCCCAACCAGTTCCGCACCCGCCACGCTTACCCCGTACCGGCGCGCCTCGGCTTTGACCGCTTCAAAGACGCGCGGAATCGGCGTGCCTTTATAGTTGACCAGGTTCATCGACACCTGCACCATGCCTTTGTCTTCCAACGCCAGCCCCATCGCACGCACGTAACGGAAACCGCCGTTGATGTGCCTCAAGGCTTTGGCAATGCGCTCCGCGATGGTCACATCGGTTGTGCGCAGATTGACGTTGAATGCCACCAGCGGGAAACGCACCCCTGTGACGGTTGCGCCTGCCCTGGCGTTGAACCCAAACGGACCTTCGTCCGGTTGCCATTCCGCTTTCTGCAGCTTGGCTTCCAAAGCTTCGTATTGACCTTTGCGGATATCCGGCAGTTTTTCCCGTTCCGGCCGGGTGGCGGCCTCCTCGTAGTAATACACCGGCACACCCAGCCCGCCCACAAAACGCCCGAACTGGCGTGCGATTTCTACAGCCTCTTTGATCTCCATGTTGCGCACCGGGATGAACGGGGCCACGTCCAGAGCCCCCATGCGTGGGTGCGAGCCGTGATGCTGGCGCATATCGATCCGCTCGAACGCCTTCTGCGCCAGGGCCTTGGTAGCCTGCAGCACCGCATCCGGTTCACCCAAATAAGTGAACACGGAGCGGTTATGGTCGGCATCCGAGGAGACATCCAGAATTTTGACGCCTTCCACCTGGCGCACCTGGTTGAGTACGTCTTCGACCAGCCCCAGATTGATCCCTTCGCTGATATTCGGTTCGCAAAGCAATACTTTTTTCATTTTTCGTCCTCAAACGATTGATTGAACGTCCATCCCGCCGCGCACATCAGCCAGCACATCCGAGCGGCTGCGCAGTTCCGCAGCCTGCGCAGATAACTGCCTGGCCAGCTCCACATCCTGCAGAGATGGCAGATTGATGGCCACATTTTCCAGGCAGCCCAACAGCCCCGCGCGCGCCAGCAGCAGAGCGCAGTTGAAATCCGACATGACCTTGGGGTTTATTTGGCTGGCGACTTCTTTACCCAACCCCTGCACCGCCAGGCAGTGCCGCGCATTCTCCAGCGGAACCTGCGCCGCCGCAACCCAGGCCTGCGCGATGGCCTGCTTTCGCAGCGCTTTTTCCTGGTCGGTCTGGCGCGGCAGACGGTAGGCATCGCGGACGGCAAGAAATGCGCGCGAATCCGCCAGGCTGCCTGCTTGAAGCAGCCCGGACAGCCCCTGCGCATCTTTGCCTATGCGCATCATCTCCGTTTGACTGGCACTGTCGCCGGCTAAGACCGACAGCCGCGCAGCCATGCCCACCAGCGCCGCCGCCATTGCCCCGCTGATTGCCGAGGCCGACCCGCCGCCGGTCGAAGAATCGCCAGGGTCAAGCACTTTCAGAAATGTTTCTACCACACCGGTTTGCGTATCATCACTCATGCGGGTTGAATTTCACTCCTTTTACAGGTATCGCCACCCTTCGCAACCCAACTCATATATACGTCTATACATGTATATAGGATAGCATGGTAAAATCAGAGTGTCAAGCAAAAGGAGCGCACTGATGGACACACCTTCCGCGAAAATTATCCCGGGCTCCGTCCCCAAATACCGCCAGCTGCTGATCATCCTGCGCAATCAGATTCTCAGCGGTCAGATTCAACCCAGCGAGCGCATCCCATCCGAGGAAGAACTGATCAACGCCTATGGGCTCAGCCGCGGCACGGTGCGCAAAGCGGTCGCCCAGCTGGAAGCCGAAAAGCTGATCGAGACCGAGCACGGCATCGGCTCGTTCGTGCGCGCGCTGCACCCCAACGCGATCCCGTTCCATTTCCTCAGCACGCAGCCGCCGGCCTCCGCGGAGAGTGCTGTCTATGAAATCCTGGCCCAAGAGTGCATCCCCGCCCCGCTCGACATCGCCGAGAAGCTGCGGCTGACGCCCGGCGCGTTTGTGATCCACATCGCCCGCCGGCGCAAGCTGTCCGGCGAGATCATTTCCTATTCCGAGCGTTACTTACCCGAGGACATCTTGCCCTCTCTGGTGAACGAAGACCTCTCCAGGATAGGCTCCATCCACGATCACCTGGTCAGCGCCTCCGAGTACCCGCTAATGCGCGCTGAAATCGAGGTCGAAGCGCACTTGATGAACCGTGAAGAGGCGCGCCTGCTGAACGCCACCCCTGGCGAGCCAGCGATTGTCGTCAACCGCATGACCTACACTGCCCCCAATAAACCGGCGGTTTGGTATTTTGGCCTTTTCAAAAGCCATTACGAACTGCGAATCGGCCTTTCCTAAAGGCCGTAGAGCCGCGCCTTATAACTCTCCGCGCAACAGTTTAAGCTTGCTCTGCATATAATACTGAAAGTTTTCCCAGCTGACGTCCGGTGGAACCGTGTGATCGACGGTTGGGATAAAACCGCCTTCTGCGATCAGCGGCTTAAACTCGCGCAAATGCGCGTCGATGGCTTCGCGCCCCTGGGTTAAGACGCGCTTGTCCACCCCGCCCCACAGGCGCAAACTGCGGCCGAACTTCTTCCGCAGGCGCAGCGGGTCTTGATCCGCGGTGCGCTCCAATGGCCACAGTGCGTCCACTCCCGCATCTAAAAACTGCGGGACCAGCGCTTCAGGGTTGCCGTCGGTGTCAATCACCACGTAGCGCACCCCGTTGCCCTTGCAAAAATCGATCACCCGCCGCAAGCGCAGGTAAATGTATTTCTGATAAGTCTTGGGGCTGAGCAGCGGTCCAGTTTTCATCGACAGGTCTTCGTTTAAAAAGATGTAATCGACCGTCGAATGCTTCAGCACCGGCCGGATCGCCTCAATCAGAAAATCGGCATGCGTCTCCATGATATCGTGCATCAATTCTGGCTGGTCGTACCAGGCATACGACAGGTTTTCGGTGCCTAAAAGCTCGCGCGACAGCCAATAGAAGCCCAGCGTAGAACAGTTTGGGCCAAAAATCAGCGGGTGCTGGCGGTTTTTCCAGCCAAAGGTGCGGGTGACCGGCCAATTCGGCTCAAATCGCACGGCCGAGAGCGGGTCATAGCGTTTCTTAACCTCAACCCAATCGCGCATATTCTTGACCGGAAAATCGATGAACTCGTCCATCGACATGCGCGCCCGCCCAATCGCCCCCTCTTTCAGCGCCTTGCGCACGATTCCCTTTTCATCCCGAAAGGTGACCGTGCGCTCGTCTTCAGCCAGTTCCTCATAGTCAAAGGCCGGAACCATCGCGCTGCTGAAGCGGATATACTCGCGCGGACTCATCCCCAGGATTTCTACTCCCGAGAACCAATCCCAATGCAGCGCGTTTGCGTCCAGCCCCTCGGCCTCCCAACGTTCCCGCGTCTGCGGCCAGACACCCACTTCCCAGTTCGGCACCTGGTCAACTGGGCGATACTCCATCACATTTAGAAAGCGTTCCAGTTCGTTCATCTATACTCCCTGAGATCGCCCGCAGGCACGTATGTCAGACCAATTATTCCGGCGTCATAGAGAAGCGCAGCGGGTAGCCTTCCATGCCCGCCGCGAAATGTGCCCGCCCAATCCGGCTCTGCGCCTCCGCCTTAGGCAGGGTTTGCACGTAGGCCGACCCATTATGGTGGGCTGTGTACATGATATGGATCGCGGCGATACGGTCAACAAAAAAGATTCGTTCCAGAATCTTCACCACAAAATCCATCGGGGTGACATCGTCGTTGTGGATCAACACCCGGTAGAGCGGTTCCAGGCTGGGTTCCTGACTCACCTCTTTGGTTTTTTCCGGGGTAATCACCGGAGCCGCGGTTTGTGCACAAGTTGGCTGCATATTCGCTTCGCAATAGGGTTAAACTAAACTGAACCAAATCCTACCATAATTAGCCTGACCTGGCATACAATTTAAAAATTCCCGTCCAAAGGTGCTGCCATGAACACATCTGTTATCCAACCCGCTGCCTTGCTTTCTGAAGACAACCTGCGCTTCTCGCCCACCGAACGCCAACTACTGCGCGGCCTGGCCGGCGAGGTTGCGGAACTGGCTGCCCGCCCGCTCGAAGCGCAAAAGCGCCAGCTCTGGCTGGATCATAATGCCCTGCGCCCAACCCGCCCGGTCGTCTTTTGCGACCCAGAAACCAGCTGGAATGAAATCATCCCTCCCGAATCACTCGTTTGCGGTTCTTCAGTCGCGCGCAGCTGGGAGTTTCACCTGCGCCGCGAAATTTTTTGGTCCAGGCACATGCAGGACGACCGCGTCACCGTGCCGTTCTTTGATGTATCCCACGTCCGCGATGAGCCGGATTGGGGGTTGGCGGAGCACAAGGTAGAAACGACCGGTAAAGACCGCACCGCCTATACCTGGGAAGCGCCGGTCAAGACAGAGGCCGATTGGGATCGCATCCACACGCCAGTCCTGCGCGTGGATTTCACCGCCACAGACCGGCTGGTTGAGCTGGCTTCCCAGCTGTTTGGCGACCTGCTGCAGGTGCGCCTGAAAACCCAGTGGTGGTGGACTCTCGGCATGACCTGGGCGTTGATCCGCCTGCGCGGGCTGGAAACCTTCATGTTTGACCTGGCTGAAAATCCTGCCTTCGTCCACCGCATGATGGCGACCCTGCGCGACGGAACCCTGGCCATGGTCGAGGCACTGGAGGAAGCCGGGCTGCTGGGCCAGAATTGGGACGGCACCTACGTCGGTTCGGGCGGCTACGGCTGGAGCGATGAACTGCCGGCCAGCGGCTACAACGGCGTCCCGCGCACCTGTGATCTGTGGGGCTTCGCCGAAAGCCAGGAGACGGTCAGCGTTTCGCCGCGCATGTTCGAAAGTATGATTTTTCCCTACCAGCTGCCGCTCCTGGAGAAATTTGGCCTGAACTGTTACGGCTGCTGCGAGCCGCTGGACAAACGCTGGAAAACCGTCCAGCGCATCCCGCGCCTGCGCCGGGTTTCCGTCTCGCCCTGGTCCGACCGCGCCCTGATGGCTGAAAACCTGGGCGACCGCTATATTCTTTCGTTTAAGCCCAACCCGGCCGACCTGGCCACCGACTTTTTCGACGAAGCGCGCATCCGCGCCAACCTGCGCCGCGACCTCGAAATCACCCGCGCCTGCCGCGTCGAGGTGATCATGAAAGACGTCACCACCATGCTGCACGACCCATCCCGCGCCACGCGCTGGGTCGAGATCGCCCTCCAGGAAGCCAATACCTTATGCTTGCCATTCGCTTATTTTTAGGCGAAATAATTGAAATGCAGTAAGCTAAAGGGATGAACGAAGAGCTAACCATAACGACAGAACAAGTGGATGATTTTCCGGTTTTAATTGCGCAAATG